>C687J35174_10001512_pt1 | contig 33730 bp, 40 predicted proteins | sample RifCSPhighO2_01_FD_35174 | JGI IMG/M metagenome (IMG submission 35174) | reverse complement strand
CTAAACTAAACGGCTCAACGCGTTGAGCCGTTTAGTTTAGTGTACATTCACTCTGTTGACCTCCACACTTCCTCACCTCCTCACCTTCGTTCGTCAGTCGGGCCGCCGAGATTCGAACTCGGACTAAAACGTCCCAAACGTCTCGTGCTACCGTTACACCACGGCCCGCTTTTATAAAGTGTCCCCTCGGAGGGAATCGAACCCCCATCAAGACCTTAGAAGAGTCCTGCTTTATCCATTAAGCTACGAGGGGAATATAAGCCCTCATTATAACCCTTTTGCCATTGAAAGTAAATTGGAATAGCTATATTATTCAGTAAATTTGAACATTAAAAAATAGAGGGGCGCAAAAATGCTTCCAGACAGAAGATATTATAAAATAACAGGCAAAGCTCCATTATCTGGTGAAGTAAGCGTAACTGGAGCCAAGAACGCCATAACCAAGCAGCTCGTGGCATCGCTTCTGACTACGGAACCGTGTATTTTCAACAACGTGCCCAAAATTAAGGAAATAGACAAAGTTCTAGAAATGCTAGGAGAGCTAGGCAGCGTCTATGAGTGGCTAGATGAGCACACCCTAAAAATCCAGACGTTGGAAATAAAATATGCAAGAGTTAATCCGAGGTTCCAACGCTATAATCGAATACCGATTTTACTTCTTGGACCGCTGCTGCACAGAGTCGGCCGGGCTAGCGTACCAATTCCAGGTGGCTGTAAAATTGGCTCCCGGCCGGTAGATTTCCACCTTCTCGCCCTCGAATCAATGGGAGCCAGAATAAGCTCTCCTGACAATAAGGATTATGACGCTATGGGTAATGGGCCCACTGGCAAAGGTTTAGTACTGCCGAGTTCCATACCTGGACAGGGGATAATTAACATAGTATTGCCCTATCCCAGTGTTGGTGCGACTGAAAATATAATCTTGGCCGCTGTTTTAGCCAAAGGCGTGACCTCGATATTTAATGCGGCAATCGAACCGGAAGTTTGGGACACGATAATTTTTTTACAAAAAATGGGCGCCAAAATCAGAAAAGACGGCGACCGATGCATTACCATAAACGGGGTCGAGGGCTTGAACGGAGCAAGTCACCATACCATACCAGACAGAATAGAGGCAGCGTCTTTTGCAAGCTTAGCGCTTGCTACAAATGGCCGCATTTTTATAAGAAACGCCTCGGATGAGCATATGGCATCTTTTTTGGATAAATTTAGTTTAGCCGGAGGTGGATATGAATGCTGTGCGGACGGAATGATGTTCTTCCAGAGTAAACAAAATATACAGCCGGTGCATATTGAAACTGATGTTCATCCTGGATTTATGACAGATTGGCAACAGCCCTTGGCGGTTGCCCTCACTCAAGCAAATGGTACTTCGGTAATACATGAGACTGTTTACGAAAAACGTTTTGATTATACTTCTGATCTCAACACGATGGGGGCTAAAACAGATTTACTGCCATTCTGTTTGGGGGCTTCGTGCCGTTTCCACGATAAAAATTATTTTCACAGTTGTGTGATTAGCGGCCCCAGCAAACTTTCAGGATCAAAAATCCACATTCCTGACCTTAGAGCCGGGTTCGCTTACATTATTGCGGCATTAATTGCCGAAGGAACTAGTTGTATCTCCGGTATTGAATATTTAGAGAGGGGATATGCAAATATTCCGGAAAAATTAGCCGCCATCGGCGCTAAAATTGAAGTAGAGGCCAAACAATTTCCGCCGCCGTAAAAGGCGGCTTTTTTTGACCTAAAACCAAAATTTTGTTAAAATAATTACATGGTGGCTATAGTTTAGTGGTAAAACTCCAGGTTGTGGACCTGGTATCGAGAGTTCGATTCTCTCTAGCCACCCCATGGGAATACTCGAAATATTAATTATAATTTTTTTGGTACTGTTTGTGGCTGGGCTAATCATAAGCCTCACGCTCTGGCTTATGTGGCTGTTTTTGATTTTGGCTGTCATACTTTTTATTATTAAATTCATTCGCCGAGTCATTAAAAAGCTACGCTCTTAAATATGACCCACGCTGAAACTCGTGACAAATTTCTCAAGTTTTTTGAGAGCAGAGGACACAAGATTGTTCCATCCTCTTCACTTTTGCCGACTGATCCGTCGGTGCTCTTTACTACCGCCGGCATGCAGCAATTCAAGCCATACTATACCGGCGAAGCCGACCCCATGAAAGATTTTGGTTCATTGAATGTCGCTTCAATTCAAAAATGCATACGCACCTCAGACATAGATGAGGTAGGGGACGAATCTCATCTGACTTTTTTTGAAATGTTGGGTAATTTTTCATTCGGAGGTCCTTCAACTATGCTCAGGACAAGTTATTGGAAGAAAGAAGCCATTGAATACGCCCACGATTTTATAGTTAAAGAAGTAGGGCTAAAAATTGATTATGTTTCGGTATTCGCCGGAGAAAATGAAGTACCGGCCGACGAAGAATCAGAAAAGATATGGAAATCACTTAATTCAAATATTGGGGTCAGGATAATGGGCAGGTCAGATAACTTTTGGGGACCGACTGGCGACGAAGGCCCATGCGGACCAACAACGGAAATTTACGTAAATGGGGTTGAAGTTTGGAACTTGGTGTTTAATCAGTACTATTGCCTAAACGGCTCAACGGCAAAAGCCGTTGAGCCGTTGAAATCGCCAGGTATTGATACCGGCATGGGCCTTGAACGCCTGGCGATGGTTATGCAGAAAAAAAATAATATTTTTGAAACTGACCTATTCGAACCGATAATAAAGCTCGCGCCACTCGAATTAGATATACGAACAAAAAGAATAGTAGCTGATCACGCCAGATCTATCTCATTTTTAATTTCTGACGGCGTAAGGCCGTCAAACAAGGATCAGGGTTATGTCCTACGACGATTAATGCGGCGAGTCATTAATTACATGTCCAAGTCGGATCAAACGTTGATGCATGACATTTTTGCTAAGATTGTTGAGATTTATGGACAATATTATCCGAAACTAAATGCCAATGAAATAATTTATGAATTTGACCGTGAAAGAGAAAGATTTGAAAAAACGCTTCAGCAGGGATTAAAGGAGCTGGATATTATGGACAGCGTAGGTGCAGCAGAAGCCTTTAGACTGTATGAAAGTTTCGGCTTACCATATGAAGTAGTCAAAGAAATTGCTGGGAAAAAAGCTACCGAATTGACGAGAGAATCTTTTGACGAAGAGTTTAAAAAACACCAAGCCAAATCTCGAGAAGGTTCGAAAAAAAAATTCGGTGGACATGGGTTAATATTGGATACTGGCGAGCTCAAGGCTGGCAACGAAGAAGAACTGGCCAAAGTTACTCGACTGCATACAGCCACGCACCTGCTGCACGCCTCACTGCGCAAGGTACTTGGCGAAGAAGTCCATCAGGCAGGGTCGGACATTACCGCCGAGAGGCTTAGGTTTGATTTTACATTTCCGCGCAAGATGACTCCAGAAGAAATTAAACAAGTTGAGGACATGGTGAACGGAGCCATCAAAGAAGATTACACAGTTACCAAAAAAGAGATGTCATATGAGGAGGCGATCAAATCAGGTGCACTGGCATTTTTCAAATTAAAATATCCACCAACTGTGAATATATTTACAATTGGTGGCACTGAGCCCGCCGAAGTACCGTTCTCACGCGAACTTTGCGGCGGCCCGCATGTAACCAATACTGGCGCAATCGGTCAGTTAAAAATAACCAAAGAAGAAGCCGTTTCTGCCGGCACAAGGCGCATACGCGCAACCATTGACTAGTCTCCGGCAGTTAACAGGTGAGCCATGTTGATTAAATACCTGGCTTTTGTGGTATAATAAAGTCAGGCATGGGCTCAACTAAAATAATACACGTACTGAAATCAGACGGCTTCGATGAAGTTTTTGATTTATTCAAAAATACTGATGCCAGCGAGGTAATATTTGTTTTTCCTAAGGGTTCAAAATTCGCCAAACAGGAGAAGTATTTCACCGCTATCAAGCGAGAGGCCGATTCTTCTAGCAAGCGCGTGAGTATTATGACGGCCGATCCGGTTATAATAGGCTTCGCCGCTCAAAACGATCTTGAATTGTTGGAAGCTCCTGAAAATAAAAAAAGGCAATCGGAGAGCCCAGAACAAATAACCAAAGTTATTGCAAGCGAGCTAATTGGTATAAGCGAAGAAGGAAATGAAGAAAGGGCGATGCTTACTGCCACTAAAAAGCCTGGCCAACTAAGAGTAATCAAGGATATTTTCAGGCCAGAAACAGAACATCAAATCAAGATAAAAGATTCTAAGATAAAACCATTTAGTATCGAGTTGAGACGAGAACCGGAGCAAGGGCACGATGTTGCCGACGATATAACCCAAGTCTGGGCCTCACAAAAATCTTCAGACGCTAAGGGTTTAAATGGAAATCGCAATATCTTAAAAACTCGCAGCGGCGGCATAACAAAAAGAGCACCGATGTTTTTTGTAGCCGGAGCAAGTATGGTTCTGATCTTGATACTATATGCCACCTTGGGCAGCGCTCAGATTATTATAACGCCGCAAAAGAAAGAGCTTAGCTTTCAGATTAAAGCCTCGGCGCTAAGTTCGGTAACAGAAATTAATTTTGATTTTAACCGCATCCCCGGTCAAAGATTTGGCTTTAAGGACGAGGTGTCAGGAACTTTTACAGCCAGCGGGACAAAAGAAGTTGTACAAAAAGCTAGAGGCAGAATTACTATCTATAATAAGAGTTCGTCATCTCAAAGATTGGTGGCAACTACTCGCTTTAAATCTCCTTCGGGGTTAATTTATAGAATTCCGGAAACCATAGAACTTCCGCCAGCCACGGGTGTAGGTGTAAACTTAAAAGAAGGTAGTAGAGAATCAGTAATTTACGCCGACAAGGCCGGAGCAGAGTACAATATCGATCCGGCCACATTTACAATCCCTGGATTTGAGGGAAGCTCAAAGTTTGATGAATTTTATGCAAAATCAAACGAGCCAATGTCTGGCGGTATAATCGGTCCCTCCAAGGTAATTACGGAGGAAGACCTCACAAAAGCTCAAGAAGAGCTAAGGATAAAATTGAAAGAAAACATATTGCGCTCTCTCAAGGATCAGGCAGGCGATCTGAAAATACTTGACTCAACGGAGATAAAATTTGATGCACCGGTAACTAATGCCGGGGTCGGTGAGGCCGCAGAAGCTTTGGAAATAAAAATTAAAGGCACGGCCAGCACCATGGCTTTTCGCGAGACGGACATCCTTGAGCTAGTAAAAAAGTATGTTACCGAAAATGGCGATTCAGAGTTATTGGAAAAGAATCTGACGATAGCCTATCTTAACCCGCAAAATAACTCTGATGGCTCAGCGATGTCATTTGATATTAAAGTAACCGGCCAGTCAGCGGCTAAAATTAACCAAGAAAAAATTCTGAAAGATGTTCCTGGTATGAATAGCGACGCCATCCGCGAATACTTCAAAAATATCAAAGAAATTAAATCTACCAGAGTTAAATTCTCACCAATTTGGGTCAATAGCGTTCCTAGAAATGTCTCTAAAATTAAACTCATTATAGACAATGAATAGGGGGCCGGATTTGACATTGCAAGTTACCTTTGCTAAACTTTAGAACAATGGAATAAGGTTAGAATAGGCCTGATTTCCAAGCGAGATCTGGTTTTTTTCTTTATCATTCCATATAACTAACGGTTGTCAGACCAAAAACAAAAAGAGGACGGAACGATTATAGACGCCCTGCCTGATACGAAATTCAAGGTTAAGCTGAACGATGGCAGAGAGATTTTGGCATATTTGGCTGGCAAAATGAGAATTAACTATATTAAGGTAATGATAGGCGACAAGGTGACGCTTGAATTAAGTCCAGATGGAACAAAGGGCAGGATAATTTTTAGAAAATGAATCCCGTTAGAAGTCGCCCTGACGGGTTCGTGGTCATGGCTAGTAAATAATCTGAGGTCTTATTGTGCAGTTGTAACCTATGAGTAAAACTGCGCAGCAGCGACTTCTAACGGGATGAAAGTTCGCGCTTCTGTCAAAAAAATATGTAACAAATGCAAGCTTGTGCGCCGTAAGGGTAAGCTGTATTGTATTTGCAGTAATCCTAAACACAAACAGAGACAAGGTTAAAATCTAAAGATATGGCACGAATTTCAGGAATAAATATTCCAGACAATAAAAAAATAGAGTTTGCTCTCGGGTATCTTTATGGCGTAGGGCCTGCAAATAGCAGGATAATCTTAAAATCCGCTAACGTCCCAAAAGATAAAAGAGCGAAAGATTTGACCACTGATGAAATAAACCGGATACAAAGCATCATTTCCAGGAATTATAAAGTAGAAGGCGATTTACGAAGAGAAGTGGGCGAGAATATTAAGCGCCTAAAAGAGGTTGGTTCTTGGAAGGGGACTCGACATGCAAGGCGCTTGCCGATTCATGGCCGCACTAAAACAAATTCAAGAACTACGCGAGGTAATGTAAGAAAAACGATGGGCTCAGGTAGGAAACCCTCGTCACAAAAAACATAATGGGTAAAAAGCGCATACTAACAAATCCGAGTCAAGAAACTGCTACAGATAAGGTAGCCCCCGTTAGCACGAAGAAATCTTCAAGAAAGCAGGTATTCAAGGGCGTTGTTTATATTTCATCCTCCTATAACAATACGATTGTTTCCGTAGCTGATTCCAATGGTAATGTGTTCGCCTATTCTTCAGCAGGTATTATGGGATTCAAAGGCGCACGTAAATCCACGCCATATGCAGCCACCTTAGTGGGTAAGGATGCCGTTGAAAAAGCAAAGAAGCTTGGTTTCCAGGAAGCAAAAGTATCAATACGAGGCATCGGCCCAGGGCGTGAAGCAGCAATCCGTGGAATCGCAAGCACAGGAATTAACATAACAGCGATAATAGATGCCACCCCCGTGGCTCATAATGGAGTACGGCCGAAAAAGCCAAGAAGGGTCTAACAATATGGCAAGATATAGAGGTCCAAAAGAAAAAATAGAGAGACGATTAGGCGTTAAGCTTTTTCTAAAGGGCGAACGTTCGCTTTCTCCTAAGTCAGCCACAGTTAAGCGCATGTATCCGCCAGGAGTGCACGGTAAAACATTTAAAAGAAGGCTTTCTGAATTCGGACAACAGCTTCAATCAAAACAAAAGGTCAGGCACACCTACCGCATGATGGAGAAGCAATTTAAGAATTGGGTTAAAGACGCCGTTGAATCGAAACATGAAACCAGCGAGACGCTCGTAAGAAAACTGGAAAAAAGACTGGATAACGTGATCTATAGATCAGGACTTGCCCAATCACGAGATCAAGCTAGACAAGTAGTCAATCACGGCCACATATTAGTAAACGGCAAGAGGGTCAACATTCCTTCGAGCGAAGTAAGAGCGGGCGATACACTAAAAGTAAGAGAGGGCAGCATGAAGTCGCCGTATTTTTCAATCTCCGTTCCACAATGGATAAAGGCCCATGTTCCACCCAAGTGGCTGGAGGTAGATAAAGATTTGCTTACCATAAAAATATCTGGCCAACCATCAATTGAAGAAAGCGGCCTGGAGGCCAAGGATATTCGTTCCTTAATTGAATATTATTCACGATAAAATGAAGTGTCAGGTGCTGGGTAATAGGTGTTAGATCATTTCTAAAACCTAAGACCTAAAACCTAAGACCTACGCAAATGATACAGCTACCCTCAGAACCGAAGGTCATATCAAAAACCGATAACAATAAGGCTGTTTTTGAAATTAGCCCACTTTATCCGGGCTATGGCGTTACTATTGGTAACACGCTCAGAAGAGTTTTAATATCTTCTCTCAGCGGAGCCGCAGTTACTTCGGTCAAAATTACCGGAGTCGATCACGAGTTCTCATCAGTTAGTGGCGTGCTTGAAGACGTGATTGAAATAATTCTTAACCTTAAAAAAATAAGGTTCAAGGTCTTTAAAGATGAGCCGGTTACATTAATTCTTAACGCCAAGGGAGAAGGCGCCGTTACGGCAGGGAGCATCGAGGTAACCGCAGACGCAGAGATAGTTAATCCGGATCAGCATATTGCCACGATAACTACCAAAAAGACCGAGCTGCAGATGGAGATTACAATAGAGAAGGGGGTGGGCTATGTTCCCGTAGAACAACGACAGAAAGAAAAATTAGGCGTCGGCAAAATTGCCATAGACGGCATTTTTACGCCGATTAAAAATGTTAATTTTAATGTTGAGAATATCAGAGTTGGCCAGCGAACCGATTATAACAAGATTATATTAGATATAGAAACAGATGGCAGCGTTAGTCCGGAAGAGGCTATTCGAGATGCCTCACAGATTCTTATTGATCATTTTTCAATAATTAACAAACTCCAGATACCAGAACAAGACAAAAAGAGTGCGGTAAAGATCAAAAAAGCTCGCAAAAAAAAAGAAGACTAATTTAAAAAATAAACATGCTACATGAAATTGACGCAACAGATAAAGCCTTGGGAAGATTAGCGAGTAACATTGCCGTAATTTTGCGTGGCAAAACTAATCCCAGCTATAATCCCAGCGTTATGCCTCAAGAAAAAGTAATAGTCAGTAATATAGGCAAGCTTCGCTTCACTGGCAAGAAGGCGGAGCAAAAGATATATTATCATTACTCCGGCTATCCCAGTGGTATGAAAGCAAGAAAACTTGGAATTGAATTTGAGAAAAACCCCAAGAAAATTCTTTTATTGGCCGTTTATCGCATGCTAGCTCCGAATAAGCTTAGAAGTAAGATAATAAAAAACTTAGAAATCAAATAGATGAGGCACGGTAAAAAAAATAGAAAATTCGGAAGAGAAACTAAGCAGCGCAAAGAATTATTGCGTGATCTTGCGCGTGCTTTAATTTTGAACACTAAAATAAATACTACCCAAGCCAAGGCCAAAAGTCTTCGTCCATATATTGAGAAGTTAGTAACCAAGGCTAAAGATAAAAACTTGGCATCATTCAAACTTCTTTCCGCGGAACTTGGACGCCCATATGCTAAAAAGTTGCACAATGAGATCGTTGAAAGATTCCCGGAGCGACACGGTGGCTATACAAGAATAATTAATTTGCCGTCTCGTATAAGCGACGGGTCAAAAATGGCGACTATCGAATTCCTACAATGATGGTTACAAAAAAAACTACAACTAAAAAGCCGAGGGCTTCAACGATTACTAAAGTTAAGCCTAAGAAAAAACTTGAAGACACAAAAGAAATAATACAAGCCGTTACCCCAGCGGAGGAGTTAGTGTCTCAGGAGTTAACAGAAACGAGTCAAGCGGTAGAAATAAAAGCATCTAGCGATGCGGTTGAAAAGTACTTTGAAGCCGTCGGCAGGCGCAAGGAAGCGACGGCAAGAGTTCGTGTCTACACCAAAAAATCAACAGATCCAGAGCCTTCCGAAGAAAAGGCGATAATCACTATAAACAGTAAGCCTTATTATGAATACTTCAAGGCCATACCGTTGCAAAACATTATCGAAGCTCCTCTAAAAAAATTAAAGTCGCTTAATCGTTTCAAGGCTACGGTTAAGGTGAGCGGAGGGGGAGCGCATGGACAGGCAGATGCAGTTAGACTTGGTTTAAGCCGAGCATTAACTCTTTTCGACATTAATTTTTCAAAAAAACTTCGTAAGGCGGGCTATCTTACTCGTGATTCGCGAGAAAAGGAAAGACGCAAATACGGTCTCAAAAAAGCCAGAAAGGCTCCGCAGTGGGCCAAAAGATAGCTCGCCATTCATCATTTCTCGAGACGTTCCGTTTGGCATCCCCAGCGGGGATGCAAGCATCACTGCACTTTTTGTCTCGCCTCGCTCGTTGTGGCATAATTTACCACCCGTTTTGCTCTGCGTAAATTAAACCACAACACCGTGCCCGCTCGGCTTCGACAGAACTCTCGAAATGACAAGGGGCTCACTAGCATCTTTTTGCTCATTGCGATTAAAAAACATAAAAAAAAGCCGAGTTTCCTCGGCGTCAGGATTTGTTTATTAAACAAATCTTTTTGTAATTCGGTGGGTTTTGCCTTCTTTATCAACCGCCAATAGAGTTGGTTGACTGCCGACTACTATTATAATTGGCTCATCGTCCATTATGTTCTTTTTAGCCTTTCTCGGTTTTAGAGTCCTCAGTGTGTGCCTTTTTGTTTTTTCTGTCATGCTCGTCTCCCTTCAGTAGCAATCGTCATAAGGCAGTATTCCAATCTTTTTAACCCTATTTTATCTATAAAGTTATATCTTACCTTAGCGATAACGCCACTGCGTAAGACTATCTGACAAATATTTCTTAAATCCTCGTGAACATCTTGGAAGCCACATGTTTTTATGGCTTCGGCTTTTGCGGCTAAACCGTCGTGGTCTTGAGATTTGATGGCTTTGGTTAACCAAGAATATACATTTCCAGGCGTCGTGTCTCTGACAGCCATAGCAAGATAGCCAGCAGAGGCGCAGCCAGTTACTCTTGCAACATTCCCACCAAATAGCGGGCCCCTGTATATCTCTTTTACTTCGGAATTATATCTGTCTGAATAGCCTTTTAAAACAACGACGGGAACGGTTTCGTTTGGATATTCTTCTTGGCTGTGTTTTGGGATTAATAGTATAGTCTCGCCAGATCCCAAGGTTTCCATTTTCATGCTCTTCCTCCTTCTTTAAGAGTACCGAGAATTGAATCAAGAGCTGCTTGCGGCAAATTATCAAACGACACGCCTCGGTAATAATTTTGGCCACTTGGAAAGCTAATTTCCAATGGTGTATAACCTCGATCAACATTTATCAATACTCGTGCCGCAGGAGAACCGTTTTTACTTACAATAATTGAATGTACGGCTGGTTCTGGCTGCGATCTTTCAAACTGCAATCCATTAACAACCAGGAGTTGGCACAATTTTGTTCCAATTTCTTCTGAACGTTCGCGCAGAATTGAGTAAAGCTCTTCAATTTCTTTTTTTGTACGTGATGCTTGCAAAAAATGATAGGCCGAGGCAATACCGATAATCAGAACAATGCTTACCGTGATTATATAAACCACATTTGCCGACATCCAATCCTCCAAATTCTTGTCAAAGATCAACAAAAGATTAGCATTTTTTAAATTAACTGTCAACTAAAAAGCCGATTATTAGTCGGCAAAAAATTTAGGCTAGTTCAGTTTTTTGCTCTTCCAAATATCCCTTCCAGGGAACAAAGCTTTCACTTGGTGACTTGGGTATATTTTCAAATAAATATTCCGTGACAGAACAGTTTTCAGAACCCTGATCTTTGAGTTGCAAAAACTCGTCAACACTCAAATTGTGAATGACTTTTTGGAATATAACGAACCACCTGCCATGACCAACAGCCAAAAGCCTCTTGCCAGCGATAATTGGATCTGAGAGAAGGTTTCTTATCTTAATCTCAACGTCTGGACAGCTCTCACCGCCAGGCGCTCGGTGGTGATAATATCCCACAAGCTTCCTCAGCTTTATCTGTTCGGGGTATAATCTCTCTACGTCAGCCCTGGAAAGTTCGTGAAAAATTCCGTCCCATTTTTCATCTAGGCGCGAGTCAATAATCGGGGTTAAATTTACTGGCGCTCGCAGCTCTTTAAGTATTAGATCCATCGTCATCTGAGTCCTGAGGAAGGTGGAGGTCAAAAATATATCTGGGAGTTTGGGACTTAGTTCATCTTTAAGATATTTTCCAGTAAGGATGGCCTGCTGCCTACCTATGTCAGTAAGCGGATAGGCATGGTTTGGAATTTCATAATTAGCCCGTTCATCTTGTGTCATTATATTACCTATAGATTGAGCGTGGCGGACAAATATGATGCTTCTGGGTTTCATGGCAACTCCTTGTTAAGGTATAATAATATAAGATGCGCAGACTTGGCGTATGGTTTTAAAACCTTTGAACGCTAACTAATAAGATAGGCCAATCCTGACCACCCTATTACCTTCGAACTTAAATATCGCATCGATGCCGTGGTCGTAGTAGAACGGACCGCTTATGGCAGAAATATCATTGATATTAACTCCACCACGCTTGTCAATCTCTACAAACTTTAAAATACTACCCGAGCTTACAATCAAATGGCTTGAGTCTTTGTACCACTGCATATCGTCTGCTTTTTGTGAAAAACGTATTACGAATTCAGTTTCTCCCGTCTTTTTAAACGGCTGGTAATCAGAATCCTTAAGCCACTTGACCCAAACCTCGTGATCGTTGGCCCAAGCTGTTTTTGTGTTATCCGGTGAAATAATAGAACCGTCCGAATCAACGAGTGGCGCTGTCTCTTTTTTTACGATTTCTTTGAAAGGCTTTACTTCCCCAGTCTTCAGGTCTATTGATTCAAGCTTTTGCTTATTACCGATAATTGCCAGCCCACTTTCGGTTTCAAACCTCTTAACAGAAATAAGCGAGATGGAGCTGGATGCGATAATTTCTTCGTTGAAATTTTTAGGCACCAGAACAACCCTTGGAAAATATATGAAAAAGCCGGCTTCTACTTTTACCAGCTTCTGCCATGACTGATAATTTTCATTTTGAACTCTTACCGTGTAAGTTCTGGGCAACAAACGACTTTTTGAAAATGAATTGGATAAAAATGAAGTCTCGCCGGCAAGCACATCATTTACATAAACCTCTGCGGCCACGTTAGTTTTAAGTTCAAAAGAACCAATTTTTAAAAATTTATTATGAACAAAATCATATTTATAGCCCAATGCAAAAAGCACGGCTCCGCAACCGATTACAACAAACAGTAGAACTGCCGTAAAAAATAATAGGCGCCTTGTTTTCTTCCTCATCTCGTTATTGTGCACTAATCTAATCACTTTGTAAATATTGTCAAAGCTGTTATAAGTCGCCAATATACGAATTCGGAGTAAAAAATATTAACAAATCTATGTTTGTAAAAAAAATCGGCATTGATCTAGGAACAACCAATACGCTTGTTTTTGTGCCCGGCAAGGGACTTGTAATAAATGAGCCTTCGGTTGTCGCCATATCAATCCTGGACAATAAAATTATCGCCGTTGGTAATTACGCCAAAGAAATGCTCGGTCGTGCCCCGGACAGCATTGTGGTCTCCCGACCTCTGCGCGACGGGGTTATTGCCGATTATCGTATTACTGAGGCGATGCTCAAGTATTTTATTAATAAGGCCGTCGGGCGATTCGGGTTTTACAAGCCTGAAATTTTGGTTTCTGTACCGGCAGGTATTACATCCACCGAACGTCGTGCCGTAATAGAGGCAACGATAAATGCCGGGGCTAAGGCTGCCTATCTGGTTAAAGAGCCCGTTTTAGCGGCTATAGGGGCCAAGGTGCCCATCAATAGCCCGGTGGGCAACCTTATATTAAATATTGGAGGCGGCACCTCTGATGTCGCGGTTATAAGCCTTGGGGGAATAGTCAGCTGGGATTCGGCTAGGGTCGGAGGCAATAAAATTGATCAGGCAATTGTTGAATATGTTAAAAAGAAACACGGTCTAGCAATAGGGGAAAGGACGGCGGAGTTAATTAAAATAGCCATAGCCAATGCCGTTAAACAGACTAATGAAGAAAAAATAAATGTCCGAGGACGCGACCTGACAACTGGTTATCCTAAGACAATAGAGCTGTCATCAAATGAAATAACCGAAGCCATGCAGGAACAGCTTCGCGAGATAGTACAAACTGTTAAAAATGTCTTGCAGGAAACACCTCCTGAGCTTTGCTCTGATATAATGGACCGCGGCATCGTCATATCCGGCGGCGGAGCACTTCTTAAAAATATAGATGTCTTAATTACCAGGATTACTGGCGTAGCGGCCAGGATTGCCGACGATCCGCTGCTTTGCGTAGCCAAGGGAACGGGCATTGTGCTGGATAATTTGGAGGTTTATAAAAAGAATATTCTGGCTAAAAGATAAACTTTGTTTGTCTGCCCCTCATCATTTCTCGAGACGTTCTGTTTAGCATCCCCAGCGGGGATGCAAGCTTCACTGCACTTTTTGTCTCGCCTCGCTCGTTGTGGCATAATTTACCACCCGCTCACTTCATTCGCTCTGCGTAAATTAAACCACAACACCGTGCCCGCTCGGCTTCGACAGAACTCTCGAAATGATAATGGGCTCACTAAAGTTTATCTCTTAAGCGGGCGGCCGTAAAACAAAAAGCGCTTATGCGCTTTGAAGATGGCTATCAGTTAAATTTTAGGCCGAACCTAGGTGCGGGTAGCCTATTTTATACTCCAGCGCCGCGAGGTCCAGATAAACCGTGATATCCGAGGGGTTATTGTAAAGTAGTCTAATAGGTACGGGTCCGTTGTTAATTAAATACTTCAGAGATGATTGCAAGTCTGATCGGGAAAATATTATTTCTTTTGTATTTAAATAATCGGTAATGACCGCCCAAGCTTTCTCGATATCTATTATGTGGGCCGTATTTATATTTTTACACGAATACAATGCACCCAAAATCTCTTCGTTGAAATCGTTAAATAGCATACTACTTCTTTTTGTAGCCATGTCAACCCCTTAATTAGACTCGTCAAAGAACACAATTAGTATACTATATTAAAATCGAATAGATGTCAAATACATTTGCTCGCCCGCGATCCAGAATCGCTCTTGTCCATGATTGGCTTTTGGGCGTGGGCGGGGCGGAAAATACTCTTAAGTCGTTGCATGAGCTATTCCCGGAAGCACCGATCTATACTCTTTTTCACAACAGAAAATTCACTGACGGGTTTTTACCGAGAGCTGTTATCAGGCCGAGTAATTTGCAAAGACTTTATAAATTTTTAGGCAGTCATAAATTGCTTACACCGCTCATGCCGATGGCCATAGAATCGATTAACTTAAGTGAGTTTGATCTGGTTATTTCATCTTCAGTTGCTTTCTCTAAGGGTTTAATACTTAAACCGCGAACCAAACACATTTGTTATTGTTATAGCCCGACCAGGCAGCTCTGGGATTGGCACGCTGAATATAAAAAAGAGTCAGGCCATACTCCGCGAATACTAACCGCAATACTGCAGCACCTACTGCGCATCTGGGATCGTAACGCCTCGACTAGAGTTGATCATTTTATTGCGATTTCAGAAAACGTCCACCAGCGCATTAAAAAATATTACGGCCGAGAATCTACGATTATTTATCCGCCGGTAGAATTGGCGTCAGTCGCTACTCATCAACCCGTAGTTCTACCTAAAATCTATAGTCAAAAACCTAACAATTACTTCCTTATAGTTAGCCGCCTATATAAGCATAAAAATATAGACATCGCAATTCGGGCATTCAATAAACTTGGCTGGCCACTGGTAATAATAGGCGGAGGGCCGGAGTTTAAAAAACTAAAAAAACTTGCCGGAGCAAATGTAAAATTATTAGGCCATCAATCTGACGAGGTAGTTCGGCAATTTTATGCTAATTGCATGGCATTTATTATGCCCCAGGAAGAAGATTTTGGCATTACACCCATCGAAGCCATGAGCTACGGCAAGCCAGTGCTGGCTTTAGCGCGCGGCGGAGCGCTAGAATATATACAGGCGGGCGTAAATGGAGAATTCTTTGAGGACCCGCTTGAGGAGGTACTTGCAAATGGAGCAAGAATATTAAAACAAAATCTGCAAAACTATAATCCGGAAATTATAAAAAAAACAGCCGAGAAATTCTCGGCAAAAAGATTTAAACAACAAATCGCTGAATTTGTAGAAAAATTATAAAAATTTAAGACCGTATCTCAGTCTGATTCTATATGTTCTATATGGCGTAACACTAGCGATCAACGTAGTAAATAATGAAATCGGCCCGCCAATCAAGCCAATAAATAAATTACATTTGCAGATAAAAGAATTCATCTCCATATTAGAAACAATGCCGTATTCTTCTTCAAGAGCTTTATACACGCTATAATTAAACCATGCCCAACTCAGCGCTCCGATTACAAAATGAACTGGTATATAGAAAAAATACCAATTTTCAAGAAACCAAACCATAATGCCTCCTAGGGTCTTTCTTATTATCCTTAATTATAACAAATCGTTAGACACTGTCAAGTGTCTTGATTCTGTTGCGGGCTTGGATTATCAAAACCGAGAAATAGTCATAGTGGACAATAATTCCAAAAGTCCAAAAGTTGAAAATTTATCTTCATTGATTGAGGCAAGAACCGGTTTAAAATTACTGGCCAACGCTAAAAATCTGGGCTATTCCGGCGGCAACAACGTTGGAATCAAGTACGCGCTGGAGCATGGGGCAGATTATGTTTTTATATTAAATCCGGATACTGCAATTGAAAAAGGTTCTCTATCCAAGCTGATTGAAGCGGCCGAGTCTGATCCAAAAATTGGCATTATTGGACCGGCGATAAACGAGGGCAATCGCACAATTTATGGCAGTAAAATTAGCTGGCTAAAATCAGAATTAACGCACTCATTTGTTGTCACCCCCAGTAACAAATACTCAATACTCGATACTGACCGCTACATCACCGGCGCCGCCATTCTCATTAAGCGAGAAGTTATTGAAAAAATAGGGCTGCTAGATGAAAGCTATTTTCTTTATTTTGAAGATGCGGACTACTGTTTGCGAGCAAGTAGGGCAGGATTCAATTTAGCGATAGTGCCTCAGGCTAAAGTTACGCATGTCGGCTCCGCCTCAACCGGATCTCTCGGGTCAGCATTATTACTTCGCTACCACTATCGCAACGCGCATCTATTTAATTGGAAAAACGGCCCCCTATTGATTAAGTTTGCCTTGCCGTTTTGGTCGCTTTTTATTATAATGAAACAACTCGTCAAGATAATTTTCTGGGCGCAGAGACGAGAAATATCAAGAACAATAACGGTCGGAGTAGTGGATTTTTATAGAGAAAAGTTCGGCAAAATCAATGATTAATATAGGTATCGAATGTGAGTCTATCGAGGGCTCCGAATCTTGGGGTGTCGGCAGAATCGTAAAAAAACTTCTTGAAAATATTTCGGCAAGACCTAAACTCACCAATGAGTTCAGACTTTTTCTGTACTTTAAATCACGGATTCCAGACTTGCCGTTCCTAAACAATACCATCTTTGTAAAAAAAGTCATAGGTACGAACTCGTTCAGTCTTTACTATTATTTTTGGCTGCCGATAAAATTATGGTTTGAAAAAGTAGATTTAGTTTTTTTCCCAAACTACATGCTTTCACCGCTTTTTCGTGGAAAATCGCTAGTGATGCTGACAGAGGACATTTATTATGAAATCAACGAGGGCACGCTCCCATTACGCTATAAGCTTGCTTATAAAATATTTGCCGGTTGGTGGGCAGCCAAACACGCAACCAAAATCATGGCGATCTCAGAAACCTCCAAGCAAGAACTGGTCAAATTATTTAAAATAAGCCCCGATCGTATTAAAGTTAATACCTTGGGCATTGATCCGCCGAAAGCTATTAGCTATGAGCCATCGGCTACGAACTACTTATTATATGTCGGCCAAGCATTTTCGCGCCGTCACCTAAGGGAAACTATATTAGCTTTTGAAATTTTAGCACCTCAATATCCTGATTTAAATCTCGTAGCCGTTGGTAAGGACAAATACAATCCGCCAATTTTAAAAAATCTGGCAAATGAAGTTAACGAAAGACTTGGGCGAGAGGCTATAATTTATAAGGAATACGTGCCGGAAGAAGAACTTAATCAACTTTTTGCCGGAGCTAAATTGCTGCTATATGTTTCATCAAAAGAAGCCTTCGGCTTGCCACCGCTTGAAGCGCTGGGCTACGGCGTACCGGCGGTGGTAGCAGAGTCTAAGTTAAATCATGAAATTTACGGCAATAATGCTTTTTTTACAGATAAATTTACCTCAAACTCTATTGCCGTTACAATAAAAAATGCCCTGGCCAACGAACAAAAACAACAAAAAATAAAAAACGCCAGCAAGATCATTCTTGAAAAATACACCTGGGCCAAAACCACAGATAGATTTTTAGTAATTTTAAAAGCCGCTCTTTGAGCGGCTGGGACTTAACCTTTGTCATTTGGCTTGTCTTTAATAAAATTTTTACAGGCGGCCCTTGTGGCTATGCGGAGTCCGATTTCTGAAAATATACCAACCATTACAGCTATAAAGAAAGGAAGGTTAGAAGACTTTGGTAGATTATTAAGCCCTACATATATTGCCTCTAGATAAAGCAAGTTAGACAAACAAAGCAGAAACATCGCCAATCCAAACATGCTAATCTCCTCGTTTTAAATTATGCTTAGCATATGATAACAAAAGTGAATTTAAATGTCAATACCATGTTTTTTTGTCATATAGCAATTTTCTTTTTGCTTATAGCCGGGATTTTGCCGCGGACAGTTGTGCCATACTGGACACTGGCACTGACAGCCTATGTGTTATTGGCGTCACTTGAAGATTCGACGGCTTTTTTTGTGCGTTCAATTCCGTTTTTCATCGCGATACCAATTACAGGCGGCTTTGATTCACTCAATATGTGGCGTATTCTCTCTTGCCTGATTTTCATTAAATGGTTTTTGGGTTTATCACGTGTCGCCTTTAAATACGATCGTATTTTAAAACTACAGATTGTCTGGCGAAATCATAAGGCTACTATTCTACTTTTGGGCATCTTGATACTGGCCATCCTTTCTGCGACTCAGGCAGATAGTACCGTACTAGCGGTTAAGCGAATAGTATATTTCATCAATTTATCCCTGATTGGAGTCATAATTTATGATTTAGTTAAAAAAAACCAGGATTTCAGCCAAAGATTAATTAAAAACATTGCCATTCCCACGATAATCGTTGCCCTCATCGGAATACTCCAACAAATTTCGACTTATTATATGGATATTTTTCAGTTCGTAGATTTCTGGGGTGGAGTGGTTCAGCGCAATTTATTTGGTAACGCCTGGGCTGATACCGCTATTAGAGCCAATACGTGGTTTGCATATTTCGGTGACCAACTATCCCTGCGCATGTTTTCAATTTTTCCAGACTCGCACTCATTCCCAATATTTCTACTTTTGGGTCTACCGACGGTTCTGGCACTGGCCCTAGAAAGAGTTTTCAAAAAAAACTCGGACAATCTTAAGGTAATACTAAAAACCAGGGCTAATATCTTGGTCGTTTTCGTACCCATAATCTTCTTGGCGGCGATTCTGAGTGGCACCAGGGGTATCTGGGCAGCGGGTGCGACCTCTACAATCTGGGCCGGTTTTTTAATATATCGACATCGCAAGCCATTAAATAAGGACTTGCGATGTCGATATATTTTTTCCTATTTAGCTTCGTATTTGACTATATTCTTTTTACTCTTTGGACCAGCATATTACATATTGGCTACAGATCAATTCCAGATGGCAAAAGGGGATACGGCACTGCTAGGAGCTCGCGTACGCTCGTTGATAGATATATCGGAAACTTCAAATGCCCGCCGAATTGAGATTTGGAAGGACTCGCTTCGCTCAATAAAAAAACACCCATTACTGGGTGTCGGCATTGGTAATTTTCCGGTCGTGGTGGGGGAGGATCTGGCACGTGCAAAGGCAGGATCGTCTGCCCACAATCTTTACTTACACATAGCCGCTGAGATGGGTATTCCCGCACTTGTTTTTGCCCTTTGGTTTTTATGGCTTCTCCTGCAAAAGGTTTATAATAATTTTCTACAAACTACGAACCATAAGCTACAAACTATTTATTTCGCTGGAGCCCTGCTTTTTATTCCTTGGGTTTTAATTTATTCTTTGACTGATGTTGCGATTTTTGACGAGAGGGCATTTTTGTTGTTTGTGACGACAGTCGCCCTCATATTTTCTCAAAAAGAAAACGGCGAGTAGGCCACATGTGAACTTAGAACTTTATTTAAGTCAGAATGTCAAATTCAATAGTTACAATTAACTTAGTCGTCTATAATGGCGGAAAAGACATTCGTCAGTGCCTGGATTCGGTTTTAGCGCAAACGCACCCGCATGAATTAATCGAGGTAAATATTTTGGACAACGCCTCGACTGACGACACCGTTCAAAAAATAAACAACTGGAAATTGGAAATTGTAAATCGGAAATTCAAGTTTAATTTTATTCAATCAAAAAAAAATTTAGGCATGTGGCCGGGGCAGGAAGAGCTGCTCAAATATAGTCACGGTGAATATGTTGTGGCCTTATCGGTTGACGTTGTTCTGGATAAAGATTTCATCAAAAACGCCGTTGAGATTATGGAACAAGATGAAACTATAGGCGGACTTCAGGCGAAGGTTTATAAATACGAATTTCCTTTTATACAAAATACTAAGTACGAGACACTGGACACGATAGGTTTTGAGATTTTTCGCTCGCGTAGAATAGTGAACATAGCGCATGGCGAGATAGATCGCGGACAATATAATTCTCAGCGCGAAATCTTTGCGACGGAGGGAGCGGTGCCAATTTACAGAAGAAGTGCGCTCGAAGATTGCCGTCTAAAAAATCAAAACAATAAAATTGTTGATCATGACTACTTCTGGTACGGCGACGATCTTGATCTTCCGTGGCGCATGAGGATATTCGGTTGGAAACAAGTTTACGCGCCCAGCGTCATTGCCTATCACGACCGCAAGACGACTAAGGGGGTCGCTGGCGGCTGGAAAAAGTTTATTAAAATTAGGAAAGCCGTTCCTATGTTTAAACGCCGCCTGGACTGGCGCAACACTACAATTACCATTATCAAAAATGATTTCGCTGTCAATTTATGGCGTGATTGGCCTTATATTTTTTGGCGTCAAATTAGACTCTGGGCTTACTTCTTACTATTTGAACCGCCCATGTTTCTTGAAATTTTTAAGGTTGCCAAAATGCTGCCAACTATGTTAAAAAGGAGGAAAGAGATTATGCAAAAAGCTCGAATTACAGCTAAAGATTTTCGACAATGGATCCGCTAAATACTAACTACAAACCGCTAGCCACTAACTCTAAAAGGCCTTGGCACAAGAGGCCGTTATTTTATATTTTTCTATTTTTGTTTTTAGGCGTAGTCTACTATGCCTATCAGTTCGCCATGGCCTACAGCACGATCTCCGTAAATAATGGCTCATGGTTTAAAAATGTTGCTGGTGTATTCAATACGAATGAGGATCCACTAAACAAGTCTGATACAAATCCAATGCCTGAAATGGAGCCCGCTAGGTTAGATGTGCTTTTGCTGGGCATACGCGGCGAAGATATGGCATCCGTTGAAAAAGAGGGCGGCCTGCTCACAGATACCATACTAATTATGAGTCTGGATCAAACTACCAAAAAATCTGCCCTGATCTCCGTGCCACGAGATTTATATATAGAAATGGATGTGGTCGCCGCTAATAATAAGGGGCTGAAAATAAAGGGGAAGGTAAATGAAGTCTATGAGCGCGGGCTTGCTAACGGCGGCGGCACAGCCTTGGCCAAACATGTTTTCTCTCGAATTACCGGAATCTATATTGACAATGCCTTAGTAGTGGACTTTAATGCTTTCCGTGAAGTAGTAAATAGTATCGGCGGAATAGACATACACCTTGCCAAAGCGTTTGAAGAAAAGAATCAGTGGGGCTATGAGTTCTATCTGCCGGCAGGGGATAATCACCTCAATGGAGATCAGGCGTTGTATTATGTTCGCTCGCGCTACTCAACAAACGATTTTGACAGAGCCCGCAGACAGCAAGACGTCATAGCTATAATAAAAAATAAGGCCCTCTCCCTGGGGCTCCTATCCAGCCCCTCCAAAATAACATCTCTGCTGTCTAGCCTGAAAGAAAATATACGAACTGATTTTCAAATCTGGGACATTAAAGACTTGCTGGCACTAACGAACAACTTCGGAACTAAAACTTCAATTAAAAATTATGTGATTACCACGGAAAATTTGGTATATGAAACTAAAACTGAAAAGGGGGAGTATATATTATTATCCAAAGAGGCAAATTATCAGGGTATTAAAAATTTATTTAGTAATATTTTAGCTTCACCATAGTGCTTCGTAAAATATTCGTTGCTTGGGCCGTGGTAAATTAAAACCCCCTATCCTGGGGGCAGCGGTCTTTTATCGGGCCGAATACAAATGTAGCCGAAAAACATTGAAGGAACAGCGTGAGTGAGTATGCCCTTTTTTTGATTAAGATACCCTGCCAAATTACATACAAATGCCCTGCAGCAAAAGAGAGTATAAATAAAAACGCTGCTGGAAAAAAAATATATGAACAAATATATGCTAGGATCAGTGTCTATGCGGCTAACTACAAAAAGAACAGACGAATAGATAATGCTTCCTAAGCCAGCGCCACTTAGAGAATTTACTAGCCATAGCGGCCAATATGTATGGGTATGGCCATCTTTATTTAGTTTGGCATGTACAATCTTAAAACTACCGAGAAAAAATATTCCGCAGCCGATAAAAAATGTTAAAAAACTAGCAATCACACAACCTCCAGGCAAGGTTAATAAATCTTTACTTATACTATCACTTTATGAAAAGTTTGTCAATCATAATCGTTCACCATCAGACACCCGAGCTTCTGAAGCTTTGTTTAAAATCAATACGAGAAACCTCGATTAATTTGAACTATGAGGTTGTGGTCGTTGATTCGACCATATCCAGAGGGGCGCGAGATTTAATCCGCGAGCAATACCCTGAAATTAAATATCTTCCTTTCAAAGAAAATCTTGGCTATTCCAAGGGTGTAAACATCGGCATCAAAAATTCGCAGGGTGATTATATTCTTATACTGAATCCGGATATTATAGCCACCGACGGCGCAATTAGCAAAATGTTCAATTACATAAAAAAGCATGAAGATGTCGGCATGCTTGGGCCTCGCATGCTAAACCTCAACAGCACACAACAAAAAACATTCTTCAGCTATTACAAGCCAGTAACAATATTGGCACGGCGAAGTTTTCTTGGAAAATTCGGTTGGTTTAAAAAAGAGCTGAACGAGTTTCTTATGGCCGATGTCGACCCCACAAAAATACAAACCCCCGACTGGCTTATGGGCTCAGCGATTATGTTAAGCCGTAATGCTATCCGTAGGATAGGTGGAATGGATGAACGCTTTTTTATGTATTTTGAAGATGTTGATTGGGCTAGACGCTTCTGGCATAATGACTACAAGGTTGTCTACTATCCTGAGGCGGTTATGTATCACTACCATCAGCGTGAATCTAATTCAGGCTTGGGCATATTAGACACAATTTTTAATAAAAAAACGCGCTGGCATATTTCTAGCGCAATTAAATTTTTCTGGAAATATAGAGACTTGCGTAAAATAGAGCTCTCGCCATGAATCAAAAAAGATTTATTCCAATTTTAATAGTCCTCATGTTAGCGGTGGGCTTTACCGGAGGTTTTTATTATCGGGACTATAGAGTACCTGAGCCGGTACTAAGTAATCTGATAAACAGGGAGGCCAGCCAGCCTAATGGCGTTGATTTTTCATTATTTTGGAATGTCTGGGAGTTATTACACGACCGATACGTTGAGAGGAACACACTAAATACCCAAGAATTAGTTTACGGCGCCATAAATGGAATGGTTAACGCAGCCGGCGATCCGTATACGGTTTTCTTTAAGCCCAAAGAGAGCGAAGAGTTTCAGCAGCAAATTAACGGCTCATTCGGTGGAATCGGTATTGAGATAGGTCTTCGCAAAAATATTCTGACGGTGATTGCACCGATCAAAGACACGCCTGCCGCCCGTGCCGGACTCCTTGCCGGAGATAAAATTTTAAAAATCGATGACAAATCGACTGAGGGAATGAAGATAGACGAGGCTGTCGGCACCATCCGCGGACCCAGGGGAACTAACGTTACTCTCACCATAGCTCGTGACGGTCTCGAAAAAGCTAAAGAGATTACCATGACCCGCGATACCATCAAGATACCGGCCATAGACTGGAAAATGCTAGATGAAAACATAGCCTACATTGAAATGTTCGTGTTTAACAAAAATGTTGATGACGAGTTCAAAAAGGCCGCCGAGGAGATACTAAAATCCAAAGCTACCAAAATAATATTAGATGTGCGTAATAATCCTGGCGGCCTGCTGGATTCAGCGGTTAATATAGCGGGGTACTTTTTGGATTCTGATAAGGTTGTAACGATAGAAAGGTTCGGAGACGGAAAAGAAAACGAATTTCGCACCCAGCCCAACGGCCTATTGAAAAACTATCCATTAATTGTTTTAATCAACAAGGGTTCGGCTTCGGCTTCTGAGATTCTGGCTGGTGCGCTCAAAGACAACAGGGGCATATTGGTTGTAGGAGAAACCAGCTTCGGCAAAGGCTCAGTCCAAGAAGTAGATGACCTGCCCAAAAAGGCCTCAGTTAAAATCACGATTGCTAAGTGGTTCACGCCCAAAGGAGCTTCGATACATGAAAATGGCATCAAGCCGGATGTCGAAGTTGTGATAAGCGAGGAAGATACCAAGAACGAGAAGGATACACAATTGGATAAGGCAAGGGAATTAATAAAAAATTTACGCTAGCTACTATCTTTTAAAAACTTAGAAAATTAGCTCGCCGCTACGCCTTCTATCACCATTCGAATTACCAGCGATAATTCAGCACTCCGTCAAAAGCGTGGGTTCATCTCGCAGTGAATAAAATTATACTGCTCGATGACCATGCAATCCACCCTTTTGACGGTGCCATAAGGCAAAGCGGCTCGCATTTTCCAAATAAAAACATGCGTGTAATATTTCTACAAAATATAAAAGGTGTTGCACAGATAGGGGACATTAAGAATGTATCGGACGGCTATGCTCGAAACTTTTTGCTTCCCAAAAAGCTTGCTCAGGCAGCCACAGGCGATACGGTTAAACTTGCCGAATCGTTGAGGTCAAAACGCGAGAAACAATATGAAACAGATAAAGAGGGGGCCCTCGAACTAGCGAAAAAACTCGAAGGACTAGCCGTCGATATAAAGGAGGACGCAAATGACGAAGGGCATCTTTATGGTTCAGTGAATGAGAAGAAAATAGCCCACGCTTTAAAAGAGCGAGGGATTAATCTGAAAGAAGAATATATTAGCTTGCCGCAGCACCTAAAGACGCTGGGCGAACACGAAGTTGAAATAGAACTGCACCCAGAGGTTAAAGCCAAAATCAGTGTGATTGTTTTGGGCAACAAATAAGCGCTCGCCCGCAATAATCTAATTGGTACGTAGCAATATTCGTGTTATTATGTTCTCAGAAAATTAAAAATCAATGAACGGATAGTAGATGGGCGAATATCGACACCTGCTGTGCCTTGATTGCAAACAAAAAATAAAAATTAGGGTTACTGAAAAAAGTTTCGGCAAAACCGTCATAATAACCTGCCCCTCATGTAAAACTGGCCTTCGCTTCAACATCCCCGTACCGGCTGGATGGTCCAGTTATAAAGAAGAACCGCCCAAAAAGGATTCATTCCCAGAAGAGTTAGAAAAAATTCTTGCTAGGCTTGGCATTAATCCATATGGTGGGATCGATAACTAGTAAAAAAACAAAACCGAGCAAGGCTCGGTTTTATGTTGGATTTTTTAGAAAGGACTGGCCTACACCACATTGACTATCTTAACTACCCGACGGGTGCCATCGTAGTTACCCTTTTTACGGGTAGAGAAGTGAACTTTTCCATTTGTAATAGAGTATATCGTATCGTCACTGCCCATGCGGACACCACTGCCGGGCCAGTATTTACTGCCGCGCTGGCGTATGATAATGTTGCCTGGAATGGCAGTTTGACCGTTAGAAAGCTTCACGCCCAAACGCTTAGATTCAGAGTCCCGACCTAATTTTGTCGTAGATTTAGCCTTTGTATGCGCCATAAATATGAATCTTATCAAATTCCTTAAAACTTATCAAGCAGATGTAGTCTTGGCCTTGGCCATAATACTAATTTCGGTTACAGCTTTTAATCTGGGTAAAATATCAGCAATCAAGCAACAAAAAACACCAATCACGATAACCCAACCGCAAACAGCTAGCACGGACAATCTGAGCGAAGGCCACTCTGAAACGCAAACACAAAATAGTCAGGTCATCGCTTCCAAAAACAGTACTTCTAAAGTCTATCACTTTTTATGGTGCGCCAGCGGTTCCAAGATTTCAGAAAAAAACAAAATCACCTTCGCCACCGAAGCCGCTGCTATCTCGGCCGGCTACACCCTTGCGGGAAACTGCCAGAAGTAGAATAACAACAAGTCATTTCCTAAAAATCTGTCTAAGCCAATAATCATTCTCCCACTCCCAGAGAGCCTTAGAGGCCAGAAAGGCTTTGATGTCTTGCTCTTGGCCCGGTAATTCTTTAAGTTCGACTTCGCCGAGTAGGTCGCCCCAAACATGCGGGCACCTGGCTGCCGCCACACCCTTGGCTGGGCGTATTTTGATGTTGCCGCCCTTCTCACGCATCTTGGATCCGCAGCCCTTGATGCAATGCCTCGCCTGATCCAGCCTCAATATCCATCGTTTTAAGGAAGGCATTGAAGGGGCCTCACTCAGAGCCTCAACATAAGCTGCCGTCTGTATGCCATAGTCGCGATAAATCGCATAGGAAGTCTTAATATCTAGTACGCCCAGCTGACCGTTCAATTCGGCAAGACAGTCCAAGGTTCCAGCGTAGTGATGTTTCTTGCTTATTATGCGGGCCTCGATTTGCTGCGGAATAATTTCGTTTTGTTTTTTGAAATCTAAAAATGCGCTGACCGCGGGTGCCACAGAGTCTGGAATAGGGGAGTCTTCGCCTTTTAGTATCGCCTCAACGGTCTCATGCAATAGCGTACCCTCTTCAGCAGACTTAGCCTTGACGGCTTCACCGGCAGCAAAACTCGCTTGGCCAGCGTAAAAATGATAAAGCGCCGGCTTGGCCTTAATGGAAACAATGGAGGTAACTCGAGGATACCAAACGCCATCGATTTCGTATCCAGTAGCCTTTTTAAAACTTTCTGCGTTAGAATAATACATTGAATTAATTTTACATCATAAATATAAAACCGCCAGGGGAGAGATAGCGGTTTTATATTTATGATGAGTCGCACAATGTAGGTTGTGCGACCTAACTAGTGTCTAATATCACTGCAAGAACGGCAATAGTGCCTTGAGTACGCCGGCTACAGTTTGTATTACGATAAGGAATAGGTTGATTGCTAAAACAGCTATTGATTTAAGAGCTCCTGGAATATCATTAGTCGACAAACTAGATGTATTTAATAACTTTATTCCTCCCAAGCCACCACCCTCTGAAAGAAGGCCTCCGAGACCCGATGGCAGTGCTCCAGAGCCTTCGCTCTTGATCCCCGGCAGCTTGGACAACAAATTTTCATTTAGATACTCTAGGGGGTTGATTAAGGATGGCATTGGCCTTACTGCAGGTGAATCATCTGCGTATGCTAACGCTCCGCCAGGAACAACGATATTTAAAATTAACAATACCGGAATTATTACTAAAATATTTTTTTTAATTTTACACACCTCCCTTCCCTGCCTATTTATTATAACACCACATTGATCAAGACTAGTCAAAAAGTTATCCACAACCTTAATCATTCCTGGCAAAAGCCCTCTCTCCTCTCCAAAAAAACCAGATAGCCTTAAAAAACGGCAAAACTGATAAAAAATATCTAAGATCGACCAGCTTTCTTACGAGGTAGCCAAAAAATCCTGAAAAATTAAGCTTCCCAATGTGAGCCACGGCGTATTTACCACCTACAGGAGCAATCCACACACTGTTGCGGCCTGGTTTATATTTTTTTAACTTACCGCCAAGGATTAATTGCCTAATATTTTTAGCAGCTACCATCCCCTGTTCTATAGCAACAAAAGCCATCTGCGGAATCGGATTATTTGTAATCGGATCAATAAAAATTAAATTGTCCCCTACTCCGAAAACGTTGGCATGATTTCTGGCTTGTAAAAAATCATTGGAAATAATACGTCCGCGTTCATCAAGGTCAAGACCAGGAGTTGATTTAAAGATATCCAAGGACTTAAGACCGCCGGACCAAACGATCAAATCCCCTTTTAAAATATGATCATCTTTTAATTTAATATAACTCGGTCCGACCTCCTTAACGGGCGAACCTGTCATTATATTTATACCGAGTTGATGCAAGCGCTCGGTAATAAGGGTCCTCTCTTTTTCAGAAACCATCGGCAATATTACCGGCCCGGCCTCTATTAACGTAATGGCAGTACAGTTTTTATTTGTTATCGCATGTTTGTGAGCAATATGCACTGTGCAATTGGAGAGCTCCGCAGCCAGCTCCACTCCATTAAAACCGGCGCCGCCGATTAATATTTTAATAGGAAGAGGGCTATCCTTTTGGCCGGCACCGGCATAAAGCTCCTCGAGTTTATCAGCAACCATAAGGCCATCGTCTATATTTTTAAATTTAAAAGCATATTCCTCGGCACCGGTGACACCAAGGGTTGAGGCAGCAGAGCCAAGAGCCAGGACAAGATAATCAAAGTCTATTGTCGAGCCATTACCGGTAACGGCATGCCCCGTTAGAGACTTCTGATCAGTCTCAAGCAGCCGATGTTCTACGCTTGTCTCTAACGGGGCATGCTTGGCCTCAAGGTTAATATTTTTCACTTCTGCCTGTATTAATTCAATCTTTTTGCCGCGAAAAATTTCACTATACGGAATGCTGCTAACACTGCGAAGCTCGGTATGGAACGGGTGCTGATGATCAGCACCATAAATAGAAGCCACCTCATAGAGCGCTGGGGTAAAAATTTGGCAGTCGCTCTTGTCTAGTAGACTAATTTTTATATCTTTTTTGCCACCCAGTTTTTTCTCCAAATCCAAGGCCGCCCTCACTCCCCCAAAGCCGCCGCCAAGGATTAGTATTTTAATCATGCTTTAATTTTAACAAAAAAACCTGCTCAGCCATAGTGCTCAGTTTTAAAAAAACAAAACCGGCATATGCGCCGGCTAATTCACGACATTTGTCGACTTTTTATGGCCATCGTCGACCAATTCGCTTAATGCTGGAATCATTGATGAGACGTTCTGCAATAATGTTCCGCAAACCCTTTTTATTGCCAATTGCAGCTCGGGACTTCTCTCAAGCCGCCGCTCAAAGTCATCGCTCATTCTGAAACTTAGAAAAAACATTTGAAATGCTCTTCTGTGTTCGAGGGGCACAATTGCGAGCGATTCTTCGTAAGAAGCCAGAAGACGCTCGTCACCGGCATCAAATTCTCTGGTGAGATTTTCGACTAATTTCACGATGGCAGCCATGGATATTCACTCCTCCTTATTGATCATCATTCTCGTCTCTCTTTATAAGATAGTATAAAAGACCAGAGATAAACACCAGGGCCAACCAATAATCCATCGCCGAAACTCCTTTTACAATTTCTTGTGCTTAAACTTAATGAGCTGTTTTAAATTATAAACACGCCACTATAAATAGTCAATCGGGTTCAATGATCCGTCAAAATAGTTGAAATAAAGCTGTCCATTTTTTTCATTAATGTAGGTGAAGAAATCGCGATATAGACTAAGATGGAGGTGAGAGCCTGTGGAGTTGCCCGTGGAGCCCTCATGGCCTATAATTGAATTCGCTTTCACTGGCGTACCATTGGCAAGGCCAGAAGGCGAGCGCATATGAGCATAGACACTGACCAGATTGCGGTCATGCCTTACCGCCACCCAGTTACCGAATCCGACGTTGAAACCACTTGCCAATATCGCACCGCCACCGATCGGCCCTATAGCTGAGCCAGCGCCAGCCGCTATGTCCACGCCATTATGTGGCGCGCCGCCATATGCTCCTCTACGCGCATAAGATGTCATGCCATAGCTCTGAGTCAGATAATAATCATCGTAGGGCCATTGGAAAATCTTCGTACCCTTGGGTGGGATTGAATCTGCTTTGACGTGAACAATAAACGCTCCGGACTTAAGCGCCTCTGCCTCAAACTGCTGCAATTCGTTAAAGAACTGCGCTTTTTTCTTTTCTACTTCGCTGAGTAGTTGTTGATATTTTGCCTCCTGACCCTTGGTTTGAATCAATAAATTATCTTTACTGGTTTTACTGCCGCTTAATACGCTCTTTTGGTTTATCTGTTTTTGATTGAGCGTTTCCAGCTCTACTCTTTTAGCGTCCAGCGATTGCCTATCCCCCTCAAGAGATTCTTTTTGTGTTTTAAGCTCGCCCAATAAGCTGGTCAGCTTATTGTTTAAACTTTCGGCTTGATGCGCCTGGTCTGTAAAATCAGATAAACGCTGACTCTTCAAAAGGACGGCCAAAAGACTTAGTTTGTCACGCTCATAAGCTAGCGATATCAACTCGCCTATCGCCCGCTTTTGCTCACTGATTTTTTCAGAAGTATCAAAAATCTCACCCTCAAGACTATTTATCTCAAGCTTCGTGGTATCAACCTGACGGTCAGTGATATTAATACGCAGCTGCAACTGGATAATCTGCCCATTCAAAATATCAATCTGTTTCTTTAAAGTATCGGCCTGTTTTTGTTTTTGAGCTATCGTCCCCTTGTATTGTTCTGCCTGTTTAGTAAGCTCTTCTATCTGCTTGCGCAGGTCTAAGATTTTTTGGCTAGTCCCATCGAGAGCAAAAGCATTGTTTACAAAAAATGAAAAACAAAAAATTAAGACCAAGGGAAATAGTATGGCTTGACCTAAGTTAAATTTTTTGTTAAGATGTAATAACATTTAGTTTTTTGAAAGAGGGAAACAATGTCAGATAAAGAGAAGTATTTGCTTCATCCGCTGGTCGTTAATGGTCTGAATTATAGCATGAAAACACGCAAAAACGGATCACAAATAAACATAGGACATCTTACCAATGGTATAATTCCGGGAGCTGAAACATTCTGGATTGATCTTCAATTTGAAATTGAGCAGACGCTCAAGGTCAAGGTTATCGGCATGGAACTTAGACCATCTGACTTCAGACGCCCAGAGCATAAGGACACTATTCACGTCATACATTCTGACTCCATCTCAAATCAAGAGTTTGCCAGAATGATCGCCCACGAAGAAGTAGAAAAACTAAACAGAATGCATACTCTAGCTCATTAATTTAGCAACGGCCGCATCAACCCTCTCCAGGGTTTTTTCTTTGCCCAAAATATATGCTAATTCTACGGGGTCGGGAGACGCCTTCTCGCCACTCAAAGCAACGCGAAGCGGCCAATAGGTTAATCCCCTATCCTGCCCTGAGCCCGTCGAACGGGTCGAAGGGTCTCCTGTTCCCTTACCCAAGCCATCAAGCTCCGATCTTAATACTGACTTGTCTTCACCGTCCCAATTTTCTATTATTTTCTTAACTTTTTGCAAAGACTCACGAATTTCATCATCGCCTCTGGATTTCCAGCGAAGCAAACTCGAATCGTACTCGGGCTCTTTGAAAAAAAAGTGGAATTCTTTGACTTGATCAAAATATTCCAGACGTTCACGCAAAAGCGGCGCAATTTTAAGCATCGGCTCTTTATCCTGCTGACCAAAATACTTTTCTATAAAGGGGCGGGCAAGCCTGCATAAGCCTTCATCGTTCTCCATTTTTATATATTGTGAGTTGATCCAATTCAATTTTTTAATATCAAAAACCGCCCCCGACTTATGTATATCTTCAATAGCAAACTGCTGGATAATCTCATTCGCGGTCATTATTTCTCGCTGGCTATTTCTGGGAGTCCAACCAAGCAGTGCCATATAGTTCACTAGAGCATCGGGCAGATAACCAAGCTGACGATATTCAGCAACAGCTGTCGCACCGTGACGCTTTGATAATTTAGACCTGTCTGGAGCAAGTATCATCGGCATGTGAGCATATTGCGGCTGATCAAATCCCAACGCCTCCTGTATCAATATGTGCTTGGCCGTGTTGGCGATGTGGTCCTCGCCACGGATTACGTGCGTAATGTCCATTTCATAGTCATCAATGACTACAGCAAAATGATAAAGCGGTGTTTCAAGGTTTTTTGCGATACTTATATCGCCCAGAAGCTTCTCTTCAAATTCAATCTCCCCGCGGATTATATCTTGAAATTTAATTCTTCTCGTTGAATTTTGATCAATTGCCAATCTTATGATTCCATTTTTTGCTTCATGCTTCGTGTTTAATGCTTCTTGTTTTTTATGCTCACACCAATGCACCGGCGGCTTCTTGGCATCTGCCAGTTCTTCTCGTTCTTTTTCTAGCTCGTCTTCGCTGTGATAACACCAAAATACCTTACCGCTATCTAAGATTTTCTGAATGTATTTGGAATAAATTTTAGTACGGTCGCTCTGCTTATAAAATTCGTCCCATTTTAGACCCAGCCACTCAAGCTGTTCAACGATATCATCCTCGAACTTTTTCTCAGAACGCTCTAGATCGGTATCCTCAATGCGCAGAATAAACTTGCCCTCGCTGGCATGTCTGGCAAAAAACCAATTAAAAAGCGCCGTTCTAGCTGTGCCGATATGTAAATATCCGGTTGGACTGGGCGCAATCCGCACCCTGACTTCATTTGACATTTTAGTATTTATACTCTATTATTTAAATAACTCGGCATCCACAGATCGATAGTTTAGGAGGCACACAGAAATGCTAATACACATATTATTGGGTTTTTTAACATTTTGGCTGATAATAGTCACGAGCTGTTTGGCTTTTTACTTTTTTATCGCTTGGCCTTTTGCAATAATCAGTCTCTACAGATTTCGATTGCTATTCTATCAAGAAAGGATAAGCGTGCTCGAGTCATTGCCAACCTCACCCGCTACTATTTCAGGCGAGCTTCCAGAGGCAATCGGCTACGGACTTGATGGTACAAATATTTTTATAGTCCCGCATTTCGCGGCTATAGGCGAACTGATCGGTGTATCATATAAAAAGTCGGCCATAGTCATATCTGACTTCTTGTCGGAAATGCCGGATTTTAAAAAATTTATCATAGCTCATGAAGCTGGCCACAAGTTGATACTTATTAGTAGCAGGTCATCTTTTTTATATATTATTAGGCCCTACCGTAGAACCACGCGAGAGGAAATAGAATGTGACCATTTTGCGGCAAAAATATTAGGCACACAGAAAGCAATATCCGGTCTAGAAGCCTTGCGCTTGCTGGCCTTTCCTATAGATCTTCCTGGCGTTCAGCCAGGAAATGATTTAATAAGGACAGAACTTGACATACGCATAATGTCTCTGCATCTGCCCACCCTTTTTCGCCAATACGCATAGCTCGCNGTTGGCGATTTTATTATACCATTTTCAATTGAAAAATACATCAAAAAATACTAAGCTATGATTATGGCCGAAAAGAATAAAAAAGCCCTTTGTTATGGTCAGAGGTTCGGGCATAATTTTACGGCTACCGACGGTAAGTGCAGCGATTGTGGAATAGGCCGGGATGAGCTAAAAAGCGGTTTACAAAAAATTGAATATTTTGTTAAGAGGCCTGCGCGCGGGATACACACTGAGACACATGCATTGGCAAAGGAGATATCGGAATTTTGCGGTGAGCCCAAGAAATTTGCTATGTATCTTGGAGTAATTCAAAATATGGGCCTAGTTAATGCCTATCGTGTCTTTGCCGAGATAAAGCAGTCCAAAAATATTGAAACTCCTGGCAAGCTCTTCTTGTATCTTTCGTCACCTAAAAATTTGAGTGGCAAGCAAACAAAAAAGCCCGAAATTAATATCGGGCCCAAAAGTAAATCTAAAAAACATAAGATAGGCACACCAAAGAAGCAATGACCCATAAATAGATTAGGATTTTAATGAGGGCTGGATCACCGACATTATTACCAGACGCCACATCTACTGTTTTTAATTCTTGCCAAAG
>C687J35174_10001502_pt1 | contig 33826 bp, 34 predicted proteins | sample RifCSPhighO2_01_FD_35174 | JGI IMG/M metagenome (IMG submission 35174) | reverse complement strand
TTTTCGCCTTTTTTTAATTCGCATAGTAAATATTCTGACTTTTAGCTTGTAGTTGAGCCACCATACATCAAAAACAGCCTCCCGAAAGTTTCTTTAACTCTTTGCATCTTATATTGGCAACGAACGGCTCGAGTGCGCCTATAGGATCGTTGTGGAAATGTACACGGTCTCGTCCCTGACAACCGCGTCGTGTATATGCTGGTCATACGCGCTTTCACATCTGCTGTCGGATTGGGGCTCGGCAATCTTCGGCTTTGTCTCGCTTCAATCACTGGGGGCTGTAGCATTCCTGGTAGTCATCGCATTTGACATGAACTGGCATTTATCGCAAATCTTTCCTTTGAACGGAAAAAAACCGTCCTGATGGCCTCGCGCCTCGGGACGGTTCCGCTTTTAGAGCCAGTCAATCACTTTGCTTTCATGCTTCTCTAGATACTCATTGGTTTTGCTAAAGGGTTTGGAGCCGAAGAAGCCGCTTGCTGCCGAGAACGGTGAGGGGTGGGCGGATTCGAGGACGAGATGTTTGGTGCGATCAATGTGTGCGCCTTTCGCTTTGGCGTAAGCACCCCAGAGGATGAATACTAAATTTTCTCGCTTCTCTGAAAGCGCGCGGATGACCGCGTCGGTAAATCGCTCCCATCCCTTACCCTGGTGCGAGCCAGCGGTGCGTGCGCGCACGGTCAACGTGGCATTCAATAGCAAGACGCCTTGTTTGGCCCAGCGCTCAAGATCACCACTTCGATTCTTGACCGGCCCGACATCACTCTCAAGCTCTTTGAATATGTTTTGCAGCGACGGCGGAAGCGCGACACCTTCAGAGACCGCGAAGCACAGGCCGTTGGCCTGGCCGGGGCCGTGGTATGGGTCTTGCCCGAGGATTACGACCTCTACCGCGTCAAACGCGGTCAGATCAAACGCGCGGAAAATATTTTTGGGCGCTGGGTAGACGATGGCGTGCTGGTATTCTTCTTTAACGAACCGCCGCAGCTCCTTGAAATACTCCTCGCCAAACTCATCCTGCAACACCGCCCTCCACGACGGCTCCATCTTCACCTCCGGCTGCGCGCTCATGCGCACTACTGTATCGCACCTTCTGCTTTCAAAATAGCTTTCTTGCGCAGCGTGCCGCCGCGATTGTAGTTGCCTATCGCGCCACTCGAATAGATGACACGGTGACATGGGATGTCGCGATTGTAATTGCTCCGCATGATGGCGCCCACTGCGCGCGCTGCTCTAGGATTACCCGCCCTCCGCGCGACTTCTGCGTAGGTCATCGTCTTCCCTTTCGAGATCTTACGCACAACATCGCGTACTTTCTCGGAAAACGTTTTTGTCATAGGCCAAGCGTTCCATTACTTTGCTTACCGGGCCTCGCCAGAGCCTGCAATTTCTTCCCCACAAATTCTCGGTAGCGGCAGTAATCGCAGTCGGAATGCGCGTCAGGCAACACACCGCTGTCTAAAGATTTTTTTATAGCCAAAAGCGTCCCCTCGACCCAGCTATCATCTCCTTCATATGGCACAAGTGTGAGCTCGAATTCCAGCACGCCGTCGAATGCTTCCTTGTCTTTTCCGGCATTGGCGTACACGAAGTATCCCGTGTTTGAAACCCTGAATCCGCGCTGGCGGAAGAGCCACTGGTAGATTTCCATCTGCCGCTTGTAGCCGTCGTGCCACTCTTTGTCGAGCGCCTCGATCCTTTCATCCTTGCTTGTGGATTTGTAATCCACGATGATCAATTCCCCATTCGGCCGCACCCATACGTCGTCGATCGCGCCAGAAATACTCATGCCGGTCGGCGCATGATCCACTTGGATGCCCTTGAAATTCTCACGCCACACATCCATCTGCGCATGCGCGAAGGGCACGGCATCGAGCTTGTACGCCTTCATCAAGGGGTGCGCCGTTTTACCGTCGCGGTGGATGTCAAACTCCTTTTTAAGGAGCGCGTCTACGGCGGAGTTGAGATTAAATGGATAGCCTGGCGGCCGAGCGGTGCCAAGCTTGTTGTCTACATAGAAACACCGCGGGCACTCAAGAAACAGACCTATCTTCGAGCGCGAGAGGCGCCAATTTTTGCCGCCATAATTCCACTGCGGATTGCGATCAGGCTTATAATACTGGCTCATTGCCGGGCAGTATATCAGACTGATGATTGGCGTGAATTTCGCGCGATTCAAACCAATGTTTGAAACGTTGTTCTACGTACCACATGCCGGTGAACATAATGAGAGCAAGGACAGTGGTGAATGCTGCGACTGCGTAGAGGCCGAATCCAGTAGCGATACCGAGCGCCGCGGCGATCCAAAGGCCAGCGGCTGTCGTGACGCCGTGCAGCGAGTCGCGGTGGAAGATGATAAGCCCGCCGCCAATAAAGCCGATCCCCGTAATGATTGCAGCTGCTACCTGCATAGGCTCAAAATTGACGACGCCAATGTAATTGGTATCAACGTAGCTTCCTACGATGACGAAGAGACATGCGCCGAGCGAAACCAGCCCAAAGGTGCGAGTGCCGGCCGGCTGCTTGGCGATCACGGAGCGCTCTGTGCCCACGATCGCACCGAGCACCATCGCCACAAGCAGCTTGAGGAGCATAACGCTCTGCGGGTCTATGAATTGCGTAGCACCGTGCATGAGGCTTAGTTTATAGCTTATAGTGCGTAGCGTCCAGATTTTTACTCAAGGTAGTATCCACCGATCGCCAGCACCAGCGTACCTGTTCCGTTTGGGACCGAGCCGCTTACCTGTAGGATTGGCCGCGCAGTTTTCGAAGGCCAAGTCCCTAATACGATATTATGCACCGCAATGGTATCAGTATTTGTCGGGTCATTCGCATTTGTGAATCTCGGTTTATTCCATTGTTCAAGCACCACGTTGGGGTCAGATACCAGCACAGGAAAGGAATCCGACTGAATGGTTTGAAGATAAAATGTCAACTTTGTATAGACGCAATCGACATTGGTGTTCGTTCCAAACAGCACCTGCGTGCCGTCAGGTGAAAAAGCGACAAGATGCATAGCTTCATTATGCCTGCCAATAGTGCCTAATACTTCTCCAGTAACGGGTTCTACTACACGAACTATCATAGGCACTGTGTACGGCCCAAATTCACTGCAGTGGCCAGGGATGCTCTCGACTGCATCGCCAAGCCCGACTTTCCCATCTTCGCTCAGACCATATACTGCATGATCCTCATGCACTTCTTGAGTTCGCAGATCAAAATACCCGCCGTCAGGCCCGGTCTCGCTATAGGTGAGCACATCATAAAATATTATTCCGTCCGCACGTACCTGTTTGAACCAAAAATCGCCACCTATTATTTTATTATCGCCTTTTGCCGCGAGAGTATCTTTGCCCGACGCAACGTCAACGCTGTGAATCAAAAAGTGTGTGGCTGGAGTGCTATTATCCGAAACCCACACGTGAGAACTATCGCTGGAAAAAGCCAGACCAATTATGCCGGTATCGGTCGCAAATACGGTGCGCAATTCCTTCGTGCGTACGTTTAAGAGCTGTAATTTCTTCTCAAGGTTTATGGCGATATATTGATGGTCGGGGCTTAAAATAAATTGTGTGGGATATTCTCCTTCCTTTCCCACCGCAGCGAGCCGCTCCGGAGGGGCGGCGCCTTTCTTTATCCAAATAGAATAGGTCGGCCAGCCACGTTCACGAGCGTTTACCTTAGATTCAAGCAGCACATAGGTGAGTACAAGATTCGACGGATATGCTGGCAGTATCTCTTGAGAGAGATTGAAGGCACTTGCCGTCATCGATGGAACGTCAGCACCCATGTTGGACTCTGTAGTAGCAACAACTTCAGATATCGCACCTTCTTGAGGAGTTGTCGGGAACATGAGAGTCCAGGTCACGCCCATTCCCACTAGGAACAACGATACCAAGCCCGAAATCACCGCCAATGTCTTGGTTTTGGATGGGGGGGCATTTGTTGGACCGATTGTTCTTGGTTTATGTCCACGGATTCAGTGTATCACATCTCGCGACACTTATTGGACACAAAGTATGCAAGTAATTTTTCAAACGACAGGTGTCTGTCACTCGTTATATCCCGCACAAACGCTTTGCCTCTTCGACGACCCTCGGAAGATTGGCTGGTCTTACGCCATATTCTTCGAGAAGATGGGGTGTCTGCACGCTTTTGCACAAGACGATTTTGTTTTCGAGCAGATGACGCTTTTCACTTTCGGAAAGGGTGGTGAGCGCGGTTAGGGGGTGAACGTGCGCCTCCTCTATCATTGTAAGGAGACCGCGCGATCGAGGATAATCCCAGCCAATCAACGTGAGATTGGAGCACTGCGCGTAGCGGATCGCATTGCGAGTGAATCGGGTATTGGTGACGAGCCATCCCTCGTCCACGCGCGAGGCAAGATCAGGCGTTTGTGCAAGATCATGGTAGCGCGCATGCACATAGAGCGCGTCCTTGATATCCGTTTTCCCGCCAGGATCATTGTGGAATTTGGCCTCGATGCCGACGCGCTTTCCATCCTTTTCGGCGAGCACATCCACTTCGTGCGGCGCGCAGCGTCCCATCAATGTGACGTCGGCGCGCACCCGCCAACCTTCTGCCCGCAAAATCTCCGCGAAGAATTGCTCAAAAGGAAATCCCGATGGACCAAGGGCGAAGACAGCCCGCTTCATCGAATAACGCGCCGCTACCGGCGTCTCCTCCTGTTTACGCAGCATTTCAAAAGCGTGACGATAGATCTCTTCTGTCATCATACCCGGCTTTAATTCTTGCATCACGTGGGCGAGCACGCGTGCGCGCATCGTGGACGATGCTCCCGCTCGCTCCAGAGAGTGTTCGAGCTTAGTCGGGTCGAACGGCTCTTGCTCGCCGTCGGCCTTTGTAATGAGAATATGTGATTTTTGCATGAGCTTATGCCTATTGTACCCGCCTCAAGACCTTTTTAGCACCCGCATGGAGAGATACCTGTGCTTTGGTTGCGGATTCTTTCTGAATAATGCCACCGCCGAGGCAAACATAGCCACTATAGATGACCAGTGATTGCCCGGGCGGCGCCACGTGAGCATTCGAAAATGTAGCAGTGATGCCTTGCGCGCTCCGCGTCAAACGTGCAGGCACATTTTTTTGTCTATAACGCGTCTGTACGGCAAACTCACCGTCAAATGATGGCTCGCGGTGGATCCAGTGGATGTCGGATATGAGTGCGGTATGCCTGGCCGCGTCCTCTATGCGCGGCGACACCGTGATCGTATTGTGCGTGGCGTCTACCGTGCCAACATAATGGGGTGTTTTTGCGGCTGCGGAATCGGTGATAGCAAATCCATGTCGCGCGCCAATGGTGTAGAGTGGGGCGCCTTCATGCGTGCCGATAGTGCGCCCCTCGGTGTCAAGGACAGTGCCTTGCTCCACGTCTACGAAACGCCGCAAAAAATCCGGCATCGAGACGTCGCCGACGAAGCAGAGTCCCTGGCTGTCGTGTTTCTCGGCAACAGGCAGCTTGAGTGCGCGCGCCTTCTTGCGTACGTCCGATTTCAACATTCCACCGACGGGAAAGATGGCGCGCGCGAGATCTTGCTGGGTCAGGCGATATAGAAAGTACGACTGATCTTTTTCAGGATCACTTCCGCGCAACAACTCAAGGTGGCCAGCGACCTCCCGCATGCGCGCGTAGTGACCTGTGGCGATGAGCTGCGCCCCCTCTACGCGCGCCCAGCGCGCAAACGCGCCAAACTTTATTTCGCGATTACACAGGATATCCGGGTTGGGCGTCACCCCGCGCGCGTAGTCGCGAAGCATGGCGTCGATCACATTTTTTTTATACTGAGCCGAAAGATCCAGCTCCCGAAAAGCAATTCCGAGCGCCGCGCATACCCGCATCGCATCGAGCCGATCCTCTTTCCACGTGCATTCGATAAATTCGGGCTGCCAGATCTTGATAAAAACGCCAGTCACGTCGAATCCGCGCTCTTTCAGAATCGCCGCCGACACCGCGCTGTCCACGCCACCAGAGAGACCGACGAATACTTTATGCGCCATAAGACAGAAATTGTCTTCGGGTGGATAAAATACTTATCCATATGTTCTCTGCACGCTTCATTGACTTTTCATTTGGTTCGTATACACTCGTCATATTAGTGGCTTCGGCCTCCGAGAGCCCCTCCCCCGTGGAGGGGCTCGATTCGTAAGACGAATTCGGATATTCTTTTTTGAATTTTCGCAAAGTCCTCTTGGGGTATCATACCGATCTTGCGCAAGAGCCGCTTGCTACTGAATGTCTTCACTTGCGTGAGCATTGCCCACGCCACACCTTTCTCATGCGCAATCTTCTCGTAAAACTCCCCTGTTCGCTCCCGCGATGTAAGTGGCACACCCCAAAACATTTCCTTGTTGAACTTCTGCATAACCAAGACAGGTCGTTCGGAATTGAGTTGCTTTCCATCGGCCTCCACACCAACATTCGTACCAATGGCGCACCACCATACCTCTCGTTGATGATAGAAAAAATCGGAGCGTAACTCGTATGCGTTCACTTCTTTCTTTACCGTATTCCACCGATCAAAATCTTTTTCCATCGGCATTATCGTATCATGCAAGCGATGTCCGACATCGGATGTTGGACATTCACATAAAAAAGAGGAACCCCGAGGAGCGCGCTTGCGACTCCTCGGGGCAACGGCCAGTGGCCGTTCACTTTCGTACAACCTGGGTGGTAAAGTGCAAACCCGTCCCAGGAGATGTTCCCTTATGCAGCTACCAGGTCCTAAAGGGAACGCAAACGAACCTGACATCTCCACCGGCGTACGCGGGATAAGCGTGGAGACTACCGATCCCGTAATGCGGCTGCTCGCATTGTGCCAAAAAGCCGCCACATCGCTCATTGACGGTCGCATGATAACAAGCCTATCGCCCGTTGTCAAGAGCGCTTTTAATCGTTCCGAGGGCGGCGTATTCGAGCTCGCTGCTATCTACCTCCCCAAATATTTTCGTTGATTCGCCAGTTGTCCCGCGTAGTTTTTGCTGAAGTGCGTGACTCCTGACGAATCCGCGAGGTAGAAGAGATAGCCTTTATCTATCGGTGTCAGCGCAGCCTCGAGCGATGTGAGCGAGGGCGAGCCGATGGGTGTGGGCGGCAAGCCCCTGTGCAAATACGTGTTGTAGGGCGATTCGGTCGCGAGCACTTTCGGCGTGATGGGCTCTCCCCGCTCGAGTGTATAAATCATCGTCGCGTCGGCTTGGAGCGCCATACCGATCTTCAGGCGGCGCCACAAGACGCCCGCGATCATGCGGCGATCCTCTAGTCCACGTCCTTCCCGCTCCAGTATGGATGCCATGATGACTACGTCCGCGAGGCTATGGCCCGACGAAGCCACGGACATATTGAAGGTCGCTGTTTGTGTATCAAATGCCTGCTGCATAGCTTCAATGACCGTGCCCTCGGTGGCATTGGGCAAAAAGAAGTACGTGTCGGGAAAGAGATATCCTTCCTGGGACGCTGCTTGCTGCAAGAAGCGCGCAGAATCAAACCGCTGCAACACGCGAGCGAAAAGTGAAGCCATTTCTTTCGTTGTTGCACCTTCGTGAATGCGGATGCGGAAGGGTTCGAGCCCATACGCCCCTATCGTGATCGCGCGAGCCACCGCGAACACGTCTTTTGGCTCCTTAAAGAGGTAGTCGCCTGCGTGCAAGTCCCGATCGCGTCCCGAGAGCTTCACGATGACACGAAATGCAAGCGGCGAACGGATCACTCCTGCTTCTTGAAGCTCTTTCGCGATATCTGGCACTTTCTCCCCCTTCGTCACCGTAAAGAGTTGGTCGGTGGGAAAATTTTCGGGCGGCTGAATCGCAAGGATGTACAGTGACGCGATGACAGCGCCTCCGAGAATGAGAGCCACGATGGTGCGACGATTCGTGTGTTCTCTCCAATGCTGCGAGAGCAGCATGATCCTCCTATGTGTGCGCTCAAATTCGCGCTCAAGCAATGCGGACCATTTTTCCATATCGGGATATATCAGAATCTATTTCGGCAAATTCGGCGGCGGTGCGGCCTTGGTAGCCGGAATACGCGCAATGCCCGGAGTTGCGACGGCGGCCGAGACAGGATGCCACAGGGTTGCGATTTCCTCACCGGTCATGACATTGACGGGAATTTTCCATGGGGAATGGTAGAAGAGGCGGCGGCGATAGGCATCGAGTGCTCGACGCGTTGTTACGTTCCATCGAATATCGTGATAATCCTGCCATGGATAGTCGAAGGGATTGTGCCAGCGGCGAGGACGAAGCTGTGTGGTGTGATTGGGATTACCGACCGGGCGCCACATCCAGCGTAGGCCGTTGTAAAATTGGCTCTGCAGTTCGCCCTTGGTCCACCAGATGCCACGCATGCCCACATCGTATGGCCACTTGGTGACGTTGCGGCCCATGGATTCGATGCGCATCTGCTGTTCAAACGTGGCGCGCGGACGCAAGATCCGCTGTTTCTCTTCGGGCACTTCAACGGTACCCGACAGAATACCCGATTCGATACGCAGTTTCTCCATCTCAACGAGCATCATATTGCGCCATCGGCTGTTGTTGTCGGATGTCCAGTAGATACCCTCGAGACCTGTCATGCGCACGACGATCTGCAGCCACATCTCATCGCCCGGCGGGATCGAACCCATGAATTCAACGATATTTGCGAGCGGATCCACGAGGAACTCTTCTTTTGGGTCTTTGTCGAGTTCGAAATCCACGTATGTACGAATCGGATAGGCATTAATCTCGAATGCATCGTTGGTGAATCGCCCGTTGAACGTCTCACGCCGATAGTCGGTAGCGAAAGCTTGGTACACCGATGGGTCATAGCGAAATTTCGAAGCGTAATCCTCGACCTCGTGGAGCTCGACCTCCGGATAATACGAGTACATAGTGGCCTCAACGGTGTTTTTCCAGCTCCTCCATGTCCAGATATAAAAATGCACTTCACCACCGAACGATGCTATCTCCAGCGACCAGAAAGGTCGGAGCGACCCGAGCCAGCCTCGCTGCAAGGGCGTGGTCTCACCGGAGGAGATGTTGAACACGGTGAGCGCGAGCTCCATCGCGCGCGGAGATTTTGTGATCTCACGCGGCATTTTCACTTCGAGGAGCACGGGATCGCGTCCGGCTAGGTAGAGCGATTGTATGTACCATATCCATGTACTCAAGGCTGTGTAGTAGAGGGCGACAAGTAGCCATATCGGAGCGGTGCCTACGAGCCATGTGAGTGTAAAGAGCCAGATGTGCGAAATCTGGAGCGAGAGGATCCAAAATAACCCACAATAAAAAATCCACAGAATGAGGCCACGGGAGATCCCCCAGCGATTTGTAATCCACTCAAGAAAACCCGCCATCTGCAATGGGAATCCGAACGTACCACGGAACCAACTTGAGAGACTTGAGTAAAAGCCTTTTTGCTCCGGCATCGCGCCTGATTATATCACTTATTTTTTTGCCGAGGCGTAGCGATCGTCAGGCGTGCACATAAACCCCGAAGTAGATGCCGCGCAGCACTACGGGTAGGCATTCCTACTTAGCGAGAGAGTATTTTCCGTCTGGCAAACGTTTAAACATTGGATTTTGCAGATTGACCGCGATCGTCGCGTCTTTCACATACCGCTCGCGCTTCACGCGATCGATGATGTCGGTGCGGCTCAAGGGCCCTTCGCGCTGCAAGATGCCGGCGATGACATCGCGCACGACGCCGGGCTGGTAGCCCCATTCCGTAAGCGCGTAGAGGCCGCGGCCGACCAAGACAAAGCGGCTGTCTTTGATGAGTTCGTTGTGGGTCGTCGCCGGATGCGTCGCGCGATTGAAGAGCCGCTCGATGCCTTTGGCGACCTCGGTGAAGTGCATCGGGCTCCCGTGCCGCTTGAGCGTGAGGTAGGCAAAATCACGTGTGTTCTTGATGCGCACGTGCGGGCTGTCGACGCGACCCCATTCGCCGAGCGGATTTTTGCCGACGCGTTTGGAGATGAGGAGCCAGCGCATGGGCACGCCCTCTGCCCTGATCTTCACCCCCTCCTGTTTCAAAAATTTGGCAAAGAGTTCGAGGAATTCCTCTTCCGCGGTGAGCTTGTTTGCCTCAAGTGATTCATGGAGCGCGGAGAGGGCGTCCTCCACCTGCTGCGCAAGCTGCGCGTCGGTGTGCCAGCGCGCGCGGAAATCCGCCGTCTCGCGCCGATCCTCGAAATGATGCCCGACTGTGAGAAGAAAAGCGAGGTGGTTGCGCTCCGACTCACTCTTCGCGAGCTCCTGCAGGATCACCTCTTCTGCTACCACGCCTCCGAGGGCGATAAGCGCCCGCTTGAGGTCATCGAGCGCGCTGCGATGCGTCTCATAGGCGGAAGATTCTCGCACTGCGACGATGCTGTGGTTCTCGATCTGCCGTATGCGCTCGCGGGTGATACCGTATTCACGACCGATCGAATCCAAGGTGCGGCTTTCGCCCTTGCCCTGCAGGCCGAAACGGTCAGAAAGCACGCGGCGCGCGCGATCTGGGAGATCTGCAAGTAGGTCTTTGGTGACGGTTTTAGGGCTAAAAGACAACATATTATGATGAGCGATTGACTACGTATTTGTACGTGGTGTTTGTTATAACAAACCTAGGCCCCATTGTCAAATGCACTTTTTTTCCACACAGAACACACAGAAAAGCAGAATCTGCCGAGGGTTGCAAGAACATGTCTCATGCTAAAGTGACTCGCATGGTAGCGCGAGAGAAAGTAGTGAGGGTCCCTCCACAAGATGTAGAGATGGAGCGCTCACTGCTTGGCGCCCTCATGCTCTCGCCCAATGCCATTTACGAGGTGGCAGATCTTGTGGGCATTGATTCTTTTTACGCCGGAGTGCATCGCACTATTTACGACGCCATGCTCTCCTTGCACGAAAAGGGCGAGCCGATAGATGTGGCCACTGTGTCGAGCAAATTGAAAGAGCGCAAAGTGCTCGCAGAAGTGGGCGGCGCAGCTTATCTCTCGGAGCTTGTCGGATCAGCTGCCTCGCCCGGCAGTGGTCGGCATTATGCGCAGATCGTGCAGAATAAATTTGTACTCCGCTCACTCTTGGACGCGGCGGCAAAGATCGGCGAACTCGGCTTCGAGGAAGACCGCGACATTGAAATCGTACTCGACGAGGCGCAGGCTGCCATCTTTGCCGTGTCTCAAGCGCCAAGTCTGCGCAGTTTCACTGCTATCAAAGAAGAGCTCACTGAGGCGTGGGAGCGCCTGGAACACTTACAGAAACACGAAAATTCGATGCGCGGCATCCCGACTGGTTTCCCCGAATTGGATACGCTGCTTTCCGGACTGCAGAAGTCAGACTTGGTCATCCTCGCGGCACGCCCTAGTATGGGAAAAACAGCGCTCGCGCTCGACATCGCGAGACAAACCGCCACGAAGCACGGTACGGCAGTGGGCCTTTTCTCCCTCGAAATGAGCTCGCAGCAGCTGGTAGATCGGATGCTCGCTGCCCAAGCGGGAGTCAACTCATGGCGCCTTCGCACCGGCAAGATAAAGGATGATGACGACTTCGAGCGCTTGCAGGGAGCTATTGCTGATCTGTCTGAAGCCCCGATCTACATTGATGACAAGCCGTCCTCAACAGTGCTCGCCATGCGAAGCGTGGCGAGGCGGCTCAAGATGGAAAAAGACCTCGGCCTCATTATCGTGGACTACCTCCAGCTCATCACGCCGACCCATTCGCGCGGCAGCGACAATCTCGTGCAGCAGGTGACGGAAATTTCTCGTTCGTTGAAAGCGATGGCGCGCGAATTGGAAGTGCCTGTGCTCGCACTCTCGCAGCTCTCCCGCGCGGTCGAGCAGCGCCGCGGCCGCCCGCGCTTATCCGACCTGCGCGATTCGGGCTCTATCGAGCAGGATGCCGATGTGGTCATGTTTATCCACCGCGAAGACAAGATGAACGAAAATTCAGACAGGCCCGGCATCGCCGAAATCTTGATAGAAAAACACCGCAACGGCCCTGTGGGTAAGATAGAATTGCGATTTGATGAGGAAAAGACCACCTTCCGCTCAATAGACAAGAGCGACTTTGGCGATTTCACTCCGGAGGCGACCGTCGCCGGCAGCGACGAGACGCCGTTTTGACCCATGGATTCCATCGAACGATTAACCGCGCTATTCGAACGCTTCCCCGGCATCGGGCCCCGGCAGGCGGGACGCTTCGTGCAGTATCTACTTCGCTCGTCGCCTGCACTGCGTCGTGAGCTTGTAGACGCGGTGCAGGCACTAGGGAGCGCGGTGAGGCAGTGCGCTATGTGTTTCCTTTTCTTCAGCGGAAGTGCGAGAGTGTGCGACATCTGCGCGAGCGACGAGCGCGACCACACGTATCTTGCTGTCGTAGCAAGCGACGCCGATCTTGCAGCACTTGAGCGTTCAGGAACGTATCGCGGCTTGTATTTCGTCCTCGGCGGCACCATCTCACTGGCATCTGAAAAAGCCAACGGTCTGCGTATCAAGCAATTGCTCGACTCAATTCCAAAACGTGCGGAAAAAGGATTAAAGGAAATCATTGTCGCATTCCCTGCTAATCCAGAGGGTGACGCCACAGCCGAGCGCATCCGCGAAGAGTTCAGAAACCAGCAAGGTTTCACCTTGCTGGTTTCCGCCTTAGGCCGAGGCCTCTCCACGGGCAGCGAACTCGAATACGCCGATCCCGAGACCATCAAAAGCGCCTTCGAGAGCAGGCGCTAAATTCAAGAGGTGTCGCCTCTTGAATTACGGCAAAGCCGTGATTTTGACCTTCGAGAAGGCTTGGCGATGGCCTTTCTTCTTGAAATAGCGGCTTTTTTGGCGGTAGCGGATAACAGATATTTTTTTGCTGCGGCCCTCGCTAACCAATTCGGCTGATACTTTGGCGCCAGGGATGTATGGTGCGCCAACTTCGGTGTTCGAGCCGTCGTCGGTGAGAAGCACCTTATCAAAAACGATCTTGTTGTCTTTTTGAGCAGGCAATTTTTCCACGTTTAAAACAGTCCCGTTCTCAACAACGTACTGCTTCCCGCCCGTTTCGATGACTGCAATTTTAGCCATAAGTCGAAGGAATATAGCCCGATTATTCGTCCAGCGCAAGCGATGGACGCGTTAACTGTTCGGTTTCAAGGCCTGCCGATTCGCCGGTGATGCGTAGCACGTCCTTGTCAATCTTGCCGAGCTCTTTTGAGCCAGCATTGAAGTGGTTGACCGTAGTCGAGAGCGAATTGCCGAGCTTTTTGTAATAGTCCTCGTAAGCCTTGAGGTGCCGACCGAGCGCCTCGACATTCTTTGCAATATCCTTGGCCGTTTCTTCTATCTTGAATGCTTTGAATCCGTAGAGGACGGATTGTAGGTAGGCGGCGAAGGTGGTCGGGCTTACGATAATGACTTTCTTTTCGTTGTAGGCGTAGTCAATGAGGTTGCGCGTGTTGACCTTCACCGAGCCAACTTCATTTATCAAGAGGTCGTAATAAATAGCCTCGGCAGGGATATACATAAAGGCAAACGGGAGCGTACCGTCTTTAGGTCGTACGTACTTCGACGTCTCATCGATGCGAAGTTTGAGATCATTCTTGAATTGTTTTTCTAGATCGGCCCGCTGCGTATCATCGATGGCGTCGACGAGCCGCTGATAGTTGTCGAGTGAAAATTTGGCGTCTATCGGTATCACGCCCTCTTTCGTCTGGATGATCGCGTCCACCGTCTCCCCGCCGGGAAATTGGTACTGCATTTGGTACGATCCGGGCGGCAGGATATTGCTCAAAATAAGTTCGAGCGACGCCTCGCCAAGATTCCCACGCTGCTTCTGATGCTTCAAAACCTTCTCGAGATTTGCCAATTGCTCGGCGATAGACATAAATCGCGTCGTCGCTTCATTGGTCTTCGTCTGTTCCACGCGCACTTCGGTGAGCTGCTTCGCCACCAGATCCCGAATATCGCTCGCAAGCCGCTGCGACTCGCCAAACTGACTTCGCATGCTCTCAAACATGCGACTCGTTCCCTCTCCCAGCTTCGTCTCCATAGCCCGAGACAATTCCTGCATCTGCTGCTGAAGCATGATCATGCCACCTTGATCTTGCACGGGCGCAGCCGGTTTGCGCAGCAAAAGATACGCGAGCAGTGCGAGGATGGCCGCAAGAAGACCTACGATGAGCCATTCCATCCGGCGATTTTAGCATGCGATTGGGCACAATCGCCTACTGGGTGGTATAGTTGGCTTATGTTGAGCCAAGAAATCCGGTCACAGATGACTGCGGCCATGAAGGCGCGGGATCAGTTGCGCCTTGATACGCTGCGAGGATGTTTGGCGGCTTTTACCAATGAATTGATCGCGAAGGGGCGGAAGCCTACGGAAGAGTTGACAGACGTGGAGGCGCTTATCGTCTTGAAACGGCTTGCCAAGCAGCGCAAAGATTCGGTGGAGCAGTACCAGAAGGGCGGCCGCGCCGAACTCGCTGCGAAGGAATCGAGCGAGTTGAAAATCATTAAAGAATTTTTGCCGCAGATGGCTAGACGGGAGGAGATCGAGAAAGTCGTCAAGTCCAAAATGGCGGATGTGGGAGCGTTGGACGCCGCAGGGGCCGGCAAGTTGACCGGTACCGTTATGAAGGAAATGGCGGGCCGCGCTGACGGACAAATGGTAAAAGAGATCGTCGCGGCTTTACTGAAATAGCAGAAGGGCGACTACTATACTAAAGCACAGCGCAAGACGGCCCACACCCATACCCATCTCCTTGAGCGCCGTGTACTCGTCGAGGAACGCGCCGGCCTCGGCATGATCTTCGACCAAGACGCGCCGGTGCGAGGTGCGAAAAAGGAGTATGACGAGGAGCGTGGCGGAGAATGTGGCACCGATCCCGAGTGGCGACCCCGCAAAGACAAAAAGAAGCACCAGTGGCCACACCAGAAAGAGCGCAGCGCCCGATATTCCCCTACCCACCGATATGAGGAGCGCGCACCTATTTTCACGCGCGATGAGATGTGCGAAGGTCTCATAGTATCCCCAAGTGAACGCCTCGTGCACGTTGGGCACAAAGGCGAGGAGCAGGAGCGCTAGGAAACATACGCCCCCGGAAGCAAAGAATAACTGGGCTGTCTCGCCACCTTGCATCAGAAACACCCCCGCGACAAGAGGAACGGCGGCGAGGAGAATTTCCATCGCGAGCCAGGGTATTCCGCTCGGGACGAGCGCAGCGTATTGCGTCGAATACGGCACGCGATAGAAGGCAGGGTACGCCCCGAGCAGGAGGGCGATAATCACTATGCCATCGGAAAAAAGTCCAAGTAATAGCATGCCAAGTAGGGAGAGTGCGGCGCAGAGCAGGAGCGTGCCGTATGCAAGGCCCGATCGCATGCCTCCCCGAAGCCGCATCAGCGCGAGGGGTGTGAGGAGAATCGTTGTGACCTGGCACAGAGCGTACAGGAGAGCGGTGGAGATGAGTGCATGAACGGGGGTCGTAAAAAGCGTAAAATATTCAAAAATAAGCACCCAGAGGAACGCGGCTACCGCGGCCGAAGCGAGGCGAACAAAATAGCGATGTAGCAAAAGCACCGCTCCATTATGTACGACAGATGCCCGCGCCGACATCACAGGGCGTTTTTTTGTGGATAGCCCGACGACTTAAAATTCCAGATGTATATCTGAACTCTCTGTGGTTGTAGCTTCAAACCCTGATAATGTTGCGCTCAATTGCGGCAGAATTTTTTGGAGGTGCGCCTCCGTATCTGCATCTATCTGCGTTTGTACCGCCGTGCGGATCGCCGCGCGGAATGCGCCCGTCGCGCGCGCTGGATCCCCTTCCTCCAAATGTTTTTCTCCTTCATGCACCGACTCTTCTGCAGCAGATGCGTGGCGCGCCACCGCTGCAGCACTTGTGGTACCGAGGTCCTTCTTGGCTGTTTCTACCAACAAACGCACCTTTGCAAGCGCATCCCGCGCATTGCGACGCTCCTTGTTCGCCACCACACTTGCTTCCCCCGGACTCGAGCTCGCTGCGATCAGAGTATCTTCCTGCAACCCTGCCTGCCGAGCATGCGCCGCCCGCGCCACCACGGCCGCAAGAATGGGGGTGAGCGATTCCTCACTTTGTGGCAGCCGCTCTTGCATGAGCGTCAGGGCTCTCGCGTGAGAAGAAAGGGTTACCTCAAGGTTGGATTGCAAATCGGCTGCGGCTGCGGCACCTCCAGGAGTCTGCGCCACCGCGTCCACGCTCGCATCGAAATCCATTTCAGTATCCTGCAAGGCGGCTCGAATATCAGAAGATACGGAGGCGGAGAGTCTCCCTTGGGCTGCGAGCGTTTCCGCTTCTTGTATACGTCGCAGGGTGTGTACCGCAAGTACACCTGCGCGCGAAGATGGGCCCACGGCGAGCGCCGCGGCAACTTTCTCGTTTACGTGAATCTTCACCGCGTAGAGCGCGTCGCCCGGAAGCGATGACTCGGCGGCATACGAGGTACCTGCGCCGACAAATACGAGCGCGAGGCTCAAGGCTCCAGCGAGTTGCATGCGTGGGCGAGCAAACGCGGTCGCTACTGCTTTAGCTGCCACTTCCACTCGATCCAACATGCTGAGCGTGAAAGGCGCGCGCGCCGGATGCTCGCTCATAAAAACGCGCAGATGGCCTTGCATCTGTGCACGTTCAGCGTCTGAAAGATGTTCATTTTCCATACCAAAAGCCTGGCCGATTACTGTACAATGTGGGAGACGTAGAGGCAATGCTCAACTTACCACTGCTCCGCCAAGGCTACGCAGACAGGCATTTCTTAGCTTCCGCGACCTACCCATGTCGCCTCGATTGCTTGGCTTTCTACGCAACAACCCCGCAATCGCGGGGCTGTACGTTTGCGTTTTTTTGAGCAGAACTACCAGTTGCGACCNCCTCGATCGCCGCCACCATATCCGCCTCGGTCGCCACCTCCTCGGTAGCCACCACCGCCTCCTCCACCTCCACGAGGTCGCTCCTCCATCGGACGGGCTTCATTGACGGTCAGAGTGCGACCACCAAAGTCTTTTCCGTTCCACATGTCGATAGCACCCTGCGCTTCAGCATCGGACGACATTTCGACGAATCCGAAACCCTTCGAGCGGCCGCTCATTTTGTCCATGATGACGACAGCCGAGGTCACCGTACCCGCCCCCGCGAATGCTTCGCGTAATTCAACGTCAGTGGTCGCGTAGGGCAACCCGCCGACATACAACTTCTTTGCCATGTTCGTTTCTTCTTGTTTTCTCTAAAAAATGTAAACCGACCCTTCCTTGCAATTCTGGGCTCACGACCCCTCGCGCATGGAAACGTACATTATCGGGATGCTCGCATGGGTACGCCTATGAGTCAAGGGGGTGTGGCTAGGGGATTGATTTTGCCCCTGGCTTCATGAGACGGCCGAGACGCTCGATGCCGCGGTGGATGCGCACCGATACGACGTTTTCGGATACGCCGAGGGCCGTCGCGATTTCCCTAGGTGACATGTGTTCGAAGAAGCGCATTCTGATGGCAGTTTGGTAGATCTCATCAAGTGATGTGAGATGCTTGAGCGCTTCGCGCACAGAAGTGCGATCTACCGGATCGGTGAGCGATTCATCCGCTATTTCAAAACCATCATCCTCCATCATTTTCTCCAGCGATGCGGATTTCTTTTTGCGCGAGCCATCTACGATGAGATTGTTCACAACGCGATAGAGGAATGCGCGCGGATATTCTATGTAGTTGCCCTCCGAGAGGTACAGCCACGTCCTGCTGTAAGTCTCTTGTACGATGTCCTTCGCTACCTCCCGATCGCGCACCCGTATGAGACAATGCCGAAAAAGCGCATCGGCGTGCTCACTATACGCAACAAGAAAATCACGTTCTAGCTTGCGCTTCCATTCCTCGCCACGGGTTGTCTTGGTCATAGCAATGCTCAAAAGCCGGCGCATCGCCGCCCTTCCTTACAAGCGTACTAAAACATTCCCAAAACTCAAATGAAGATCGGGTGAGCGCTCATGGTATGGCGCCGTGCTGCAGCACGGCATCCGACGAAACATAGTCGCTGTGCTCCTTGTTTCTGTGGACCAGTGGGGGATCGAACCCCAGACCTCCTCATTGCAAATGAGGCGTTCTACCACTGAACTACTGGCCCTTGCGTATTGCATTATGGTTTTAATCAACGAAATATGCAATTCTTTGCATGAAGTAAGTTTTCCCCACCTGAGGCGCTCATGAGGACTTACGGCGTTTGCTAGGCTGATGAGGTGTCGATCTTGACCGTAAGGTAAAGACCAACCGGGCCCTCCCCGCGGAGGGTTTTTATGTTTTATGTTCTTGTGGGGGGTTTGTGTCATGAGTGCAGTAGCAGTTGCTCTTCTCGAGCGTCGCGAGCCGAAAATGACACCAGGGGTCGTTATCGTTTTCGATAATAGTGTGCGGCGCCCGAACAACGATGTTGAGCCGGAATTCGATTGCGTCGACGACATCCACTCGTACTGTATCGCCAAGCTGTACGAAAGTGGGTGGTAGCGATCTCGGCTCTTGCGTGGCTCCGCGCGATCTATCGACGGAGCCCGCTTGCTGTATAATTGCTATTGCCGTGCTAAATGGATGATATGCTCCAAAAAGTCGCCGACCGATGAGCCTACCGCCTCCAACATGGGTGGAAACGACGCGCCTGGATAGAGGCCAGGAATGGTGTTGACCTCGAGTAGATACGTGTGTCTCGGGGTCACGATAAAATCCGCGCGCGAAAAATGCGCGAGCTCGAGGGCTCGGTGCGCAGCGCGTGCGGCATCCATAAGCGCACGCTTTTCATGTTGCGTGAAATCGCTCGGCACCATGTGGCGTAGGCTCCCCTCCTCATGATGGACTTTTTCGAGCATGCGCGCTCCTTGCGGCAAGACGACCAGCGCGGGCGGCAACGCGTACAGTGTTTGATTACGAAAATTCTCAATGACGCCAACGGAAGCTTCCAGGCCAGGTACCCATTCCTCCACGATCGCATCGCCAAATTCATCGAGTACGTTGCCTATCGTCTCCGGAAGTGCTTGCAGGTGGGGCGCAATGAGTATCCCGTGCGACGCACCCTCCGACGGTGGCTTCACGACATACGGTGGCCCAAATCGGTCAAAGACCATTTTCGCCATCTGTGTCGTGTCGAAGTTATCCTTGAGGGAAAAGATGACAGCGCGCGGCATCCGGATTCCTGCTTTTTGCAATATTTCGCGCGCGAGGATCTTGTTGAGCGCGACAGCCGAAGGTAAGGCGCGAGCGCCTGCAAATGGCACGCCCGAACGCTGCAGCAAGCGGACCACCGTGCCATCCTCGCCGACTCCCCCGTGGAGCGCGTTCAGAGCCACATCTATCTGTGAGAGAGCGCGGGCTGGTGTAACTGGCGTACCTCGCATGTACCAAACTCCGTTTTTATCTATGAGTATGTCTCGGGTCTCGTACCGCTCTTCAGGCAGGGCCGCCATCATCGCAGCACCCGTCTTGAGCGAGAGGTTGTATTCGGAGGATGTCCCGCCGCGCAAAATGCCGACAGTGGTTCGCGCCATCTGAAAAGTATATCAAATAAATGCGCCCTTTCGCCTACGGGTGCGATGCCAGCGAATAGCAAAGCGGTGCGCCTCGCTATTGGCAAGCAGTATGTCGCGCTCGTATGCGGCGAGCGCCCGTGTATCGCCGATCAGCCGCTCGGGCCTGTGCCGCTCATTTTTGACCACACCAACAATCGGAATTTCCACACCGCTGTCTCGCAAGACGCGGCGTGCAGCGTTGAGCTGTGCTGTCGCACCATCCACCACAAAGACACGTGGCAGCGGCCACTCGGTGTGCACAAGCCTTCGCGCAAGTACCTCTTTCAGTGCCGCCACGTCATTATTTTTCGCAGAGTGAATCTTGAATTTGCGATATTGCCCCTTCACCATTTCACCATTGTTGACCACCGTCATCACCGCCACCGTCTCCTGCCCGCTGGTGTGCGCCACATCAAATGCCTCCACGCGAGCACCACCCCCGGGCGACACGCGCAACTCGTCTTTGATAAGCGAAACATCACGGATGTGTTCAAGGGCGGCGACCTGTCGACGCAACACCGCCGCTTTCTCAAATTCTTCCGCCTTTGAGGCTGTTTTCATCTCCTTTGCGAGCGAACGTTTCAAGCCTTGGAAATTACCGGAGAACAAGAGAGTGATGTGCCGTATCGTCTCCGCGTATTCTTTTTTCCCCATCTCACCACTGCAAACGCCCGGACAGAGGCCAAGCTGCCTATTGAAACAAGGTCTACATCTGTCCAAGGGGACCCCTTGGACAACTTTTCCCATCCGCATCCGTTTTGTCCAAGGGGAGTCCTTGGACAAGCAGGGAGCACAGTCGTCTCTGAACGGAAAGATACGGCGAACGATCTTGAGTGCCTCCTTGAGCGACCCTCCCTGCGGAAATGGACCAAAAATATTTCTTGCCTTGTAGCTTACTCCGCCCACGCCAAACAATTCCCTGCCCCGCACTACCAAGATGCGAGGAAAATCTTCCTTTGTAATCACTAAGTAGTTGAAACTCTTGTTGTCTTTCTCGTCCACATTGTACGGCGGCTGGTGTTGCTTGATGAGATTGGCTTCCAAAATGAGCGCCTCGAGCACAGAATCTGTTTCTGTCCATGTGAGCGAACGAGCCTGCTCCACCATCGCCACGATCCGAGGACCACGGCCCGAAACCAAATCGGAAGCAAAATAACTCCGCACCCGGTCGCGCAGCGAAGCAGCCTTCCCGATATATAAAATTTCCTTCCGCGCTCCGCGAAACATGTATATGCCCGGTGAATCTAGAATATTGAACTGTCTCAACTCATCCCGCTTCATTGACAACTAGTTTAACATATTTTATGATCGAGACGTTAGCCAGTGGAGGTTCTTTTGTGGTACACGATCGACGTCATCACCTGGTCGCGGCTTCCAAACCAAAACCACAAGATCGAAAGAAGCACGTCACATCCGATCGATTGCGAGCACGCGGAACTGCTCGATGGTGAAGCTATCCGCCTTGTTGCTGGGCTCCGGCAACAAATCGAAGCCCGCGGGGAGATTTTTATCTCCGCCAACTATTCGTTCTCGGGAAAGGCCCCTCCTTCGTGAGGGGCCACCGATTTTCGTTTTCCACATTTGACTTTTCTGATGAAGAAGAATACAATGCGCTTTTAATGACTCCTCTGATTGGAATCCAACGAACACCCACCCGGGTGTATTTTTATATATGCGCTTAGTTTTCCAAGACGGCACGTTTTTTGAAGGCGAGAGCTTTGGCGCTGATGTGAACGCGGTGGGTGAAGTTGTCTTTTCGACTGGGATGACGGGATATGTGGAATCATTTTCGGATCCGTCGTTTGCCGGGCAGATACTGGTATGCACCTATCCGCTCATCGGCAACTACGGAGTGCCCTCGCCCGACAAGTTCGAGTCAGAAAAAATGCAAATCGCGGGGCTTGTCGTTGCAAATTATTCCGAAACGTATTCACATCATGATGCAGTGCAGTCCCTCGCTGATTGGTGCAAGGCCTCTGGCGTGCCGGCTATCCAAGGAGTGGACACGCGCGTGATTACAAAAAAATTGCGCGAAAAGGGCGCCATGCTCGGTCAACTTACCCGGCACTTTATAAATTCCAAACAAACGTTGGAAAAGCTCAAAACAACCAGTCCGGGTTCCACGGATTTTTTTTCGACTTTGCAAAGTGCCGGGTTTTTTGATCCCAATACTGAAAACCTTGTCGCTAAGGTGTCACCTAAGGAAGTACAGACCTACGGCGACGGCCCGATCCGAATTGTTCTTATCGATTGCGGCGCTAAGGAGAACATAGTGCGCTCTCTCACGCGGCCCGAGACTACTGTAATTCGCGTACCGTGGGATTATGATTTCAACGCTAGTCCGCCAGCTGGCGGATACCGTGCGCTCGCGCTATCCAACGGACCCGGCGATCCTACCATGTGCGGGCCAACTGTTGAACATATAAAAGCGGCGATGGCTGCAGGAAAGCCCATTCTCGGCGTCTGCCTCGGCAATCAGTTGCTGGCCCTCGCTGCTGGGGCCAAGACCTACAAACTTCCCTACGGACATCGCGGTCAAAATGTGCCGTGCATCGACGTCGAAACTGGGAGGTGTTACATCACCTCACAAAACCACGGCTTCGCTGTGGACGACGCATCGCTACCTGCCGATTGGAAGCCGTGGTTCAAAAATGCCAACGACGGCTCGAATGAAGGCATCACGCACGTATCAAAGCCTTGGCGCTCGGTGCAATTCCACCCAGAAGCTTCACCGGGACCCACCGATACTGCTTGGATCTTCGATCGTTTTATTCAAGACCTCAAGAACAACGTCATATGACCGAAAAGCCAAAAAAAATATTACTGCTTGGCTCTGGAGGTCTGCGAATAGGCCAAGCCGGTGAATTCGATTATTCCGGATCACAGGCCATCAAGGCGTTCAAAGAGGAAGGCATTGAGGTCATTTTGATGAATCCGAATATCGCAACGGTGCAAACAGATCAAGGTTTTGCGGACCGTGTCTATTTCCTCCCCCTCACGGAAAAATTTGCCACGAAGGTAATCGAAAAGGAACGACCCGATGCCATCGCGCTTTCTTTCGGCGGACAAACGGCAATCAATCTCGGACTCGCGCTCGAAAAAAGCGGTGTTTTACAAAAGTTCAGTGTGCGAGTACTTGGCACGCCTGTCTCCGTCATTCGCGACACAGAAGACCGCGATCTGTTCATCAAGCGGCTCAATGAGATCGGTGTAAAGACAGCGCGTAGTAAATCTGCACATACGGAAGAGGAGGCGCTCGTTGCCGCAAAAGAAATTGGTTTTCCCGTCATGATTCGTGCTGGCTTTGCGCTCGGTGGCGAAGGATCGGGTGTCGTTTTTAATCAGAAAGAATTACGGGCAAGAATTTCCGGGGCATTTCGTTCCATTCCGCAATTACTTATTGAGGAGTACCTCGCGGGTTGGAAGGAGATCGAGTATGAAGTGGTACGAGACGCAGCTGACAACTGCATCACCGTTTGCAACATGGAAAATGTCGACCCGATGGGCGTGCACACGGGAGAGAGCATTGTCGTCGCTCCTTCACAGACGCTATCAAATGAGGAATATCAGGGCCTTCGAGAGATCGCCATCAAGACGATTCGGCATCTTGGTATCGTCGGAGAATGCAACATTCAGTATGCGCTTGATCCCCGCCCGAACGACCGTTCGGTCGGGCGGGCTAAGACCTTTGACTATCGCGTCATCGAGGTCAATGCGCGACTCTCCCGCTCATCTGCACTAGCATCAAAGGCCACAGGGTATCCGCTTGCATTCGTCGCCGCCAAACTCTCGCTCGGTTACACGCTGCCTGAACTAAAAAATTCTATTACAAAGAAAACCACCGCCTGCTTTGAGCCATCGCTCGACTATCTCGTGCTCAAAATGCCGCGCTGGGATTTGAATAAATTTGACAAGGCGGCAGGCGCTATTGGCAGCGAAATGAAATCGGTGGGCGAGGTGATGGCGATCGGAAGATCGTTTGAAGAGGTGGTGCAGAAGGCGATACGTATGCTAAATGTGGGAGCTGATGGCCTTACTGCCCACCGAAGCGGTAATTTCAAAGTGTCGAATTACATGGACGTGATCAAAGAACCAACGACCGAGCGTATCTTTGCGCTAGCGGAAGCTCTACGCGCCGACGTTTCAGTGGAAAAAATTCACTCTCTCTCTGGTATTGATCCGTGGTTTCTCGAAAAAATGAGAAACATCATTGAAACCGAGCGCGAAATGATGAGGTTAAACCTCATCGAGCCTGCTATTCTCAAGAGAGCGAAAAAACTTGGGTTCTCGGATGTACAAATTGCTGTTGCGACAAATAGCAACGAGGAAGGGGTTCGCTCAAAGCGCAAGGAAATGGGCATAGTGCCGGTCGTAAAACAGATCGATACGCTCGCCGGTGAATTCCCCGCCGAGACAAATTATCTCTACCTCACGTATCACGGAAGTGAGAACGACATCGTTCCCGGAAAAAATCAGGTCGCTGTCCTTGGGAGCGGCCCTTATGCCATAGGGAGTTCCGTGGAATTTGATTGGTCCTGCGTACAGGCGCTGAAAACGCTAAGACAAAAGGGTTTTGGGACGATAATGATCAATTCCAACCCAGAGACGGTTTCTACCGACTATGACATGTCGGATAGACTTTATTTCGACGAACTTTCGCTCGAACGTGTACTCGATATTATCGAGTTTGAAGAGCCGAGTGGCACCATCGTCTCAACTGGCGGCCAAATTCCGAATAATCTCGCGCTCAAACTCGCAGCAAACGGCGTGAAGATACTTGGCACGGATCCTAAAAACATCGATCGCGCCGAAAATCGACATGAGTTCTCGAAGCTCCTCGATACGCTCGGTATCGACCAACCAGAGTGGGCAGAAGTGACTACCTGGAACGGGGCAAAAAAATCGGCAGCAAAACTAGGCTATCCCGTCTTGGTGCGGCCCTCATACGTGCTCTCCGGCGCAGCGATGCGTATCGCGCATGACGAAGTCTCGCTCGAAAGATTCCTCAAAAAAGCCGCTGACGTATCGAAAGATCACCCAGTCGTCATTTCAAAGTTCGTCGAAAACGCGAGAGAGATCGAGATCGATGGTGTAGGAAAGAGCGGTGAACTCGTCATTTTTGCAATCTCCGAGCACGTGGAAAATGCGGGCACGCACTCCGGCGACGCGACCGTCGTCTTGCCACCGCAGCGTACCTATCTTGAAACCATCCGTCGAGCGAAGGATATTACGAAAAAAATCGTCAAGAGTTTGGAGCTCACTGGTCCCTTTAATATTCAATTCCTGGCCAAGGACAATCGAATACAAGTCATTGAGTGCAACGTGAGAGCTTCGCGTTCATTCCCCTTCGTTTCGAAAGTAACGGGGCACAACTTCGTCGATATCGCCGTGCGCGGAATGCTTGGTGAAGATGTAAGTGGGCATTACCGTACCGTCGAACTCGACTACGTGGCGGTAAAGTCGCCCCAATTTTCTTTCAGCCGCATCAAGGGAGCGGACCCTGTGCGATCGGTAGAAATGGCCTCCACTGGCGAGGTGGCGTGCTTTGGCGATAGCTACAGCGAGGCGCTGCTCAAATCGATGATGGCAGCGGATTTCAAATTGCCGAAACAAGCGGTCTTAGTTTCACTCGGCAAAGAGGAAAATAAGATCAAACTGTTTGAGTCGATCAAGCAGTTGGAGGCGATGGGATTAAAGTTATACGCCACGGAAAATACTGCCGACTTTCTCCAAGTAAATGGGGTCGTGTGTGAAAAAGTATTTAAGATCAGTTCCAAAAAATCGCCCAATGTTTCCGAATTGCTTAGGGATGGGGCAGTAGATCTCATCATCAATATTCCAACCAAAAGCGGTAAAGAGGAAAATACGGATGGTTTTATCATCCGCCGCCAGGCAACTGACTTACGCATTCCGCTCATTACGAATCGCCAACTCGCCGAGGGATTCATTCACGCGCTCGCGGAAACGAAGGGCAAAGGACTCGAAGCTAAGGCGTGGGACGAATACCATTTGTAGTTAATAGCCCTTTCCAGTCAGTGCCATTTTCACTCCAAAATATGCACACTTTAGGTGAGAATGTTTAAGTCCATCCCCACAATAATGGATCGGTGCCTTGATGTGGTCGGCACGCAGACGCGCATCGAGTGCTGGGATGTCCGCGCGATTTCCAACAACGTCTACATCATTGGTCGTCCATCCACGCTCGGCTAACCCGCCGACAACTTGCAAATCGAGACCGCGCGTATCTTTTCGAACTTGAGCCAAACGACAAAGCGGGTAGTGATGTCCAAGCAGCGGCATCATGAATTTCTTGCCGAGCATAGTTGAAATTATCTTGCAGGTCCTGCAGTCGGTCATCTGGTTATTGTATCAGCGTTTTTTCTTCAAAACCCGCTTGAGATAGTACCCCGTATGCGAACCGTCGGTTTTTGAGACTTCCTCCGGCGTGCCTTTGGCCACGATCTGCCCGCCACCTTGCCCGCCCTCGGGGCCCATGTCGATGATGTAGTCAGCGCATTTTAATATGTCGAGATTGTGCTCGATGACGACGACACTATTGCCGCGCTCGACAAGCTTTTGCAGAATGTCGATGAGTTTTTGCACATCATCGTAGTGCAAACCGACCGTCGGCTCGTCGAGGAGGTACATCGTCTTCGTCATCATCGGTCGATAGAGCTCCGATGCTATTTTCACGCGCTGCGCTTCGCCGCCAGAGAGCGTGGTGGCGCTTTGGCCGATTTCCAGATACCCGAGACCGACACTGATCAACGTTTCCAGGCGATCGGAAATGGCTGGTATGTCAGTGAAAAACGCGGCCGCGTTTTCTATCGTCATACTCAAAATATCGTGGATGGACTTTTTTTTGTACCTTACTTCAAGCGTCTCTTTCATAAAGCGCTTGCCGTTGCAGACATCGCAGGTCACATACACCGTGGGCAGAAAGTGCATTTCGACGGCGACCAAGCCATTGCCCTGACATGCTTCGCAGCGGCCGCCCTTTACGTTGAAGCTAAATCGCCCCGGTCCCCATCCACGCGCGCGGCTTTCCTCGCTCATCGCAAAAAGATCGCGTATATGCGTCCATGCGCCTGTATAGGTGGCGGGATTCGAGCGAGGCGTGCGACCGATGGGTGATTGATCAATGAGGATCGCGCGGCTCAAGTATTCGGTGCCGCTGAATTCCTTAAGGTTATATATCTTGACAGTGCGGTAGCGTTTGTCGAACTTGGCCTGTAGATTGCGGTGCAGCATTTCATAGAGGAAGGTGGACTTACCAGAGCCTGAAACGCCCGTGATGCAGACTAATTTTTGAAGTGGTACGTCCACATTCACGCCCTTGAGATTAAACTTCGATGCACCGCGAATTTTCAGCTTCCCGCGATCGGCAGTGCGGCGCTTTTCCGGCATTTCAATCGCAGTTTCTTCTCGCAGGTACGCAAGGGTTCGCGAGTCCGACTTATTCGATTTCGCCGTGAGGAGGTCCTCGAGCCAGCCGTCTACAACGATAGTGCCGCCATGGGTGCCGGCACCCGGCCCCATGTCTACTATGTAGTCAGATGCGAATATCGTATCTTCGTCGTGCTCAACGACGATGACCGTATTGCCGAGGTCGCGCAGATGCTTCAGTGTCACGATGAGCTTATCGTTGTCGCGTTGATGGAGCCCGATGGTCGGCTCGTCGAGCACGTAAAGGGCACCCACCAAGCCACTACCGAGCTGTGAAGCAAGCCGTATGCGCTGCGCCTCGCCTCCGGAGAGCGTGTTAGCCTTTCTGTCGAGCGTCAGATATTCGATGCCAACATTGAGCATAAATTGAAGGCGGCTTGTGATCTCCTTGATAACGACGCGTGAAATATCTTGTTCCTTTTTTGAGAGTTTGAGCTTATCGAAGAAATGCATCGCGTCCTCTATCGAAAGTGACGATAAATTAACTATATTGGTACCTGCTGCGGGGCCCGCCCCGTGGCCGCCTGCTGGCGGTTTTACGGGGCCCAAAAAAACGTTTAGCGCTTCCGGCCGCAGGCGAGCACCACCGCACACGTCGCACGGCTCGTCGCCAAAAAAATACTTGCTTCCGAGCCCCTTGCACTCTGGGCACGCCCCATATGGTGAATTGAATGAAAAGAGACGCGGCTCGACCTCGGGAAAAGAGTAGCCGTCGTAGGGGCACATGAATTTGGCCGAAATAATCCTCTCTGTGTCAGAGGACTCCCCTCTTACATTACCGATGGCAACGAGCCCTTCGGATTCGTGTAAGGCGCGTTCGATCGCTTCACTGGCGCGCTCTCGTGCCCCCTTCGGATCGGTTTTGAATTCCGAAATGAATATCTCGTCCACGATCACTGATATCGAATGTTTAAAATGCTTTTTCAATTCGATGCGCTCGCGCAGAGATTTTTCTTCACCATCCACGATGATCCTTTCATACCCCTTATTCAGCAAGTCATACAGCAATTGGTAATACTCGCCCTTACGGCCCACCACTACGGGTGAGGAAATCCGTATCTTTTCTGAAGAGACTCCGGCGGTGAGCTTGTGGGCGCCTGCCTTTCCCGAGGCTTTGTACGCCGCATCCACGATCTCAAGCACTGCTCCCAGGATCTCCTCATTCGACTGTTTGCGCACTTCCCTGCCGCAGGTGGGACAATGCGGATGGCCGATTCGCGCGTAGAGAACGCGCAGATAGTCATAAATTTCGGTAATCGTAGCCACGGTCGAGCGCGGATTGTTGGAACGGCTCTTTTGGTCTATCGAGATCGCTGGAGAGAGCCCCGATATCTCGTCCACATCGGGCTTCTGCATCTGCCGCAGGAATTGCCGAGCGTAGGCCGAGAGTGATTCTACGTACTTGCGCTGCCCTTCGGCAAAAATAGTATCGAAGGCAAGCGACGACTTGCCGCTTCCCGAAATTCCGGTAAAAACGACCATTTTATTGCGCGGAATTTCCACACTCACGTTCTTGAGATTATGCGTCCGCGCGCCTTTTATGATGATTTTTGAATCGTCCATGTAATTAAAAACCGCCCCCGCTTTGCGCTAGGGGTTAGTACGGGCACTATATCACACTCAAATAATTGCTGCCTCTTCGTGCATATCTACGTTGAATTGTTTTTTTACTTCATCCTTGATCTTTGCCGCAAGCGCAAGCACGTCCTTGGCAGTGGCATTGCCCGTATTTACAAGGTAATTAGGGTGCTGATCGCTCGCTATTGCGCCGCCGACGGTCGCGCCTTTGAGACCTGCTTTTTCGATGAGCCATCCGGCAGGTACCCTGCTCTCTCGGGATTTCACCTTTTTCTCTTTCTCAAACAGAGCTACGATGCCCTGCGGCGCGACAGGATTCATAAAGAAGGAGCCTGCCGCTTGCACGTTTTGCAAATGCCTCTTTTCACGCTCTGCTATCGTATCTTCGATGAGCTTTTTGCTCTGCACACGCTCGACCCGCAATAATTCCACTGTCACATTTGTAATGATCCATTCGGGGTTTTGTTTGAATGTACTGTCGCGGTATGCAAATGCCATGTACGGATGTACAAAGCTTCTCGATTCGAGCGTCTCGCGGTGCATCGCTCGCACCACGGTGACCACGTCCTTGATCTCGGTGCCGAAGGCTCCTGCATTGCCACGCACAGCTCCGCCGATAGAGCCGGGGATGCCGGAGAGCTTTTCCCATCCGCCATACTCGAGCGCACTCGCCGCTTTGATGAGTAGTAACAAATTGCATCCGGCATCCGCCCGCAGCGCATTGCCGGTGAACGCGTGCTCGCCTTCTAGAACGTGAATAACGAGCGCGTGCAAACCCTCGTCGGGCACCAAGACATTGCTGCCGCCGGAAAGAACGACAAATGGAAGATCGTGAGCATGTGCGTAGAGTACTGCCTCTTTGATCTCGCTCTGATTCCGTGCCTCGACAAGCCACCGCGCTGGCCCGCCGATCCGGAAGGTGGTGAGGGGTGCGAGCGGGGTGTTTTCCTTAATCTCCATACTCTATGTGTGTTCGATTGTGCGGATCTCGTCCCTGATCAATGCAGCTGTCTCAAAATCGAGTCGGTCGGCGGCATCGTGCATCTGGCGGCGTTTTTCTTTTTTCAATTTCTTTTTATCGCCACCAAATGCATTCGTATCCAATTCCGCCAGCTCTTTTAGCGCGCGGTCGCGCGTACGTTGAATATCGCCCACGATGTCTTTGATCCTTGTCTTTATCGTCGTTGCGGTGATCTTATGCTTCTTATTATACGCGAGCTGAATTTCGCGCCGTCTATTAGTCTCCCCGATCGCACGTTCCATGGAACCTGTTGTGGTATCGGCGTATAGGATCACGCGACCGTTTACATTGCGCGCGGCGCGACCGATCGTCTGTATAAGCGATGTTTCGCTGCGCAAAAACCCTTCCTTGTCTGCATCCAGAATACCGACCAGCTCCACTTCGGGCAAGTCCAGCCCTTCGCGCAGTAGGTTGACGCCCACGAGCACGTCAAATGTGCCCTTACGGAAATCGGTCAGTATCTCTATCCGCTCAATGGTTTTCACGTCGCTGTGAATGTAGTGCGCCCGTACACCGCGCTCCACAAGGAATTGCGCTAAATCTTCCGCCATTTTCTTGGTAAGCACGGTTACGAGCGATCGAGCATTACGTTTTGTCACCATCTCGGCTTCAGCCATAAAATCTTTTACCTGTCCCGGATACCCCCCGAGGTTCAACCTCGGGGGGTTACTTACGATGGGGCGGAGGACAATCTCGGGATCCACCAGCCCTGTGGGACGGATCACTTGCTGTATCGGATCGCCGCTTCGCTCCAGCTCGTATTTGCCCGGTGTTGCACTCGTATAGATCGTCTGTCCCACGCGCGCTTCGAATTCGGCGAAGTTGAGCGGGCGGTTGTCTACCGCGCTTGGCAGACGGAAACCGTGTTCGACAAGCACGTCCTTTCGCGCGCGATCACCCGCGTACATGGCACCGATCTGCGGAATGGTCACATGTGATTCATCAATAATGGTGAGGAATCCTCCAGCTGCGGGGCTGGGGAAATATGAGAGGAGTGTATGCGGCGGCTCGCCGCTTTGCCGACGGTCGAAATGCCGCGAGTAATTCTCGATGCCGTTGCAGTAACCAAACTCGCGGATCATTGAGATATCTTGCCGCGTGCGGCGCTTCAAGCGCTCGGCTTCGAGAATCTTACCTGCGGCGTTGAATTTCTTGAGCTGCTCGGCGAGCTCTATCTCGATGTCGGCGAGCGCAGCTTCCACCACATCTTTGGGTGTCACATACTGCCGCGCTGGAAATATGAAGGCGGCTTCATGCGTGGCGTCAATCTCGCGCGTTATCGCATCTATTTCTTCAATTTTGGCGATCTTTCCACCTGTGAGATCCACGCGATAGATCGCTCGCTCGCTCGCGGGCATGATCTCCACGCCCGCTCCAAGCGCGCGAAATGTGCCGGGCGATAGATCCCCCGCAACCCGCTCAAAGTAAATACTGATAAGTTTGCGCGTAAGTGTGGCGCGCGTCATCTGCTCTCCTTTCGCCAATTTCAGATTCACCTTTTCGTATTCGACTGGTGAGCCGAGTCCATATATACAGGAAACAGACGCGACGACGATTACGTCCTTGCGCGTGAGCAATGCCTGTGTGGCCGCGTGGCGCAGGCGTTCAATGTCCTCGTTGACCATCGCTTCTTTCTCGATATATGTATCAGTGACGGCAACGTACGCTTCCGGCTGGTAATAATCATAGTATGAGACGAAATAGTGTACCGCAGCGTCGGGAAAAAATTCGCGGTACTCCGCGGCGAGCTGCGCGGCGAGCGTTTTGTTGTGGGCGATCACGAGCGTGGGCTTCTGCCACTTTTCAATAATATTGGCCACGGTAAAGGTCTTCCCCGAGCCGGTCACACCGAGAAGTGTCTGGTCGCGTTCCCCTGCTTGTAAGCCCTTCACTAGTTTCGAAATGGCTGTCGGCTGATCTCCGGCAGGTGTGTAGTCAGATTTTATTTCAAATCGCGCCATTGCGACACTCTAACAGATGCTCTATTTCAAAACGAGTACACACACTTTTTGTTTGCCGCGTTTCAGTGTGGCAAGTCCACTATCAAAATCATCCGTGTCGAGTTTATATTCGACATCGGTGAGCACGTTTTCGTTCAAACTAACCGCCTTGGCCCCGAGGAATTGGCGCGCCTCCCTCTTGGAACTAGCAAGCTGTGCGCTCACCAGTGCGTCAATGATACTCATCCCCTTTTGAATTTCGTATGAAGGCGCGGCCGCGCGGAGCTGCTCGCGAGCATCGTCCGATAATTCCGAAAGAGGTGCCGAGCCAAAGAGGGCGTCGGAAACGCTCTCCGCCGTTTTCGTTGCGTCTTCTCCATGTACCAGTGTCGTCACTTCGCGCGCAAGCAACTTTTGGCCATGTCGCTCTTTTTTATCTCGGCGATGCATTTCGAGCGCTGCATCAATCTCGGCTTTTGAAAGCAGCGTCATTTTCAGCAAACATTCTCCGGCCATCTCGTCCTCTAGATTGAGCCAAAATTGGTAGAATTGGAAGACGCTGGTTTTCTTCGAATCAAGCCACACCGCACCTTGCTCGCTTTTGCCGAATTTTTTGCCCGTCGTTTTGTTGACCAAGAGTGGCCAGGTGAGGGCGTAGACCGCTTTTTCCTCCTTACGACGAATGAACTCTACGCCAGCAAGAATATTGCTCCACTGGTCGGAGCCGCCTACCTGTAGATCGCATCCATATTCTTCATGCAAATGCGCAAAGTCATACGCCTGCAGCAGGGAGTAGGAAAACTCGGTGAATGACATGGGAATCTCTTTCTTGAGCCGCTGCGCCACGGTATCCTTTTTGATCATTGCATTCACGGTGAAATATTTACCGACCTCACGCAAAAATTCGAGCAGATTCAACTGCGTCAGCCACTTTGCGTTGTTCTCCTCAATAAAATCATCGCTGCCAAACACTTTCCGTATCTGCGCAGCCACCGCCTCCACGTTGTGCGCGATCGTTTCCTCATCAAGCAAATTACGCTCCTCGCTCTTGCCACCCGGATCCCCTATCATCCCAGTGCCGCCACCGGTGAGAATAATGACTTTGTGCCCATCTTCAAGAAAACGCCGCAACGCCAAGAGCCCCATCAGATTGCCCACATGCAATGAATCGGCAGAAGGATCGATGCCGAGATACACGGTGCGCTTGGGCCCATCGGTGATTTCTTCAAGCTTATCGGCGGAAAATTGGTGCACATACCCACGCTCTTTCAGGGTTTCAGAAAGCTTAGTCATAGCAAAAACTATACCATATCGCGCTCATCCTCTCGGTGCCTAACTTCGTACTCATCCATCCCAAAATGATGCGCAAACTCGTGCCAGATCGTTTCTGCAACCACTTTTTTAACTGCCTCCTCAAATGTAGGGGTTTCGTAAACCCCTAATATTTCGGAAGCTTCTTCCTCTATGGGTCGTTGGTAGAGCGTGATGGTATCGGGCAACGTCATGCCTACGCCGTAATTCTCCCCACGCGCGGCGAGCGGAATGCCGTGGTAGAGACCAAGCAATGTTTCATCATCTCCCAACTCCTCCTGTCTCCGCACTTCATACGATGGCTCATCCTCGATCAAAACTGCCACATTCCGTATCTTCTCCCGCACCCACTCCGGCAGCCGCTCAAAGCCTTCTTCGACAAGTTTTTCAAACTCATTGCGGTGCATGTGGATATGATACAATACCTGCTATGAAAGAGCCCCGGAAAGTGACGTTCAAAAGCCTGGACGCAAAGCTGGATACATTTGTTACGCTGATGGTTGAAGGTTTTGAAGCGGTGCGTGGAGATATCGCCGCTCTGCAGACTGATATGACCGAAATGAAAAGCAACCACGTGGAGGTACAAGGGACGCAGGAGGCTCATGGCAAGGCAATAGACAAAGACGCTGTCACGCTCATTAATCACGAGAGTCGTATAAAAAAACTGGAGGTCGTAGGCTAATACAAATCGAAAAGGCGAGACACAGCATTGCTGCGCTCGCCCCGTTGGAAACCAGATCCGTGCCTCCGATTTCAGGTTAAAGATCTATTGCCGCTGCACGGGAGCGGATCGCTTAGAAGTCGCCGAAATCGTTGCAGGCCGAATGAGCCAACAGCGTCTCGATGCCGAGGAACCGGCTGGGTGCCCCGGTAGCCGAATCCCATTCGACGCGGAGGGACATCACTGTCGGTTTAAAGAAAGAAACGGGAGGCTGGAATTAGTGCGCATCTTTGAGTAATTGCGAGATAACTTTGTAGCGGCGGTCGCGCC
>C687J35174_10001492_pt1 | contig 33950 bp, 33 predicted proteins | sample RifCSPhighO2_01_FD_35174 | JGI IMG/M metagenome (IMG submission 35174) | reverse complement strand
CCAATCAAGCTTTCCTAGAAAAACAAAGAAAGGAATAAAAAGATGAACAACTTAAATCCACGATATAACATTAATAGAGGATATTACATAATAAAACTAGCAATCCATCACAAGAATCTTTTTAAATCAACCTTTAATCTCTTTAGCATGAATAAATGGTCTGAATTGTTTTTAGGGTTAGTCCTTTTAGTAGCAGTGATCCTTGTTACATGGGCTTCTTCGGCATACAATTGGGTGCTTTTTGGCAAAGACTTCAACTTTTTGCACTCTGCATGGATATTTCTTAAAGGCGGAGTTTTCTGGCTTGTCACATGCATAGCATTGCTCTTAATTGTCCTAGGAATAAACGACTTAAGAGAATAAAATTCTACAGTTGATGCTTTCTACCATGCTTTAAATGCTTTTTAAATTTATAAGTATTTGTTGGTAAAAACCAGATTAATAGTTAACTATCAATTCATTCCTAACTAAAAACATTCTTCTTCGTAAAAATCGTAAAAATAAAACAGGCTCAACAAATCTTGTCTGAGCTGTCTGAGATATTAAAAAATAAAAAATAAAAATTCGTATGGAATTTTATTTCCCTAAAGCTGCCCAAGCTCCAAAGACGATTGCCAATACTGCTCCAAGCCAAGTTGCCCAGGACCCTAAACCAAGACCAAGACCGGCCTCAAGTAATACTAAAAGTCCTCCAACAGCTGCAACCCATCCTGCCCACATTGCTGCCATTTTTTAACCTCCTTTTAACCTCTTTAATAATACAATATACTAGAAAAATAAGTATATAAATCTTATCTCTTTTCAGAACTTAATAAAGGAAAATTAAGATAGTTTTAAGGGAAAAATAAGTTTTTGATTAACTAAAGAAAAAAATAAGTGTTGATTCGATGAGTGCCGCAATTATTAGCAAGGGAATAATTACGAAGAAGAAAGCCTTTAGAGATTTTAAAGAAAATTCTTTTAAAGATTTTACTTTATTTTTACGAAAAATAAATGCCCCCATTTTTAGTCCAAGACCCATAGAGATTAATACGGCAGGGAGTTCAAAGATTCCATGCGGCAAGAGCCTCCATAAAACAACGATCCCCTGAGACTCAACCATTTTTGCTGACACAAATCCTAAAAGATATCCATTTACTACAACCGTTATAACAGAAAAAATCCCAAAGACAATTCCAAAAACCATTCCAAAAAAACTACTCTGCAGATTATTGAAAAAAATAAAGCCAACAAGCTGAAACCAAGAAAAACCCTCTGTTGTACTTAACAAATTTTCAATGAATTCTAGAATAACTTTCTCAATGAAGTCGGGAGCAGGGACAAGGTAACCAATAAGAATAAACAAAAGAAAAATGGCAGAAACAATGTAAATAAAATCCCTTGATTCTTTAATATACCTCCAACCAGAGCTAAAACCTTCTTCAAAAAAGTTTTCTTCTTCTTGTTTTTTTGTTTTTTTCATTTGATACTCCTGTAGCGAATGAATGAAAATCTTTGATTTGCTTTTGCCATCTTTTTATATGAAACATTAAAGAAATATTAACTTAAAAGTCTTTTTAAAACTTCAAACCATAATAAAGATTAATAATTATTAACAGGTAAAAGAAAAATGGGTGAATTTAACTTAACTTACTTCTTTGCATTTATTCTCCAGGGCTATTGCAGGTATTTTTGCAAACCATTTTGACATTTTAGCTAGCTAAAGTGTTTACTTATGTATCTCGTTTTTTTTCTATATTTAGTTTTAAGATAAATTCCGTAAGCAACTCCTGCAATAAGGCCCCCAAAATGAGCGGTATTTCCTATGGGTATGTTTCCGGCAAGAGAAATAAACCAAAGAAGAACCAGCATTCCTGGGCCAGCATATTTCATTTTTATAGGTATTGGTATAAACATAACATAAACAGGAAGATTCGGAGTCAGAAGAACAAGCAGACCAACTAGTCCAAACAAAGCCCCAGAAGCTCCAACCGCAAAAGTATTCAGATCGCTAGTAAAAATCAAAGAGGACACAACAAAGAACAATCCTGCAAACAGTCCTGAAATAAGATAAAATGAAAGATATCTCTTGATTCCAATAATTCTTTCAACAAGTGAACCAATAAAGATTAAAGAAAGCATGTTTGCGAACAGGTGAAAAAGACCCCCGTGCATGAACATGCTGGTAATGAAAGTCCAAAGATATTTTCCATGAAGAATATTAGACGGCTTTAGTGCAATATAGTCATACAAAACCTCCGGATTGTTCTTGAAGAAAAACAACAAAACTAAAAAAATAATAAAAACGAGAACATTAATCATAATCAAAGTAACAGTCACGCTAAGCAAGCTGAAAATGCTTTTTTTTCTAGGAGAAAAACTATAAACTTCTGCCATAAATCATCTCTTTTTTCTTTTCTTAAAATTCTTCTTGACTTTTTGCTTCTTATTGAACTTGTGTTTCTTAAAAGTCTTTTTTTCTAATTTTTTATCAGCCTTTTTTTTCTTCATTCTTTCTAGCTTCTGAAGGAGTTTTTTTCCTTCGAGTTCCTTTTTTTCTTTTTTCATTTCTTTGGACTTTTTCTTTTCAAGATTTTGATTTTCATTGGCTATTTCTTGCTGCACAAATCCCAAATCTTTTCTTAGCCTTTCTAAATTTCTTTTCATTTCATTTATCATTTTGCTGTTATCTTTAAGAACCAAAATAGACCCGCATTCGGTGCATGTGAAATTGTTAAAGAGGGCATTTTCTTCATTAAGCTCCACGTGGCACTTCTCACAAACATAAAATCTTTTCGTTTCTCTGCTTCTAATCTGATGCTCCAAATTGTCCATCTTTTTTATCAAATCATTTCTGATGAACTCTAAGGATTTTAGTATTTCAATCTTCCAAAAGTAAGTATACCACCCTTTTCTCTTATCTTTCTTTCTTATTGAGGAAACAAGGCCGTAATCTGAAATTTTATATAAGATATTTCTTGTTTGGTTTATTGTTAGATTTAATTTCTTGGCAATTATGAACTCATTTACATGTTTATGTGTATCTAATAAGTTGACAAGATCCTCAGCTGGTTTGCCGGCAATAAGTCCCATAGCTTCTCTTAGAAATTTTTTCAACATCCAAAGATTAAAAATTATTCGAATAAATACCTTTCGGTTTTCAATTTATTGGAAAACGTTTACGAAATCTTTGATTTCAGTTTCGGTTCTGATTTATCAGAAACGTATACGAAAAATGTTAATTTTTCAGCTTCGGTTCTGATTTATTGGAAAAATAGGAAATTTATTTTTAATTTTCACTTATAAAAATAAAGCTTTTTAAACCTGAACCCCATTATATATATTATAAAATCTATATTAGGGTGATAAGATGGGTCTATTCGGAAAAGATAAAAAAGAAGAAAAAAAGAAAGATGAGATTCCCCAGTTGCCTAGTCTTCCTAGGTTGCCTGAATTTCAGGGATTTGATGAAGAATCAATGCAAATTCACAGGCTTCCAAGCTTTCCTTCTAGTCCTTTAGGAACAAAATTTTCTCAAAATACTATAAAAGAAGCAGTGACTGGGGAAGAAGAAGGTGATTCTTCTAATGAAGATGCAAATGATTTCGCAGATGATGAAGACGGGGATAGAGACACGATGCGAATGATGCAGCAACCCTTAAAAAAACCGCTTACAGAAGAACTAGGGAACAGACGATTTTCTTCGGGGTTTTCTGGAGTAAAGGCTCCAGAACAAGTTTTCATAAGAATAGACAAGTTTGAAAATGCTATGGAAATTTTCAACGAAACAAGAAGGAAAATTTCAGAAATAGAAAAGACCCTTGAAGAAATAAAAAGAGTAAAGGAAAAAGAAGATATGGAATTGCAAGGTTGGGAAAATGAAATCAAATCAATGAAAGATCAAATAGAAAAAGTTGACAGGGACGTTTTTTCTAGAGTATAATGGTCGAAAATGGAAATTTCATACATGTAAAGCTTGAGAGGGGAGAAGCCCTAGAATCAAAAAGAGATGTCCTTGCTTCCCAAATAGCACTTTTAAGAATTCTGAAAAGAATAAATAGCTATAGGGCATATAGATCTAAAGAGCTTGAATTGAAAATAGAATTTTACAAGAAAATAAGAGAGTTGAAAACAAAGCTGGTAAACCTTGAAAAAGCTCTTCCAAAATTAAAAACTCTTAAAAAATTTGGCAATGAAGAAAAACAAAGAAAAGCTCAGCCCAAAAAGACAGAAATCCGTGACTTAAGTATAGAGGGTCAGCTCCAAGAAATTCAAAGAAAGCTTGAAGAACTTCAAAGAAGATGATTTTTCATAATATTTTAATGGTCAATCCAATCAGTAAATCATTTTGTATAAAATAACCTTCTATTTAGCACAAATACATAAATTTAAACTTTTGTCCCATATCAAAAATCTTTAAAACTTATCTATTCTATCTAAATACAATGATAACAAGAAATGAACTGATAGAAAAATACTTAGAATTTTTCAAATCAAAAGGCCATAAAGTAATCTCTTCTGCATCTCTTATTCCAGAAAACGATCCAACTGTTCTTTTCACGACGGCGGGAATGCACCCTTTAGTTCCTTACCTCTTGGGAAACAAGCACCCTTTGGGAAAAAGACTTGTGAATGTTCAGAAATGCATAAGAACAACAGATATTGATGAAGTTGGCGACGAATCACACCATACCTTTTTCGAAATGCTTGGCAATTGGTCTTTAGGCGATTACTGGAAAAAAGAAGCTATAGAATTTAGTTATGAATTTCTCACAAAAAAAATTAATATAGATAAAGAAAAACTTACAGTAACTTGTTTTGCCGGAGACAAAGATGCACCAAAAGATCTTGAATCTGCAAATGCTTGGAAATCTCTTGGAATAAAAAAAATAAAATTTCTTGGAAAAGAGGACAATTGGTGGGGTCCTGCTGGCACCATAGGTCCTTGTGGTCCAGATACAGAAATGTTTCTTAATGGATTTGAAATTTGGAATGATGTTTTTATGGAGTACAATAAAACAAAAGATGGAAATTTTCTCCCTTTAAAACAAAAAAATGTCGATACAGGAATGGGTGTTGAAAGAGCTCTTGCTGCCTTAAATGGCTTGAAAGATATTTATCAAACAGAAGTCTGGAAGCCAATAATTGAAGAGATTGAGCATCTTTCTGGAAAGAAGTACAAAGGAAATGAAAAAGCAATGAGAATAATTGCAGATCATATAAAAGCATCAGTCTTCATAATCGCCGATGGAATTCAACCAAGCAATACTGGCCAAGGTTATGTATTAAGAAGATTGATAAGAAGAGCTATTATTAAATTAAGAGAGTTAAAGATGATAGGAAATTCGATTAATCCGGTTGCTGATAAAGTTTATGAGATATATTCTGATTATGAAAATTTACAAAAAAGTAGGGATAAGATATACAAAGTAATAGAGACTGAAGAAGATAAATTTGAAAAAACCTTAGATAATGGGTTAAGTATATTTAACAAACTTTCAAAAAATAAAGAAATTTCAGGCAAAGACGCATTTTTACTCTATCAAAGTTATGGATTTCCCATTGAACTTACTCAAGAAATTGCAAAAGAGAAGAAGATAAAAGTAGATACAAAAGAATTTGAAAATGAATTAAAAAAACATCAACAGCTTTCTCGTACAACCTCTTCTGGAGCTTTCAAATCAGGACTTGCTGATTCATCAGAAAAAACAACGCGCCTACATACAGCAACACATCTCTTAAACGAGGCTTTAAGGCAAGTTCTAGGTTCGGAAGTAAAACAACGTGGTTCCAATATAACGCCAGAACGTTTAAGATTTGATTTTAACTTTTCAAGAAAACTTACAGATGAAGAAATTAAAAAAATAGAAGGTTTAGTTAATGAGAAAATTAAAGATGGCTTAGAAGTTAAAAGAAAAGAAGTCAAGTTAAAAGATGCATTAAAATCGGGAGCACAAGCAGAATTCGGTGCTAAATATCCTGATATTGTTTCTGTTTATTCTATAGGAACGGGAGAAAAATTGTTCAGCAGAGAAATTTGCACTGGTCCACACGTAAATAATACTAAAGATATTGGAAAATTCAAAATTACCAAAGAAGAATCTTCTGCAGCAGGTGTTAGAAGAATAAAGGCTGTTGTTGAAGACTAATCTTCATCTTCAAAATGACTTTTTAATTCATCTTCAGAAGTGAATGAACCAACGCCTTTAAGCGCCCCAAAAAAATCTTTCTTTTTCAAAAATTTTCTGACAAACTCTTCTGTTGTAAAGACTTTGATTTTCTTTTGTTTTTTGAAATGTGCATCATTTGACCAGATATTTGAATTTAAAGCAATTGCACATGCCAAAAAAGATACATCCCCAATATCATGAATTAATTTATCTGACTCATAGGTGTATTTAACATACTCCTTTAGTGGTATGATTGTTACATATTCAAAAATCTTTTTTAAAGTAGAATTAAATTGCTCTTCACTAAGAGATGATTTTTTGCAAACATAATTTTTATATTTTATTATCTCACTTAAAGCAAAAGAAGGAGTAAAAAAGCTAAAGTTAAAATTAGTCAATATTTCTCTAGATAGGCCATCTTTAAGCAAAGCAGATATTATGATATTTGTATCAACAACAAATTTCATATTAGCCCATGTCTTTTAGCGATACCCTTTTTTATCTTAGTTCCTATTTCTTCAACATCTTTCATAGTAAGCTTGCTGTTCTTTGTTAAATCATCCATCAACTCCAAATCATTCAATCTTTTCTCAATCATCGCTCTTATGGTTTCACTCCACCTAATTTCCCTATGTTTTTTCAATCTCTGATGCAATTCATCTGATATCGCTAAAGTTATATTTGGCATAAATATCTGTGTTTTCACAGATTTATATATTTTTCTATTACAAATTACTCTATCTGATATTCTTCAACCAAACCATATTTTTCTTTTATATCATCGGCTTTCCAGAAATTAAATATGCTAAGGATGTTCTTATTTCTAATATTTTTCATAGTTTTAGCATCCTTATATTCTGGCATTTTTTCCGGTAAAGAAATTCCATCTGAAATGACCATAATCTCTGGTTCAGATATCAGGCGTAAATCTCCAACATATTCCATAGAATAGTCGCTGATTATGGAATTTCCTGAAGTTTCCACAAAACAGTAACCGCTTTCTCTGAAACTTTTTTTCATTGGGCATTTTATTCCAACAGCTTCATGATTTTCTTCTGGAAAGTAAAATATTGAAACCCCATATCCAAGTTCCTTTAATAAAAAGGCCAAAAGGGCGGATTTTTCCCCGCAAATTCCTTCATTGTAATAAAGAACCTCATAAGGATACTTTGAATAATTTATCTCTCCGCTTGGCAAAAGAACAGTTTTTTCAGTTAAGCCATAAGGAATATTTTGAACAAGGCTTACAGCAATTCTTGCTTGTTTAACTTTATCATCTTCAAGATTTTGTATTTCAACAACTAAAGGCATCAAAAGCTCTCTTTGTTCTTCTTCATTTACTTCTTTAAGTTTAAAATCAGCTCTTGAGGGCTGTTCATTGCCATTGTATTCAATAGCCCTGGAAAATTTAGAAAGATAGTCTGCCATTTCTCCATAGACTGTAAAATCTAATTCACTCTGTTCCTCACCAACTAAATATTTCAAAGTTATATCTTTTGGATAAGATTCATACCTTGAAATGCATGCTTCCCCTGATTGCCAAGATAAGTTGTTGCAGCCACAAACAGATGCTCTTTCTACCAGGCTTTTATTTTCTTCGACACAAAAATAAGGCTTATTTCCAGAACAAGCCCCATATAAAGTTCCGTCGCCGCAGCTCGGGCTTTGTATTTGTTCTTTTGAATAGATAGGTGATATTGATAAAAAAACCAGGATAAATAGGATTAAAGTAATAAACTTAACTTTGTTTTCCATATTAAAACGTCATTTTTTGATTTTTAACTAAAAATTTATTCTAAGTAAATTCCTGGTTTTCCTGGTTTAGCTTTGCTGGATTTGCCTTCAGGATCATACTTATTTTTATCTGAGACTGAAAAGATCTTAACAATAAGACCTATTCTTTTTTCAATTTTTTGTATATTTTCTTTGTAAATATCGACCTCTTTTGGCAAAGCATACAAGTATAACTTGGTTGGGTTTTTGCCCCTTTCAGTAATTAGTTTAATAATATTCTTTACATCAGAAACCAATTGGTCCACAGCTTCCTCTTCTTTTTCAAATTCCTCATTAATCTTACTTTCATCAACTTCTGGCCAGTTCTCTAAAGAAATAAATGTTTTATTTCCCATTTTACTCCAAAGTTCTTCCGATATATGGGGGGCAAAAATAGCCAACATTCTAATAAAAGTTTCCTGATCTTTTTTGCTGATTTTTTTACCTTGAATGTAGTCCAGTAAAAGCCTAATTTTTATTAATGCAAGATTATAACGAAGGTTTTCTATATCCATAGTGATTTCTTTTACTGATTTGTTTATTTTGCTTTCTATTCTTTCTTCTGATTTTGATTCTTTTTTAGCATTATTATAAAAATCATAAACTTTATTGAGAAATTTGCTTATTGTCTCTATTCCTGTTGAATTCCAAGAGAAATCACTATCTGGAGAGCTCATTGAAACTAAAAACATCCTTAAAGAATCGGCTCCATAACTATCAATCATTTTTGTTGGGTCAATTACATTTCCTCTTGATTTTGACATTACAAAACCATCTTCTCCATGAACCATTCCTTGATTGAAAAGTTTTTTGAAAGGCTCATTCAAATCTTTGCTTACTAAACCAAAGTCCCTTAAAACTTTAGTAAAAAATCTTGCATAAATTAAATGCATACATGCGTGTTCTGCACCACCTGTATAAAAGTCTACAGGCATCCAATACTCAACATTTTTCTTGTTAAATGGCTCTTTAAAATTTTTACTATCTGTAAATCTCAAATAATACCAACTGCTGTCAAAGAAAGTATCCATAGTATCTGTTTCTCTTCTTGCTTTCTTACCGCACTTTGGGCATTTTGTATCAACAAATTTTTTATTTGTTTCAAGAGGATTGCCCTTTCCGAATTTAACTTTTTCAGGAAGCAAAATAGGAAGTTCTTTTTCAAAAACCGGGATGATACCACAAGACCCACAGTAAATAATAGGAATGGGTGTTCCCCAATATCTCTGTCTAGAAATAAGCCAGTCTCTCATTTTATATTGGACTGCTTTTCTTCCTAATTTTTTAAACTCAAGAGCTTTTGTTATATGTGCTTTTGCTTCTTCTGTGAACAATCCATTGAATTCTTTTGAATTAACTAAATTTCCAGGAGTGTCATAAGCTTCGTTCATTTTCTTTTCGTCAATCTTTTTGTCTTTTGATTGTATAACTAGCTTTATTGGAAGTTTGTATTTTTTTGCAAACTCAAAATCTCTTTGATCATGAGCGGGAACGGCCATTACCATACCAGAGCCATATTCAGCAACAACAAAATTACCAACCCATATAGGAATTTTTTCTTTTGTCAAAGGATTTATAGCATAGCTTCCTGTAAAAACTCCTTCTTTTTCTAGCGCAAGAACATTTTTTTCACTTGTAGATTTTATCTTTTTAAGAAAAGTCTCTACTGATTTTTTCTGTTTTTCTGTAACTAAATTCATTAATTTAGGATGCTGTGCAGAAACAACCATAAATGTAACTCCGAAAATAGTGTCTGGCCTTGTTGTAAAAACAGGCCATTTTTTACCATTGATTTCAAAATCAATTTCTGTGCCTTCGCTGCGGCCAATCCAGTTTTTCTGCATAGTTTTTATTCTATCTGGCCAATCAAGGCCATCAACTTCCTTGAGAATTTCTTCAGCATAATCTGTAGTTTTCAAAAACCATTGTTCCAAATACTTTATTTCAACGACAGTATCTTCATGGCGCCAGCACTTTCCTTGATGAACTTGTTCGTTTGCAAGCACAGTATCGCATTTCGGGCACCAATTTACTGCGGCTTTCTTCCTATAAGCAAGTCCTTTTTCAAACATTTTAAGAAAGATCCATTGATTCCACGTATAATAATTAGAATCATGACTCATAAGTATTCTAGTCCAATCATAGGTTAAACCAAGAGTTTTTTGCTGCCTAATGAAATTTTTAATAGCAGAATCTGTGTATTTTTTCGGATGAACTCCTTCTTTTATAGCAGCATTTTCAGCAGGCAAACCAAAAGAGTCGTAACCCATTGGATGAAGAACATTAAATCCTTTCATAAGTTTAAATCTGGCATAAATATCTCCTATTATATAATTGAATGCATGTCCCATATGCAAACCAGATCCAGAAGGATAAGGATACATCTCTAAAACGTAAAACTTTTGCTTTTTTTTGTCTTCTTTAACTTCAAAAATCTTCTTTTCTTCCCACTTCTTCTGCCATTTCTCTTCTATGGCCTTAAAATCGTAGCTATCTTTTACCATGAAATAGGAATACCTTAGCAACTTTTAAATATTATCTTTAATTCCTGACTTAATGGAAATACACGCACATGTCGTTGGAGAAAACGTATCGAGCAATTCAGCTGAAGCATTCACACTTTACAAGAAAAGTCACTTTGGTGAGCCTATTGGAGAGAAAATTCAGTATTCTATGACAGAGGCTTTGTTTCTTTTGGAAAGGGGAAAAATAGAAGTTTTTCATAAGAATAAAAAAATATCATCAAAAGAACTCCTAAGAAAGGCGAACACAGCAGATAAGAGAATCAACATAAAATATCCTGTTTTTAGAGATTTGCGAAATAGGGGCTACGTTGTAAAAACAGCGCTTAAATTCGGAGCAGACTTTAGAGTCTATGAGAAAGGAGCCAGTCCAGGGGAAAAACACGCAAAATGGATAGTTTTTACAGATCACGAATCAAAAAGACTTACATGGCATGAGTTCTCCGCAAAAAACCGTGTTGCTCACAGCACAAAAAAGAATCTTCTTCTGGCCATCTTAGACGATGAGGGAGATGTTAGTTATTACGAGGTACGCTGGATTAAGCCTTGAACTTATTTAAGATAGAGAAGTAATACTGCAACAATGATTAAAATTAATAATATAGCTAACCAAAATTTCTTTCCTTTCAATTCTTCAAGAATTCCTTGTAATGTATAGGCAATGATTTCAGCTAATGCTTCTGAAGACATATTTAATTAATCTGCTTAATATATAAAAATCTTTATAATCTCTGTGTATTTATTTCAGTTATGCCCCCTCAAGACACCACAGATATAAGAGACAAAATTGTTTTTTCAATAAAAGAAAAAGGCCCGACTATCCCTGTTTTTATTGCCAAAGAAATTGGATTAAGCATACTTTTTACGTCCGCTTTTCTGTCAGAGCTTCTTTCTGAGAAAAGGCTGAAAATGAGTCATATGAGGATTGGAAGCTCTCCTTTATATTTTGTAGAAGGGCAGGAGCCAATGCTGGAAAAATTTTCCCATCACTTGCAAAGTAAGGAAAAGGAAGCATTTACTATTCTGAAAGAAAAGAAATTCATGAAAGATGCTGAACAGCAGCCGGCAATAAGAGTTGCTTTGAGAGAAATAAAAGATTTCGCGGTTCCTTTTAAAAAAGATGAAGAACTAATATGGAGATTTTTCACTGTTCCTGAAACAGAATTTATTGAAAAAATTGAAAAAGAAAAACCGATTGTTAAAGCAGAAACTTTGCCTATTGAAGTAATGCCTTCTCTAGAAGAAGTAAAAGAAAAAGTGGATTTACCAGTTATGGAAAAAATAAGTTCTTCTATTGTCATTGAAAAAATAAAGGAAATAAAAAAAGACAGAGAAAAGAAAAAACCAAAAGTAAAAACAACAACCATTAAAAAAAGAGGCTCTTCAACAGCAAAGCACGATGAAAAATTCTTGGAAAGAGTGAAAGAATTTTTGTCAAAAAACTCAATTGAAATAATAAATATCGAGGGATTGAAAAAAGACGAGCTATTACTAAAGGTAAAGGTTAACGGCATTGAGCAATTGCTTGCAGCTTACAAAAAAAATAAAATTTCCGAAGTCGAAATAATAAAAACTGCCAAAAAAGCCTCTGAAATGAATTTGAAGTATTCCCTTCTTTCTATGGGAGAGTTGCCAAAAAAAATCTCTGATTTAATTGGAGCTTTGCAAAACATTAATGATATAAAGAAAGTTGGGTGAAACTATAAATAAAAACCCTTAAAAACCACTATTTCTGTTAGGTAATATGGGAAAGATAAAATCAAAGCAAGTAAAAAGATCCGCTCACGAGCTTGTGAAAAAAGGGGTTATATTCAGCGGAAGTTTTGAGGACAATAAAAAAGTTCTTGGAATGACGATGCCAAGCAAAAAAATAAGAAACCAAATGGCGGGCTATTTGGCAAAAATGAGGAAAAGAGAGCTCGATAAGGCCCAGCAAGACCAGACACAGCCCGTTAGAAGTGTTTGATTATTTGATCAATCTTTCTTTCAAGTCTTTGAACATTTTTGTTAATAGTATTTAATTCTTTCAGCTTTTTTCTATTAAAAATAAAAGAAATCACATTAAAAATTATCATAAGAATAATAACAATTCCCAAAGCTTGCAGCCATAAGCCAATCTCTCCTACTTGAGTTAGTATCTCGTCAATCTGCGCCATCTTTTAATTAAAATTAAAGGTTTTATTAATCTTTTTAAACCCACAGACTCTTTTAATTTTGGCTCTGTAGCTCAGTGTCAAGAGCACAGCTCTCATGGACTTGAACTTGTAATTCGTTGAGAAAGGCTGGGGTCGGGAGTTAAATTCTCCCCAGAGCCATCAAGAAAAATTTCGAATTTAATGTTTTTAAGATAATTGGCCTTGTAAGAGAGTAACTTTTTTATTTTTGGTACTATATTCTTTGTGGTAATTAATAAAATTATTAAACTTTTCTTCGTACTTTGGATTTGAAAAGCCGATTACTTCATGAAACTTAGTCAAATTGTCCTTACCATTAAATTGAAATCTATACTTATCTTGTAAGATAAGCCATCTTGGATCTGGTTTTGATTTACATAAGTAAAACCCTCCTTTCATCCCTATGCTAGTTAAATAACTATAAATTTCATAAAGCAAACTTTTAGATATGACATGTGCTTCCAAACGTGGATAATACTTATTTGGATTTTTTGTCAAAACTATACTTCCATCAGTTGCAAAAAAGCCATTTATAACATAGTTAACTAAACATTTATCATAAAATATCTTTGGGATAAATAGCTTATCTCCTTTTTTGCCAATAGGAAAGCCAAAAGAGTGTATAAAATCAAATAAATTTTTATCTGTAAAATTAAACTCTATAGAATTGTCAAAATTTCTGATCTTAATATTAGTATTTTTGCCTCTGAGTTTTATTAAAATTGGGGAGATTATATGTTCAAAAAAAGGTATATCATCTCTTAAAGATCCTTTAATTGATATAAATTTTTTCTTCCCATTTACAAGGCTCAAGCAACCATCACCAAGCATTATTCCATATAAAAGGGCGAAATCTTTATCGACGTCAAAAAGCATTGATAAATAAGCCAAAAATAATATTTATAATCTTATAACTACTTAAAAATAGTTGAGAATAAACAGGCAAAAAATCACAATAATGCTTTTTAATCCAGTTTTAATTAACTGTTAATGATTGGTTATTTAGAAAAAAATAAGTGGTTTTCTATCCTTTTTATGATTCTTATAGGAATAGAAATTTTCCTTATCTCATCAATTCCTGGAAAAGATTTTCCGGCTGTTGGCATAGACCCTTCATTGTTTTATCACTTAATTGTTTTCTTTCTCTTCAATTTTTTTCTTATTCTATCAATAACAGGAAATAAAAAAATAAGGGGGAGATATCTCTTCTTAGCGGTAATTTTTTCTATAATTTACGCAATCTTAGATGAAATCCATCAATTATTTGTGCCTAGAAGGCTTTTGTCAATCACAGATATTTTGGCAGATATGACGGGAATTTTTTTGTCAACAATAACTTACTTGCATTACAAAATAAAGCGCCAGCTAAAGAGTCTAAAACAAATTAAATCTGTTCAAACGGGCTCTTAAAAATAGGCTCCTCGCCCAGTTGCAGATTAAGATATTGTTATACACTAATCTTCTTTTGAAAAACTGAATTAAAAGTTAAAATAAAAAATAAATTTTCTAGGAACCTATCTTCTTTTCTTTTTTTTCTTAGCCATTTTGTTAGTCACCCCTATTTTAATTGTATATGTTAAGATATTATTATTTAAAAAGTTTTGTTTTTTTGAAAAATTTCAAAAAAGTAAATTTCTATCTCACCGACGGGAAAAATAGAAACGTCTAAAGATGCTTCATAAATCTCCAAAATTAGCTTCTTTTTCAATTAATTTTCTTAAAATATCTTTCAAATCAGAAATTTTTACCCTAACTTGTTTTTCTGTATCCCTGCTCCTGATAGTGACGTCTTGTTTTTCCAAACTTTCATAATCAATAGTTATCGCAAAGGGCGTTCCTGCAGAGGCAGATCTCAAGTATCTTCTTCCAATGCTTCCAGATTCATCATAATCAACAATAAAACTTCTTTCAAGGCTTTCTTTAATACTCTTAGCTACATTAGTAAGTTCTGGTTTTTTCATTAATGGAAAAATCGACACATCAATAGGAGCCATGTTATAAGGCACCTTAAAGGTAGTTTTCCCTTCTTTTTCTAATTTCTTCTCGTAAAAGATATCTATTAATGTGTATGTCGGTCTATCTGTTCCAAAGGCAATTTCAAGTATATGTGGCGTGAATTTCTCTCCGTTCTCCCGCATTGCTTCCATATCAATTCCTGATTCTTTTGAGTGCTGTTTTAAATCATAATCAGTTCTGTCATGAACACCACATAATTCCGTCCACCCATAATTATTCAAATTGATTTCAATATCCCACGCATCATCAGCATAAAATGCTTTTTCTTCTGGATGATGCTGTCTGACTCTTATTCTGCCTTTAGGAATTCCAAAATTTAAAAATTGAGTGTAAGCAAGCCATAAACACCATGCATATGCTTTACTTTTTACGAATCCTTTTTCAAGAGCTTCTCCCATGCTTTTTTCCGTCCAGTCGTCTTCGTTTTTTTGGCTGTCAGAGGTCCAAAGAGGGATTTTTTCATTTTTTATCAATTCAAAATCTGACCAATCATTTTTTTTAAGAGGATCTAAGAAAATTTGCCCTTCAGCCTGTGTAAATTCTCTGCCACGAATCACGTTTTGTCGGGGTGAAATTTCATTTCTATACGCTTTCCCTATTTGATAAACGGCAAATGGAAGTTTTCTTCTAAAATAGTTCCACATTCTCAAAAAAGGAAGATAAGTAACTGTTGCGGTTTCGGGTCTTAATGAGGCATCAACTCCTGCAACATTTGTTTTCATCATCAGGCTTTGGTTTTCAATTTTTTCAGCAAGTGCTTTTCCATTAGGTGCCTTTATTTTATTTTTCTTTATCAATTGAAGCAAATTCTCTCTATCCTGAGCTTTAACTTCAATTCCGTTTTCTTCAAGCAACTTATCAACCCTATAATTTTCTTTTCCATCCATGGTTTTAATAACAGGGTCAGAAAAAGTCCCCAAATGCCCTGAAGCTTTCCACACAACATCAGGCACCACTGTAGGCCCCTCAAGCTCTCTAAATCCGTTTGAATTAAATACTCTGCGAACAGAATTTTCAACTTTATTCTTGAGAAGCTTTCCAATTGGTCCGTATGTATAGAAACCAGCCAATCCGCCATAAATTTCCGGCTCGGGCCCCCAGATAAAGCCTCCTTCTTGTACAAAGCTGGCAAATTCTTTGCTTTCTTTGCCGCTGTTTTCTGTTATCGGTGGTTCTTTTTTAGTCATTTTAACTTCGATTTTTTCTGGAATCTTTTCGGGTTTTTTATTTGTTTCTTCGGGTTTTTTATTTGTTTCTTTGCTAGTTTTTTCTTTTTCTCTGCTTTTCATATTTTTTATTATTTCCTCTGCTTTCATCTTTGCTTCCTTCTTATTCTTGCCAAGATAAGCTATTGTTGTGGTCTTAACCTTACCCTTCACCCTATTATTCTCATTAAGATAATAATATTCTTTTCCATGAATTGTTTTTTTTACGATAAATGCCATTTTATTATTTTTTTATTTTGTTTATATTATTAACACATAGCCAAGCAGACATTGAACCAAATCCTCTTTTATTTATTTCAAATGGTTCAATTTTTTTAGGATTTTTCAAAAAAATGAGAATACAATATTTTTTATCTTTAAATAGGCTATAAAAATGAGGGATTTCTTTTGTTTCAAGTCCATCATCTTTTCCATATCTAAAAAGTAATTCTTTTACCTTTTTCTGATTAAGATTAGAAAATTGCAAAACATCTAAAACTTCAGCTTTAATTGTAACTGGCTCTCCAGAATTCTTAAAGTAAACTATTTCATCATTTTTTATTCTATTCCAAGGTGGATATTTAGAATTGTGCCATCTAGATTCTATCTTTTTTTCTCCATTAATAATCTTATTTGTTAAACCCCAAGATTTCTTCATTATTGCTATGTGATTCATTTCTTACCCACTACAAAATACCATTTAAACCTTTCGGTAGGCACTACTAAAAACTGTAGTCAAAAAGAGATTAATAAAATCAAGATTTTCCTGTTTTCCTCATCCTTCTTGCAACAAAGAATACAACAACAAGAGCGAGAACAACGACAACGAAAACAACGATGCTGCCTGTTCCAAGTCCTTGGCCAAATATCGCAAATCCTCCAACTGGTGTTCCTAATGTTATTGGCTCAAGAACTGTTGTTGTATAAACTTCTGAATTTGCTACAGCAGATAAACTAAAGTTTCCCTCAAGAGAATCATTTATAGGGATATTGGCGCTAAATTCATCAGTTGAATTTGCATCAATGCTTCTGTTTTGTGAAAAATTCGCTACTTCATTATTAGAAGAGTCTAAAATTAAAAATTTAACTTCAACATCTTGATTGCTTCCTGTTAATTCTTCTATGGAATAAACAACTCTTACCCTATCAACTCTTGTTCTTTGGGCATCAATAATTTCAAAATTTAGCTTTTGTTTTTCAACATTTAAAACAAATTCTTTACTACTTGAAACCTCGGAGCAACCTACAGAAACAACTAAAGTATAAGCGCCATCTTCTGTGTCTTCTGGAATAGAGACAAGAACTGAGAATTCATGGGTATCACCAGAATTTAAGTTAACTGAATCGTCCGAGTTAGAGACCCATGATGAAAAATCTCCTTCAGATGTTAATACACAGGTAGTAACGGGCTCTGTGCCAGAATTTATAATATTCCAATTTATTTCATGTATGCTTCCAGGTACTGCTGTAAAAGACTGAATTTCAGGAAGATTTAATTCTGTTGTTTTTTGAGCTTGTGTTTGAGACTCGGCTTGAGATTCTGTTGTTTCTGCTGGCGTCACGGGAACTTGCGTAGTTGACTCATTAGTTTCTTCCTCCTCTGTCGCACTTGATGAAGGTAAATCTATAGAGAATTCTGAATTGTCTGATGCAAAGCCAGACGAACCATTTGCATAAACATTAATTATGTAATCTCCTTCGCCTGCGCCAAGGTCAAATATTAAATTACTACATTGAGAAATACTTGTGTTTCCCGTTATTTCAGCACCATCTGAAGAATCATGAACATCATACCAGCATGTAAGACCTTCACCAACAACACTAAAATTCAAAGGAATTCCTGAACTAGCAGATTTTGTTCCACTCGGCTCAGATATTGAAACAGATGTTTGAACAGGTACTGGAATTGGAGAAGAACCAATAGAAACACTTGTCAAAGAAAGAGTTTCATTAGTTGCATTGGCATCAAAAAGAACTTTATATTGGAAGTATTGTCCTGTAAGGTTTAAATTATCTAAATTAACGCTTGAAAAACTTTCATTTGTACAATTTAAAGTTGCACAAATTCTTACTTGAAATGTTAAAGCACTAGAACCAACAAAAGTTAAATTAATCCAATTAACAGAAGAACCGGCATCAAAAACTTTTGAGGTATACGTTCCTGATGTTTGATTTTGGCTTAGAATAACCGCGCTTGAATTTGAATCATAAACAACATTTTCATAGGCTCCCTCGTCAAACGTTGCCGCATTATTCTGCTCAAACACTGAAAAACCAGTGATTCCAGGATTTAAGAAATATGCTGCTAAAAAAACTCCTAAAATAAGAGTCCCAATAAATACATAACGTTCTGTCTCTTTTTTCATTTTCTCTTTTTATGCGAAAGCGTAGCAAAGTTTACCTTTGCTCTTTTTACATGTCTAATGTGAAAGTGTAGCAAAGTTTACCTTTGCTCTTTTTACATGTCTAATGTGAAAGTGTAGCAAAGTTTACCTTTGCTCTTTTTTCATTATAAGTATTGAGCTCTTTTTAGTTTAAAAACTTTTTTAAGGTTGAGTATATAATTGGCCAATTCCCAAAAACAAGCTTAAACTCTAATTTATTTTAAAAAATCCAAAATCTCAGGGATTTTTTCAACACCATCTTCTTCTGTAAAATGTCCCTGATTCCTTTTGATAATTATCTTTGCGCCAAGGTTTTTCTTGAACTTTTCAACTTGATCTAAATGAACATGGGGGTCATCAGAAGAGAAAATAGCAAGAAAGTTAGTACAATGATCTAAAACTCTTAGAAAATCAATTTTGTTGTTTATCCAAGGGTGTGCTATCTTCATTTCTTCAGATTCAAGATTGATTAAGTCTAACCAGGGGGCAACGAAAACACAGCCACCTATCTTTTTATGTTTGTGAAGCTTTTCTAAAAATCTCATAATTGTTTGACATCCAACACTATGTCCCACAAAATATGTTTTCTCATCAATATCTTTTACTTTTGATTCAAGATAACGAACCCATATTTCTATCTTAGGATTTTCAGTATCTGGCATATCTAAAATATTGACTTCAAATCTTTTCTTTTCCAACTCTCTCTTAAGCCAAACATACCAATCGCTTTCGGAATTCCCATCCCACCTGTGAACCAAGTATACTTTTTTCATATAATGGAGAATAGAAAACTATATAAAAGATTTTCCGTTTTCTTTTTTATGGCTTGGAAAACTTATTTGGTTATGTATTTTAAAGCTGGAAGCGAAAAAGCTTCCGAGGTAATAAAAAAAGTTGAGTCAGCTGGATTCACAACTACATTTGGCCCAGTTGACTTTATATATGAATGGAAAAGCAAACCAACAAAAGAGCAAGTTCTAAAACTTGCAGACAAGTTAACTGAAGCCTTAAATGGCACAGACGTTATGTTTAACATAGACACTCATGACAGTTAAATTAATTCTTTAACTCCTTTAATAATTTCGGTAAAAGTGAACAAAATAAATATAATAATAAAGGACGTATCATTAAGCGTTAAGTGAGATAAATTGGTCGCTGTCTTCAAAGGTAATATTGAATAAGAAAATTTGATTCTAAAAAAGTGGGGAGTGGGAATTGAGACAAAAGTTCTACGAACTTTAGCTAATTCGTCACTTCATGCCAAATTAACCAAAGGATTAAATTCAAAAGTGGGGAGTGGGAATTGAACCCACGAATACCCGGGCACTGCCTCGCATTTCTTTGTTAGGAGGTGCGGAACCATTGGTTCTGCTTGCAGCCGAGCGCGTTAACCACTTCGCCATCCCCACGGATTTCAACTTGTTGGAATACGTTGACAGAACTTCAATTCTAGTCTACACGTTTTGCTCGCAAAACGGCGTTCACGAAATTTTCTTTAGAAAATTTCAGTGTACATTCGGTTTACGAATGCCCCGGACAGGATTTGAACCTGCGACCTAAAGGTTAGAAACCTTTCGCTCTATCCAGGCTGAGCTACCGAGGCTCGCTTCGTTCACCCTATATCGTCCAGGCGTGGTCGACATAAGGCACATATAAATTTAAGGCAGAATTATATTTAAAAGCTTTCTCTTATTAAAGTCTAATTTCTTTTTCTAGCCAAGGGATATTCTTTGTTGTCCTTTTCCAGAAAATATCTTCCCAAATGTAATGAACTGCAAGCATAGAATATTTACCATATTGGCTCTTAATATCATTATAAATTTTATTGGCTGACACTAGCTTTTTTCCATAAAACAAACGAGAGTATATCTTTTGTTGCCAAGGAGCTATATGGTCAAAAACATCATAAAAATGATAGGTTTCAAACAAAAGAATTCTCGCAGTTTCTGGACCAACACCATACAACTTCATCAATTCTTCTTTAGTATTTTCTTTATCAAAGTCTCTTAACTTAAATTCATCAACTTTGCCATCTACAAAGTTCTCGGATAATTTTTTGATAAATTTGGCTCGATAACCTACCTTCAAAGCCCTCAATTCTTCTTCGGAAACATTTTCTAGTTCTTTAGGAAGCCAAATTGTCCACAAAGTTTTATTATCAAATGAAACTTTAGTTCCAAAGCTCGCCAATAATGAGTCTAGCATTTGCTGGCTTCTTCTAACAGTAGTGTTTTGTAGAACTATCGCAATAATCAAAAGCTCATATAAAGTATATTGACTAGAACTTCTCATTCCAATCCATTTTTTGAAAATAGGGTAAAATCTTTTATCACTTTTTATTAAGCGATTAAATTCACTTAAATTAAAATTTAACCCAAAACGGTAGATAATTTCTTGCTTGATTTTTTCTAAATATTGAGCATTTAAGTTTGCTCTAGAATAAATTGTTATCTCTAGTTTTGGTCTTAAAAGTGTTCCTTTATCTTTAATTACAATAGCAAATAAGTCTCTATCTACCCTAAAGGTTTGACAATATTCTTTTGGTTTCCAATCATCAAGTTTTAATTTATTAGGAAAATGGGAAGGTTTATGAAAAGTCCCATCAAAATTAAATGGTGAGGTTGGAATTATAAAAAATTTCTTTGTCCTTTTTAAGATTAAGGTTTTCATATAAAACTCCTTAAACGCTAATAACATCCAAATCTTTTGCCAGATGCACATTCTTGAATATTTTCTTGGCTTCGCTAAGAATTTTTCCAGGATCTTTATCATATCTTTGGCTTAAATGAGCTAAAACAAGTTTTTTTACGCCGGCTTTTTTGGCTATTTGCCCGGCTTGTTCTGCTGTAAGATGTTTATATTCCATAGCTAAGTTTGCCTGATCCTTTCCGAAAGAAGCTTCACATACCAATAAATCAGAATCTTTTGCTAAAGAAATTGTGTTATTGTTCATAAGGGTATCTAAAATAATTGAAATCTTTTTGCCTTTTTCTTTAAAAATAAGGTCTTTTGCTTTAAATTTTTTCCCTTCAATAATTATGTCTTTTCCCAATTTTAATTCCTGGATATGTTTTCCCTCTGGCAGTTTTAATTTTTTCATTTTTACTTTATCAATTCTTGTTTTATCTTTAAGAATAAAACTATAAGCATTGCAGGGCTGAACATGAATCATTTTCTCTGCCTCCAAATAAAAATCTTGATTTTCAAAAAGCCTTCCAGAAACTTCTATAACTTCTATTTTAAACTCGGTGATTTCTCCAAAAGCGGTGAACATTTCTTCCATATGCCTCTTTAATCCCTTAGGGCCATAGATATACATTTTATTTTTATAACCGGATGTTTCTAAAGTTCTTAACAATCCTGGTAAACCAAAAGTATGATCTCCATGCCAGTGAGTAATTAAGATTTTAGTTACTCTGCATGGATTTAGCTTCGCTTTTCTAAACTGAATTTGCGTTCCTTCGCCGCAGTCTATCAAAATATTTTCTTCTTTGTAGGTCAATAAAAAGGCCGGATGACCTCTTTTTTCGTTAGGAATCATTGCTCCTGTTCCAAGAAAAGTCATTTTTATTTTTTCCGTCATGCTCTGTAAAAGAAGAATTAATTAATAAAGGTAACTGAAATGAAAATTTACTTTATGTTTTCACACACCACGATTTGCACATTTCCAATAAGATAACTTTCTTTAGAAAATTGCTTTAGATTAACCCGTTTAAGATAATGGCTAAGACCCATTTTCCTAAAATGATCGTAGTTTTTAGTTTCCCATATTTTGACAATTTTATGAACTAATAAGCTAACAAATCCTCTTCTGGGAGTATAATAATCGACAATGATTATTTCACCATTTTTCTTTGTGATTCTCATCATTTCTTTTAAAATTTTAATCGCTATCTCTTCAGGCATATCGTGTAAGCCAAAAGAAATTGAAGAAACATCAAAGGATGAATTTTTGTAGGGGATTCTTGTTGCGTCTTTACGAATAAACTTTAGTTTGTAAAAAGGCTTCTTCTTTTTGTTAGCATATTTTAACATATCTGGAGAGAGGTCTATTCCTACAACAGAAAAGCCCTTTTTGGCAAATGCAATTGATTGATTTCCAGTACCACAGGCAACATCAATTATTTTAGGATTAGAATCGTTTGTTTTATCCGTAACTTTTTTTCTTAAATCACCTAAAAGAAATTCAACATAATCATAAACCGGAGCCATTCTCCTAAACCATTTTACGTTATACCATCTGTAATCTTTCTTATACCTCATAATACTATAAGATTACATTATAAATATAAATCTTACTTAAAATCAAAAATCTAATCTTTCTTCAAAGCAGTAGAAGCGGGAGAAATAAAGATTATTGTGTCTCCTCTCAAAAAAGTCAAGCCAAGATTTCTTTTTATCTCGTTGTTTTCCATTTCCTTGATATTGTCAAGAACAAGATTTATGTGGATGTCAAAAGCTAATAGAGTTCCTACAAATTGTTTATCGCCTTTCAGATGTACAAGAATCTCTTTCCCTTTTGAATTGTTCAAAAGATCCAAAGGTCTCTCAATTCCGTTAACCATTTTATTTTTATTAAATGGTTTATGCGAAATCTTCCGATTTCAGTTTAACCATATTTTATGTTCTTTAAAGCTGTTTATAAATTCTTCGGTTTATCTTCGCTCGTTGTTTTGCTTGGTAATTCGATTTTTATATGAAACTTATAAACATCTCTGTAATAATACCCATAATTTACCTAACCATTTTTATTTGAAAAAAAAATTTTAGAATATTCATAGAAAGTTATTTAAGGCAGGAAAGCTCCGAAAAATTGTTAAAATGAAAGCAAATATAAAATTTTCATTCATTCGCCATAAGAGGTATGCCAAATGAAACACGGAAGAAAAATTTCTGGGGGAAGGTATCACAAGCAGAGAAAGAAGAAACTTTACGAACTTCCAGGAATAAAAAGAATAGTAAGACTTGGGGAAGAAAAGAAAAAAACTGTAAAAGTTACAGGGGGAAGGAAAAAAACTTTTTTGTTTAAAGCAAAGCTCATAAATCTAGTGATTTCTGGAAAAACCAAAAAAGTCGAAATAAAAAATGTGATAGAAACGCCTTCAAACAGATTCCTCGCAAGACAGAATGTTCTTACGAAAGGAACAATTGTTGAAACAGAAATTGGAAAAGCAAAGGTAACAAACAGACCAGGCCAGGAAGGCGTTGTTAATGGTGTTTTGTTGAAATAAGAACATCTCTTAACTCTTAATTTAGAAATTCTCGACTATTAAAACATGCCTTGCATAATTTTGGGCATCTTGCACAAGGAGGGGGTATGTTGCGCAATTTATCTACGAAGAACAACAAGTAAATTATCTGAACGCTGTCTAACCACTTTGTTTTCAATTATCTTAAAGCCTTTTAATATGTCATCAAGCCACTTCTCCTTTGACCATAAGTTTCTGTAAATATTATCTTGAAAGTACTTATTCTTATTAAAATTGGAATTTATAGGGACAGAAAATATAATTCTTGGAGCAACTTTTAGTTGTATTTTTAGTACCTTTTTTATCTCGTTTTCTGGGAAATGCTCAAGTACGCCTTGATGAGTTATACAATCAAATGAATTTTCCCCGTATCTTTCCACTATTTTATAAAAATCAAGCTGCTCAAATTTAATATTCACTCCAGCTACAGCAACATTCTCTTTGGCAAATTTTATCATTTGTTTTTCTCTGTCAATTGCAGTAACTTGAAAACCGTTAAAGGCAATTGAAATTGCGGTTCTTGATGGACCACATCCACATTCTAAAATACTCGATTTTGGCTTGATATATTTTCTTATAAGTTGTAAATAAGGCTTGTCAAGTTTTAGGTTTTCTTCAAATAATTTCCTTGAATATACTAACTTCTTTTTTTTGTAGTGATTAAACCAATTAATTTGCATCCTTTAATTAATTATTTTAATATTATAAATATGACTTTTTTGCTTGTGCAAAAGTGTATGTTGCACAGCGTCGATAAATGAATTGTGCAAAGCCATCAAAACAATAAGGTTTATAAACCGAAACCTTTTTAAATACTCCGTGAATCCCTGAATCCTAATATGGCCTTTATAAAAAAATGTCCGGAGTGTGGAAGTATCCATCTTACTTATGATTCTCATCTCGGAGAGATAATTTGTAATGATTGTGGATTAGTCGTAGAAGAAAAAATGGTCGACACAGGAATCGATCTCCAAAGCAAGTTTGACAAAGGCGAGAAAAAAGGTCGTGGTGGCGCTCCTACAAGCATTCAAAAATTTGATAAAGGGCTTACAACTAACGTGGGAGAAATTTCAGATATATACAAATTGGAACCGAAGCAAACCCGTAAGTTCCTAAGGTTGAAAAAATGGCAGGAACGTGTTTCTACAAGCATTGAGCGTAATTTGCGTCTTGCTATGGCAGAGCTAAGAGTTATTTCTTCTTATCTGAATCTTCCTAATGTCATAAGAGATGATGCTGCGAGAATTTACAATTATGTGCTCCAACGGGGCTTGGTTCGTGGCCGTTCAATGGAGTCTGTGATAGCTGCATGCCTATATGCTGCCTGCAGAAGCTATAACATTCCAAGAACTCTTGATGAAATGGCAACAGCTTCAGATGTTGAAAGAAAAGAAATCGGAAGAACATATCGTTTCATAATAAGAAAGCTCGGAATAAAAGTCAATCAAAGCTCTCCAAAAGATTACATTTCAAGGTTTTCATCTGTTTTGAAGCTTTCTCCAAAAACGCAAAATGATGCTCTTAAGGTTTTAAAAAGAGCGGAGGAAGTCGAGCTCACGTCAGGACGCGGTCCCGCAGGAATAGCTGCTGCTGCTTTGTATGTGGCTGCTTTAATAAATGATGAAAAGAAAACTCAGAGGGAAGTTGCAGACATCGCAGGTATAACAGAGGTAACAATAAGAAACCGTTACAAAGAGTTGATAGAAAAATTGAATTTAGAAGACAAAATTAAGGCAAAAGAAAGCGAGATGAAGGCTAAAGCTTGACAAACTTTATTAAGCAGAATAATTCTAAATTTTTATATGACTATAGAATTAACTAAATAATACGTTGATAAAAGACTTGGAACTTCAATAGTAGTTAACAATCAAGAAGGAATTATGTCTTATGAACATAACGTTGGAAGATTAGCTATTTATTCAAAAGATAATCAATTAATTAGATTTCTAGAAATTGGTGATAAAATAAGATTTGATGACGGAATTGAAAGAATTGTCTCTTCCGAGATTAGAGAATAGTCTTTAATTAGTTAACCTTTAAAACCATTTATTCTATGTATGTTTTGAAGATGTGGGTTCTATGTTCTATCTCTAAGGAGATGGTGCGGAAGAACCTTGGTTCGTCTGCGCGGGAGTGCCGGAGTGGTCAAACGGGCTGCGCTTAGGTCGAGCGAATGAATGAGACAAAAATAATTCATTCATAACGAATTCGTTCGGGAGAAACGCAGTAGCTTAGTGCTTGCATAGGTTCGAATCCTATCTCCCGCATTAAGGATTCGGCTAATCGGTTTAAGCGAAATAGGAAAAAGGTTTTCTCAATATCTTTCTTATTAAGATTTCAAAGAAATAAATTTGGCTAAGGTAGACACGACTTACAAAAAACCTTAAGTCCTTATCGAGAATATCTACCGGTATTCTTTAAATTTTCTAAAGTAACGCTACGATCTGATTCTACGGATTTAATGAAAATATCAGCCACTTTATTGCCAAATGATTCCGAGGGAAAAATGTTTTCATTGTTTGCGCATTTTTTTAAAAAACTAATTTCAAAATTAAATGCGTCACCTTCATCTTTAATTGCTCTAACCGGATCAAATTCCAGAAAAGCATTTTTATTATACCAATTTTCAAATTGCCATATATGGCGAGATTCATGAACTAAAATTCCTGCATCATAGAAGGAGAATAAATCATCTTTAGTTGAGGAAGATGGGACATTCACAAGTAACTTTTGAGTAAATGGAGAAATACGTGCAAAAATTTTCCTTCCTTGAGAATAATCAACAAATGCTCCAACTTCTGAAGACTTAATAAGTTCCGAGGAGTAAGTGGAAAAATCTACTTCTTTTATTACGTCTGTAAACTTATCCACTGTTGCAAGATCTTGAGGAGAACATTTATCCATAAAATTTATAGCATTTTCAAAATTTTCTCTGAACTTTTCTGATCCAATAATCTTAATATTGACATTTGGATTGGACTCTTCCAGATTAGTTTCACAAAAAGCGCAGCCAGAAATAGGACTGTTTTCTTCTTCTTCTAATCCTGGAATGTCTTCATATATCACCAAGTCAGTAGCGGTTGGTTCTTGATTTTCTGCTAAGAGTTGAATTTCATCAAGAAGAGAGAGGGAACTATCCTCGCTTTTCAAAGCCTCAAACCTCTGCGTAACTTCTTCAACAAAACCATCCTGTTCTGGTCTACTTTGCAAACAACCTACACCATTGTATGCTCTTAAAGCAGCTTCCCACTCATAATATCTAACATTCTTTTGTGTGCATCCTTGAAAAATAACTCCATTTTTAAATTCGTCATATTTCTTTTTCAGTACTATTGCACCGCATTCTACATTATTTTTCACATTTCCTCTTCCCTTAACATCTTCTATGCTTTTTAATCCCAACTCGTCCTTACAAAGATTCCACGAAGAAACTTGCATTAATCCAAAAGAACTTCCTGAATCGGCAGTATAATCACATCCACTCTCCTGCATCATTAATGAAAGTAAAAGAACAGGATCTGGAACACCGCGATTTTTTGATGCATCTAATATTAATTTCGCATATGATGTGCAATCGGTTCCGCAATTACATGTTCTGCTTACATAACTTTTTTGTGAAGCCTTATCCATGTAAGAAATCATTTTAGACAAATCAATATTGGAATCAAAATCATAAACAATATTTTTTCTGTCTTCTGGTTCTGAAGGGGTTGTCGCCGTTGTTGGAACTATACCGGACTCAGTATCCACCGCAAAAATTAAAGCTGCGCCATCCTCAAGAGAATTTTTCATAGCTAAAGATTTTAAAAGATTAATAAATTTGGAATCGGATATTGTTATTATAATGTTTTGTTTTTTTATAGAATTTTCAGAAACAGACGCCCAAATTGGCCTTTCATTGGGAGTCCATCTCCATTTTTTTTCTGTTTGAAAATCAAAATAAACAGTAGTTTTTATTGGCCCTGAATAAATCTTGTTCGTAGTCAAATCTTTTTGATTTGCTTCTAATTCATTGAAATCTGCAGCAAATATTCCATCTGGAGAAAAATCAACATCCTCTGTGGATAATAATGGATCACAGGATATTATATTAAATATCTTAAAACAAAATCCTCCTTCTTTATCTTGTCTTGTTCTTTGTATTAACAATGAAAGCCCCGTTTCATAAGACTGTCCTATAAATTTTTTTATAAATTCTTTATCCGATTGTCTGTTAGCAGTGTCTATGTCACCAACAACTCTTGAAGCGTCTGCAGGAATCACACCCTTTATCTCTTTCTTTTCAATAGAAGTATATTCTACAGGTATCCATCTTTCTTTGTCCTCAGAAAAATACCATTTATTACCTGAAAAAGAATAATGTAAATCGTCAGCAGCCGTTCCATCATTAAATGTGAATACGGGGTAATTTTTTCCTATACTCTTTATATCTTGTGTTTTTTCTAATTCAATTTCCTTTGTAGCTTTAACCAGTTCATCTAATGTCTCTGGCTGCGCCGTCGGCGGTTCTTCTCCAGGTTTTGTTGGCCCTATTACATTTCCCTTCTCATCTATTTCTTTACATGCATTATCTTCAAATGAACATTGTTTTCCAGTTATTCTGCTTATCTCAGTGCATTCTTTCTCATCACAAGGATTTCCTGGGTTTTTGCCACAATCTTCGCATCTAGTAATCTCTTTCGCTTTTATCTTATCAAATATTCCTCTTGCAATCTCTGCATAAACATCAGCTCTCAAAAGTGTTAAGTAACCTTTCTGATGATTGAATAAGATTCTATTATAGTTTGCTGTAATCACACTTATTCTCTTCAAGGGATCTTTTTCATTCTTAATTTCTTCAACAATAGTTTCAAATTGTGTATCATCAAGCGGGCCTGCTCCACCGAGAGCATCAACATATTTTTGTGTTGTAACTTCATTAAGAACTTGTCCTTCTGTTGTTGTCGATTTTATAATATTTTTTACGTTTTCTCTATCGAGCCAGCATTTTACCTTTGTATCCCCGCAATAACCAACTTGTTCCCATCTTTGTTCAGATGTATTAATTTTAGCATCTGTACCTTTTCCGGGGTTGTCTGTTGCGCAAATTCTTGTTATTCCTCTGTTGTAAAGCGCAGGGTTTGCAACTGACTCTGCTGCCGATTGCACATTTGGCGTTAAAACACCAAGAAGACTTGGAGTTCCTGAAATGCAAGCTGCTTCAGACGTAATATCTTTTTGAGATGCCTGGTCTGCAACAAATTTTTCTGTAACGTAATTAACTCCAAAGTCTGTCGTGACTTGCTTGAAACCACATTCTTCCTGATTATTTACGACAATGCACATCTCCTTGTATCCGGATGGAGCAGTGATATCTCTTGTCTGTGTTTCATAACTTCCGACAGGAATAAATCCATTTGCAACAACCCTTCTCAAATCAGTATCATGGAAGAAAGTACCTGCTGTTCCTTTAAGATAAACTTGGTAGTAAGCTGGGAAATCTTTTCCTGCGAATATATGATAAAATACTTTGTATTGTGAAATCGGCGGATTCGTCACAGTTGTCAATGGAATTTCATCAAATCTTCCGTAGAACTGTGTAGGAACATCTGGAGTTGTCAATGCATCTAGAAGATTTCCTCCTCCCGGAGCTTTTACCGAAACCCATACCTTGCAAATTTCTGTTCCAATATCTTCACTTGTTCTTGCCTTAAATGCCTTGTAAGAGTTTGTGGCATAAGATTGCGAGAAATACTTAGCAGAGTCTCCTGCTCTTTGCCACGCGTCCTGAACTCCGAGATATTCTCCTCCACCACGGACATTTTGTCCAAGAACAGAACCAACGGCTTTAGGAATCAAGATGTTTGCAACAGGCAAACCCTGACGCCAGAAAAAGTCGCACATGTAAACGCTATTAATCTCATCACAAACTCCAACTGTCTGTCCTGTTTCTAAACTTGTTTGAAGACATTGTTTATAAGAATCCAAAACACTAAGATAGCTTTCTAGTCCCGCATGAACTGCTGACAAGCATATAGGAACTTTTACCTCAGGAAAATTTGGTAAACATAAAACCAAACCACCAACAACTCCCGACTGGACAACATCTTCAACAGGATACTTGCCTCCCAAATCACATCTACTCGAAGGACAAATAACAGGATCGCAGACATTGAAAAGCAAATTGCAATCTGTCGGCGACATGAAGTCTTGGCATTGAATATCAGGAATTGATGCGGCAGGCGCTCCTACTTTTATTCTCTGACCATAAATGATGACTTCAGTAACTTTTGGATTGCGTTCTCTTGCAACAGAAGCAACTCTTATTGCTTCAACTCCCTTTTTCACAAGACTAGAAGCGTCTTTTTCAAATCCTGGGAATTGGTCGTATGGCTGTCCTGTTCCAAGATTTATTCCTTCACAAATATCCTCGCCAACTCCCGAATCAAATTCTTCTCTTCCATTTTGCCCAACATTGCAAAGCCAAAAACTTGAAACTCTTCCAGAATCGTCATAAGGTTTTATTGTGCCTCCAAAAGGCAATGCTGATTTCACTGCAGCATACCAACCATATTTCAAATCAAAAGGAACAATAGCAGGAAGTCCTTTATATGGATCTCGCTCAAAATATCTTATTTCTGGATTTAAAAATTTATTTTGATAAGTTTCTGCATTGAAGTATTTAATAGAAAGACCTAACGGATTCTTTTTGCTTTCATTTGTAACAGCCGTCATAGCTCCTGAAGAAATTGTATAAGTTTGTTTTATCACATAATCATTATCTATAACAAGGAGGTATTCTTGCCCATCAGACTCATCTTTTACCTTATAAACATAAGAATCGGGTTCTATATCATTCAAAGCATCGCCTTTAAATTCGGACTGAGTTTTTACTTCGCTCCACGTCTTTAATTCAGTAATCTCTAAAGGTTTTAATTTTTCTTTAGATGAGAATAACGATGCCGCATTTCCGAAAACACCGGCAAAAGTATTTCTTTCATCCACTTTTTTATTATTAACATAAATATCAGCGAGTTCTTTTCTTACTTCAGCTTTTGCAATTTCTCCCACTGTTCCTCCTTGGTTCAAAAGTCTTGAATTAAGTTGAAGATTTCTTGCCTGTGCTAAAAATATAGTGTTGGGCGTTATTGAATCAATAATCTTTGAAACCTCGATCTTTTCGTTTCCAACTTGGATTTTGTTGTCTGTGAATTTGCCTTGAATATTTGTTTTCAACTCACTTCTATAATTTTCATCAACATAATCTTTCATATAACTATCTGTATTAATAACATCTTCTCCGAGGAAGCCATTTTTATCTTTGTATAAATCTTGTAACTCTTCCGACTCCTTATTTTGTGTTTCCATTGCTTGAGAAACAGAATCAACAGCACGATTTATCTCGTCAGAATTTTTAAGCAAACAAGAATCAACGTTATCATACTCTTTTTTATCTACTTTATCTTGACATTTTTCAAACCAGCCATTAGTTCCGCGCATCACTTTTTGCCTTGCGATTCCTTTTCCGCCAAGGTTCGAAAGAAAATTTTTAGCTGTTAAAACTCCGTCTGTTAGAAGACACGCTGCTTTTCCCGCCTGCACAACCGTACCAAGTCTTGCATTAATTCCTCTCCATTTTTCGAGTGTTTTATTCACAGAAGCGATTTTCTCTTTTGTCTTTTCTGGAGTCAACTGGATTCCTCTTTTTTCAATTCCAATCTTGAAACTAAAGTTCGCTCTTGTTTCCTCATAATGTATATTCGGAGAAATTGAAACCTTGGCTACTTTCTTTAGGTTGATTTCTTGAAGTGTAAAAGTATAGCTGCTTCCGAACTTTTCTGAAAGTCCTTTTTTCAAGGTTCTTGTTGCTTCATTGGTTCCCTTAGTTTCTACATTGATTCTTACTTTCGCCTCGTTTTGTGTTAAATCAAGCAATTGTATATACTCTCCTTTGGCTTCGTTAATATATTGAATTTCATTTTCTCTCAGTTCTAAAGCAGTATTTATTCCTGGGCCGCTCACAAATATTTTCGCCCCAAAATCTTCAAAGCTTGGCTCTTTCACGCCGTCAAAGGCTATCAAGTATGTTCTTCCATTGATTAAAACGCTCTGAACACCTCTTTCTGGGCTTGAAAGTTTCAAAACATCTCCACAAACTGCTGGAACTTCGGCAGAATCTGGATAGGTTTCTGAAAACTCCTTGCAAAGCTCTGAAGCTGTTTCCTTTTTATTCGTGTTCCATGCAAGTTCGATATAATTGAACAAAGCTTTTTCACCAAGAGTTCTTTCATCGCTGCCTGTTTTTGGATATAAATCACTAGAAAAATCTTTTCTTATTGTTTCATAATCATCCTTTGCTTTTTCATAATTGTTTTTTAAATCTGTTCCTTCAGCAGTTTTTGGAAACTCTTCATCAACAGCGCTAGCAAATCCCAATAATTGAATGTCTCTCCCTAATACTTTCTCTGTTTTTCCAGTAGGTATATATTTAAAATTTTTTCGGGTAAATACTTCTTTTACAAAACTTTCTTTTGCAGACAAGAAACGCTCAAAGTCATTTGCTTCATCGGCTCCCAAAGAATCTATTTTTTCCATTTTTGCCAAAGAAAATCTATTCAAAAATCTACCCATTGATGCAACCTCTCCATCATTCAATTTTTCATCGTTCTTTCCAAGAATAGTAGCGGTCACAATAAATAAATCTCCTTCAGAATCAGTATCTTCTCTAGTTTTCACAAAAACAAGGTAAACAGAACTTCCGTCAGCAGTTTGATAAAGTTTGTCCCCCATTCCATATTCTCCATCAACATTTCCTATTCTTAGCTTCACCTTCGGACTTAGAATCAAAGTGAGCGGCTTGCTTGATTCATCTTGTCGGCAACTGATTTCCACTTTTTGGACAATTCCATATTTTTCTATTTTTCTTACAGTGCATCTATTCTCATCAAGGAAGTTTGCACCTTCTTTAAGCTCAAAAACATCTTCGTTGACTGTTAATTTGGCTCTTGTTCCTGGATTTTCCAAACCGTTAAGTTTTACTTGCATGCTTCCAAGACAATAATTAAATCCTGGCATAGGAACTGTCAAATTCCCATCCACTTTTAAGTTAGCAGACGCAATTTTTCTTTTGTCTCCTGAAGCCTTTGTGCCGTAAGCTTCTCTGTCAGAATAAACAGAAATAGTTGCGCTGTCATCATCAATTCCTTCTGCTCGTACATAACCTTTTCCTCGCCAGAAGCCATATTTAACTAGATTTTGTTCCCATTCTTCTTCATCAGCTATTTCAGGAAGATAATAATTGGCTTGTCCAACACTGAAGGCGTTTTTTATGTCATATCTTAATGTTGCTGTTAGATTTCCTTGAACAAAATTAGGCATAGCAGTTTCGTTTGGCTGACGCTTTAAGACTATGACTATATATCCAAGATTATTCAACACTGGCTGATTGACTTGAAGATCTGGAGCAGCTAATGCAGCTCTTGCAGGAACATATGAAAGTCCTTGAACTTCTCTTGGAGCAGGAGGATTAAATGTAAATCTCATGCTATTTATTGCTTTGACATCTATCAAAGGATTTAGTTTTGTCGCGACAATTGGACAAAAGATAGGAACATTCTGCTCTTCAAGAAGATCGCTTCTTACAACAGAGGGGGTGCAGCCAAGAGGATTTACCTGAAGAATAAAATCCTGTCCTGCCTGACACATTTCTCTGTTAAACAAAAATGACTGAAAATCAACACTTCCTGTTCCAGAATGCGCTTGGAAAGTTGTTGGAGTATAAGTATACGTTCTTGCATAAGCTGCAGAAATAAACGCCAAAGAAGATATTGTTAAAAATAAGATAGATAATAATAAAACAAAACTTTTTAGCCCCATAACATTTACATTTTTTTCCATTAACTTTACACTCTCTTTTTTATTTAACATTTTTTCATTTCGCTTTTCATTTTCATCTAAAAGCAATATCCAAACCATTTTCCTCGAACAAAGCATAGTTGTTTTGAAGTCTTTCAATCGTGTCAGGCGTTGGTAAACTTTTTGAATTTATTTCAAGAACACCAGTACGTATTAAATCAGACTCCAGAACATAATAATCCTCTTTTCCNCCNCCAGANAANGCATTTGAAATAACTTGAGCAGGCACCTGTATGTCGAAGCACTTTTTTTCTTGCAGTCCAAACAACCCAAGAGGNCCAGAACGAGGAACATCTATGCACTGCTCTGTGATTGTTGCACCTATGTTTATTGAAGAATTTCTGTAAATGTAAACTTGAACTTGATACTGCCCTTCTGCAAGTTCAACATTTTTCTGCTGAGGGTATACAATAGTTTTCGAAGCGCCGAGTGATGTGAAATAAACTATGGCATCTCCATTGTAATTCACACCGTTTACTTTTAACTGTACATTTTTACTGTATGTTTTCTCCATGAGAACACTAACGCTTCCATTTAAAGTTGTAGAAAATAAATATCTTATATCTTTGAATCCCGGAGCTTTA
>C687J35174_10001487_pt1 | contig 33991 bp, 20 predicted proteins | sample RifCSPhighO2_01_FD_35174 | JGI IMG/M metagenome (IMG submission 35174) | reverse complement strand
ACGATGGCCGCTTCACGGCCGGCCAGCGCATTGAGCAGGCTGGACTTACCCGCATTCGGACGACCGGCGATGACCACGGTCATGCCGTCGCGCAGCAAGGCGCCCTGTCCGGCCTCCCGCATCACGGTGGATAACTCATCGCGCACTTTGTCGAGCATGCCCAGTACGTGGCCGTCGGCCAGGAAGTCGATTTCCTCTTCCGGAAAATCGATCGCCGCTTCGACATAAATACGCAACCCGATGAGTTGTTCCGTGAGGTTATGCACACGAGCCGAAAAGGCGCCTTGCAGGGAGCGCAATGCGTTGCGAGCCGCCTGTGCAGAACTGGCTTCGATCAGGTCGGCGATGGCTTCGGCCTGGGCCAGGTCGAGCTTATCGTTCAGGAACGCACGTTCGCTGAATTCTCCCGGTCGGGCCAGACGACAGCCGAGTTCAAGACAGCGTTGAAGCAGCATATCCAGGACAACCGGGCCTCCGTGCCCCTGTAACTCCAATACATCTTCGCCAGTGAAAGAGTTCGGTCCTGGAAAATACAACGCGATGCCCTGATCGAGCACTTCGTCGTTTTCACCAAGAAACGGTCCATAGTGAGCGAATCGCGGTTTGAGTACACGACCGCTAAAGGCCACGGCCGCAACGCTGGCCAACGGCCCGGAAATACGAACGATGCCTACACCACCCCGACCTTGAGCGGTGGCGACGGCGGCAATGGTTTCACGAGGAGCGCTCATAAACCGGTATCCAGACAAAAGTGACAGATAGCAAAACGCCCCACTAGGGGGCGTTTTGAGTGGTTACCCACAGTGTAAGTCAGGCAGTCGCTTTGGCAGCTGCTTCGATCTTACGAGTGATGTACCACTGTTGGGCGATCGACAGGCAGTTGTTCACTACCCAGTACAGTACCAGACCGGCCGGGAACCACAGGAAGAAGAAGGTGAAGATGATTGGCATCAGCTTCATCACCTTGGCCTGCATCGGATCCGGTGGAGTCGGGTTCAACTGCTGCTGGATGAACATGGTTGCACCCATGATGATCGGCAGAATGAAGAACGGATCCTTGATCGACAGGTCGGTAATCCACAGCATGAACGGCGCCTGGCGCATTTCAACGCTTTCCAGCAGAACCCAGTACAGCGAAAGGAATACCGGCATCTGCACGAGGATTGGCAAGCAACCACCCAGCGGATTGATCTTCTCTTTCTTGTACAGCTCCATCATGGCTTGCGACATTTTCTGCCGGTCATCGCCATGTTGCTCTTTCAGTGCAGCCAGTTTCGGTGCTACTGCACGCATGCGCGCCATGGATTTGTAGCTGGCAGCCGACAGAGGGAAGAAGATCCCCTTGATCAGCATGGTCAGGAAGATGATCGACCAGCCCCAGTTACCCACAATCGCGTGGATGTGTTGCAGCAGCCAGAAGATCGGTTGCGCGATAAACCACAGGATGCCGTAGTCGACGGTCAGTTCCAGGCCTGGGGACAACTCTTTCAGGACAGCCTGGCTTTTCGGACCGGCGTACAGCACAGCGCTGGTTTCAGCCTTGGCACCCGGAGCAACGGTCAACGAAGGACCGGTGTAACCGATGATGTAGTTGCCTTTGCTGTCTTTACGGGTCTGGACGACGTTGTTTTCGCCCTTCGCCGGAATCCACGCGGTCACGAAGTAGTGTTGCAACCAGGCAACCCAACCACCGGTGACGGTTTCTTTCAGCTGAGCCTTATCCATGTCGCTCATCGACACTTTTTTGTACGGCTCGTTACTTGTCCACAGGGCAGCGCCCAGATAAGTCGCGGTGCCAGTGGCGGTGCTGGAAGATGGATCGGAGCTGGCGTCACGCTTCAATTGCGCAAACATTGCACCGGACCAGGGCTGTGCGCTCTGGTTGTCGATCAGGTAGGAAACGGTTACGTCATACAGGCCGCGTTTCAGGGTGAAACGCTTGATGTAGTTGACGCCGTCCTTGCTGAACTTCAGGTCCACGACCAGTTGGTCCTGGCCATCAGCCAGTTGATAAACCTTCTTCTCCGCCGAGTAAACCGGACGACCGGCAGGACTTGCATCCGGGCCGTTGCTGCCAATCAGGCCACTTTGCGCCAGATAAGTCCGCTCGTTGCCGTTGTCGAACAGCTGGAATGGAATTTCCGGATGGTCCTGGCGACGTGGATACAGCGGCAATCTCAGTTGGGCGACATCACCACCTTGTGGATCGATGGCCAGATCGAGCACATCCGTTTTGATCTGGATGAGGTCGGTGCTTGCAGCAACCGGAGTTTCGGCAGGTGCGCTGGTATCGTTTGCGGCGTGTGGAATGTCGTCACTGACGGACGCTTTATTGCCAGTGGCCGTATCCGGGAGGCCCGGTGCGGTCGTACTGGAAGCAACATTCTGAGTCGGCAAGGCAGCTTGGCCATAGTCCTGGTTCCATTTAAGAACCATAACGTAGGACACGATTGCCAGGGCGACGATCAGGATCGTGCGTTTGATATCCATGATTACTCGGCCATCGAAGAAGAACGGGAGGTAGGGATAGATGGAACCGGGTCATAACCACCGGGATTCCACGGATGACAGCGACCTAAACGACGAAAGGTCAGCCAGCCACCGCGCAGAAGGCCATGATTTTCAATGGCTTCTAACGCGTAGCAGGAACAACTGGGGTAGAAACGACAGTGACTGGCCATTAGGGGACTAATGGCGTAGCGATAAAACTGGATCGGAACGAGTGCCAGTTTACGCATCTGGACTGTCTACCCCTACAGTTTCGGTTTTGACTGCTGGTACCGGCGTGCTGCGTGCCAGACGCTTCCAGAGTTTGCCGAAATGCTGAATCAATTCGGGGTTTTCTACGTCACCCAAACCTTTGCGCGCGACGATAACGATGTCCCAGCCGACCAGCAAATCCTGGTTCAGGCGAAACGATTCGCGCATCAGACGTTTGAGGCGATTGCGCTCGACGGAGAGCTTTACGCTCTTTTTCCCGATAACCAGCCCGAGACGGGGGTGATCAAGATCGTTGTTGCGCGCAAGGAGCAGGAGATTTTTCCCCGGTACCTTGCCGGTAGGGGAGTCAAAGACTGCCTTGAAATGCCGGGGAGTAAGCAGACGCTTTTCCCGACTGAAGTCCTGACTCACCTCCAGTGCCGGCTTATCAAACTGCCAGACGCGCACGACCTTTGGCGCGACGACGCGACAGAACGGCACGGCCGTTCTTGGTAGCCATGCGAGCACGGAAACCGTGGGTACGAGCGCGTTTGATAGTGCTTGGTTGGAAAGTACGTTTCATTGTCGTGTTACCTGGTTCGTCCACAACGGGCCGGAATGGCCCCCGTTTTAAGAGACCGGGGATTCTAGAGAAAGCAAGCCTCTAGGTCAATTTCCAACCAACGTTTCCTTATAAATAGATCTCCAGAGGTTTTCTCCGACCCTGATCCTTCGACAAACATAAAAATAAAGAAGGAAAGTATTTAAAGCTTTTCTGTAAAGCTTATAAAGGCTAGGGCGACCCTCATCTGTGGATAACTGCCTTAAGCCCTTGTCTTACACGCTGTACAGAGAATGACAACTACAGTGGAAAACCGTGTTCAGCCTGTGCTGCACTGTCGGAAAACCTGTGTGTGAAAGGCAGCCTTATCCACAGGCAGGTTATCCACCGAGTTTCGCCCCCACTTGTGCAATGAGCTTAGAGGGGGTTATCCACAGACCTTATGCACAGACCATTGGTCGTCTTTTTACCGTATGGAACCTTGATTCTTCTCGGTGCACGACTCACCTACGTGTGGATAAGTCGGCGTCTGGCCGTTACAATGGCCGCTTGTTTTTGCCTCACCGGCTTTCAACTTAGGGGATCTCCGTGTCAGTGGAACTTTGGCAGCAGTGCGTGGAGCTTTTGCGCGATGAGCTGCCTGCCCAACAATTCAACACTTGGATCCGTCCACTACAGGTCGAAGCCGAAGGCGACGAGTTGCGTGTCTATGCACCCAACCGTTTCGTCCTGGACTGGGTCAACGAGAAATACCTGAGTCGCGTCCTGGAATTGCTCGACGAGCACGGCAACGGTATGGCGCCTGCGCTTTCCTTATTAATAGGCAGCAAACGCAGTTCCGCTCCGCGCGCTGCGCCGAATGCGCCACTGGCCGCAGCGGCGGCCTCCCAGGTTCAGGCTGCTGCCGCGCCTGCAGCTGTGCCACCTCCTGCACCATCGAACAAGCGTTCGACGCCCAAGCCCGCTGAAGTCAGCGAGCAAGAACCTTCGCGTGACAGCTTCGACCCCATGGCCGGCGCCAGTTCGCAACAGGCTCCGGTTCGCGCCGAGCAACGTACCGTCCAGGTTGAAGGCGCGCTCAAGCACACCAGCTACCTGAACCGCACCTTTACCTTCGAGAACTTTGTTGAGGGTAAGTCCAACCAACTGGCCCGGGCCGCAGCCTGGCAAGTGGCGGACAACCCCAAGCACGGTTACAACCCGTTGTTCCTTTATGGCGGTGTAGGCTTGGGTAAAACCCACTTGATGCACGCTGTGGGTAACCACCTATTAAAGAAGAATCCGAACGCCAAGGTCGTGTACCTGCATTCCGAGCGCTTCGTGGCCGACATGGTCAAGGCTCTGCAGTTGAACGCGATCAATGAATTCAAGCGCTTCTACCGTTCGGTGGATGCATTGCTCATCGATGACATTCAATTCTTCGCCCGCAAGGAACGTTCCCAGGAAGAGTTTTTCCACACCTTCAACGCTCTGCTTGAAGGTGGCCAGCAGGTCATTCTTACCAGTGACCGCTACCCGAAAGAAATTGAAGGCCTTGAAGAGCGCCTGAAGTCTCGCTTCGGCTGGGGCCTCACGGTGGCTGTAGAGCCGCCGGAACTGGAAACCCGTGTCGCGATCCTGATGAAGAAAGCCGACCAGGCCAAAGTCGATCTGCCCCACGATGCAGCGTTCTTCATTGCCCAACGCATTCGCTCCAACGTCCGTGAACTGGAAGGTGCGCTCAAACGCGTGATCGCCCATTCGCACTTCATGGGTCGCGATATCACCATTGAGCTGATCCGCGAGTCCCTGAAGGATTTGTTGGCGCTGCAAGACAAACTGGTCTCTGTGGATAACATTCAGCGCACCGTCGCCGAGTACTACAAGATCAAGATCTCGGATTTGCTGTCCAAACGTCGTTCACGTTCGGTTGCCCGCCCACGTCAGGTCGCCATGGCGTTGTCCAAGGAACTGACCAACCACAGCTTGCCGGAAATCGGTGATGTGTTTGGTGGGCGTGACCACACGACTGTTTTGCACGCCTGCCGCAAGATCAACGAACTTAAGGAATCCGACGCGGACATCCGCGAGGACTACAAGAACCTGCTGCGTACACTGACCACTTGATGAACACCAGCGCAGCTTTTAAGGCAAGGGACTAGACCATGCATTTCACCATTCAACGCGAAGCCCTGTTGAAACCCCTGCAACTGGTCGCAGGCGTCGTCGAGCGCCGACAGACCTTGCCGGTGCTCTCCAACGTGCTGCTGGTTGTCGAAGGCCAGCAATTGTCGCTGACCGGTACCGACCTTGAAGTCGAGCTGGTTGGTCGAGTGCAGCTCGAAGAGCCTGCTGAAACAGGTTCCATCACTGTGCCTGCACGTAAACTGATGGATATCTGCAAAAGCCTGCCGAACGACGCGCTGATCGACATCAAGGTCGATGAACAGAAGCTGGTAGTGAAGGCCGGTCGAAGCCGCTTCACCCTCTCGACCTTGCCAGCCAACGATTTCCCTACCGTGGAAGAAGGTCCGGGTTCGCTGACGTGCAGCCTGGAACAATCCAAACTGCGTCGCCTGATCGAACGCACCAGCTTCGCCATGGCCCAGCAGGACGTACGGTACTACCTCAACGGCATGCTGCTGGAAGTCTCGGCAGGCGTTATTCGCGCCGTGGCCACCGATGGTCACCGCTTGGCGATGTGTTCGATGCAGGCTGATATCGGCCAGCCGGACCGCCATCAGGTGATTGTGCCGCGCAAGGGTATCCTTGAACTGGCACGTTTGCTGACCGAGCCGGACGGTATCGTCAGCATCGTCCTGGGTCAGCACCACATTCGCGCAACTACCGGTGAGTTCACCTTCACCTCAAAATTGGTTGACGGCAAATTCCCGGACTACGAGCGTGTTCTGCCAAAAGGCGGGGACAAGCTGGTGTTGGGTGATCGTCAGGCGCTGCGCGAGGCATTCAGCCGCACGGCGATCCTGTCCAACGAGAAATACCGCGGCATCCGCCTGCAACTGGCCCCTGGTCAGCTGAAGATCCAGGCGAACAACCCGGAGCAGGAGGAAGCGGAAGAAGAAGTTGGCGTAGAGTACAACGGCGGCTCCCTGGAAATCGGCTTTAACGTTAGCTACTTGCTCGACGTATTGGGCGTGATGACCACCGAGCAGGTTCGCCTGATCCTGTCCGACTCTAACAGCAGTGCGCTGGTACAAGAGTCCGACAACGACGACTCGGCCTACGTCGTCATGCCGATGCGCCTGTAATCATGTTCAGCAGAAGCTAGATGTCCTTAAGTCGCGTCTCGGTCACCGCGGTGCGCAATCTGCATCCGGTGACCTTCTCCCCCTCCCCCCGAATCAATATTCTTTACGGCGCCAACGGCAGCGGCAAAACCAGTGTCCTGGAAGCCATTCATCTGCTGGGGCTCGCGCGTTCGTTTCGCAGCACCCGCCTGTTACCTGTCATTCAATACGAACAATTGGCGTGCACGGTATTCGGCCAGGTCGAACTCGCCGAAGGCGGACACAGCGCCTTGGGCATTTCGCGGGACCGCCAGGGGGAGTTCCAGATCCGGATCGACGGGCAGAACGCGCGTAGCGCGGCGCAACTGGCCGAGATCCTGCCGCTGCAATTGATCAACCCGGACAGCTTCCGCTTGCTGGAGGGGGCGCCGAAGATTCGCCGACAGTTCCTCGACTGGGGCGTGTTCCACGTGGAACCTCGGTTCATGTCTACCTGGCAACGCCTGCAGAAGGCCCTGCGCCAGAGAAACTCTTGGCTGCGGCATGGTACACTTGACGCCGTTTCGCAAGCGGTTTGGGACAGGGAGCTGTGCCAGGCCAGCGCTGAAATAGATGAATACCGCCGCGCCTATATCAAAGCCTTGAAACCGGTGTTTGAACAGACCTTGAGCGAACTGGTTGAGCTTGAGGGCCTAACGCTCAGCTATTACCGGGGCTGGGACAAAGACCGTGAACTGAGCGCTGTGCTCGCCGGATCCCTTCAGCGGGATCAGCAGATGGGGCATACCCAGGCAGGACCGCAACGAGCTGATTTGCGCCTCAGATTGGGCGCTCACAATGCCGCGGACATCCTGTCCCGAGGACAGCAAAAGTTGGTGGTCTGCGCATTGCGGATTGCCCAAGGTCACCTGGTCAGCCAGGCCCGACGCGGTCAGTGTATTTATCTGGTGGATGACTTGCCGTCCGAACTGGACGAGCAGCATCGCCGTGCGCTTTGCCGCTTGCTGGAAGACTTACGCTGCCAGGTGTTTATCACCTGTGTAGACCACGAATTATTGAGGGAAGGCTGGCAGACGGAAACGCCAGTCGCCCTGTTCCACGTGGAACAGGGCCGTATCACCCAGACCCACGACCATCGGGAGTGAAGGCATTGAGCGAAGAAAATACGTACGACTCAACGAGCATTAAAGTGCTGAAAGGCCTGGATGCCGTACGCAAACGTCCCGGTATGTACATTGGTGACACCGACGATGGCAGCGGTCTGCACCACATGGTGTTCGAGGTGGTCGATAACTCGATCGACGAAGCGCTCGCCGGCCACTGCGACGACATCAGCATCATCATTCACCCGGATGAATCCATCACCGTCAAAGACAACGGTCGTGGCATCCCGGTAGACGTGCACAAGGAAGAAGGCGTTTCGGCAGCCGAGGTCATCATGACCGTGCTGCACGCCGGCGGTAAGTTCGATGACAACTCCTACAAGGTATCCGGCGGCCTGCACGGTGTAGGCGTGTCGGTAGTGAACGCACTGTCTGAAGAGCTCGTCCTCACCGTTCGCCGTAGCGGCAAGATCTGGGAACAGACCTACGTCCATGGTGTTCCGCAGGAACCGATGAAGATCGTTGGCGACAGCGAAACCACCGGCACCCAGATCCACTTCAAGGCTTCCAGCGAAACCTTCAAGAACATCCACTTCAGCTGGGACATCCTGGCCAAGCGGATTCGTGAACTGTCCTTCCTCAACTCCGGTGTCGGCATCGTCCTCAAGGATGAGCGCAGCGGCAAGGAAGAACTGTTCAAGTACGAAGGCGGCTTGCGCGCGTTCGTTGAATACCTGAACACCAACAAGACCCCGGTCAACCAGGTGTTCCATTTCAACATCCAGCGCGAAGACGGCATCGGCGTAGAAATCGCCCTGCAGTGGAACGACAGCTTCAACGAGAACCTGTTGTGCTTCACCAACAACATTCCGCAGCGCGATGGCGGTACTCACCTGGTGGGTTTCCGTTCCGCCCTGACGCGTAACCTCAATACGTATATCGAAGCCGAAGGCCTGGCGAAGAAGCACAAGGTCGCGACCACCGGTGACGATGCCCGTGAAGGCCTGACCGCGATCATTTCGGTAAAAGTGCCGGATCCGAAGTTCAGCTCCCAGACCAAGGACAAGCTGGTTTCTTCCGAAGTGAAGACCGCGGTCGAACAGGAAATGGGCAAGTACTTCTCCGACTTCCTGCTGGAAAACCCGAACGAAGCCAAGCTGGTTGTCGGCAAGATGATCGACGCGGCACGTGCTCGTGAAGCGGCGCGCAAGGCCCGTGAGATGACCCGCCGCAAAGGCGCGCTGGACATCGCCGGCCTGCCGGGCAAACTGGCTGACTGCCAGGAAAAGGACCCTGCCCTCTCCGAACTGTACCTCGTGGAAGGTGACTCTGCTGGCGGCTCCGCCAAGCAGGGACGCAACCGCAAGACCCAGGCGATCCTCCCGCTCAAGGGTAAGATCCTGAACGTCGAGAAGGCACGTTTCGACAAGATGATCTCGTCCCAGGAAGTGGGCACCTTGATCACCGCGCTCGGCTGCGGCATCGGTCGCGAAGAGTACAACATCGACAAGTTGCGTTATCACAACATCATCATCATGACCGATGCTGACGTCGACGGTTCGCACATTCGTACCCTGCTGCTGACGTTCTTCTTCCGTCAGCTCCCAGAGTTGATCGAGCGCGGCTACATCTATATTGCCCAGCCACCGCTGTACAAGGTCAAGAAGGGCAAGCAAGAGCAATACATCAAAGACGACGACGCCATGGAAGAGTACATGACGCAGTCGGCCCTGGAAGATGCGAGCCTGCACCTGAATGAAGAGGCACCGGGTATCTCCGGCGAAGCCCTTGAGCGCCTGGTGAATGACTTCCGCCTGGTGATGAAGACCCTCAAGCGTCTGTCGCGCCTGTACCCACAGGAACTGACCGAGCACTTCATCTACCTGCCGGCCGTGAGCCTGGAGCAACTGTCCGATCACGCAGCGATGCAGGATTGGCTGGCCCAGTATGAAGTGCGTCTGCGCACCGTCGAGAAGTCTGGCCTGGTCTACAAGGCCAGCCTGCGTGAAGACCGTGAGCGTAATGTCTGGCTGCCAGAGGTCGAGCTGATCTCCCACGGCCTGTCGAACTACGTCACGTTCAACCGCGACTTCTTCGGTAGCAACGACTACAAGACCGTCGTATCACTGGGCGCTCAGTTGAGCACTCTGCTCGACGATGGAGCGTACATCCAGCGTGGCGAGCGTAAGAAAGCGGTCACCGAGTTCAAGGAAGCCCTGGAATGGTTGATGGCTGAAAGCACCAAGCGCCACACCATTCAGCGATACAAAGGACTGGGTGAAATGAACCCGGACCAGCTGTGGGAAACCACCATGGACCCAAGCGTTCGCCGGATGCTGAAAGTAACCATCGAGGACGCCATTGGCGCGGACCAGATCTTCAACACCCTGATGGGTGATGCGGTCGAGCCTCGCCGTGACTTCATCGAAAGCAACGCCCTGGCGGTTTCCAACCTGGATTTCTGATCCCGGTGTAGGTGAGCAAAGTTAATCGCCGCTTCGGCCAAAGTTAAGCGGTTCGCCGAAAGTTGTATGCTCCAAAAGAAAACCCCTGCTGGCTAATGACCAGCAGGGGTTTTCTTTTTGGCGTTCAGGCAACCAGCGTTGGCTGGTGGTAAAGAGAGGTCAATCCCCTCAGGCCCCGGCAGAATCAAACCAACTGTCGTCAGCTTCCAATTCCTTAGCTTTATTCTTACCGACAACGGCTCTGGCAATTCGCCGCATGTGAGAGCGCATTACGGTCTTATCGAATAGCTCTTGGTACTGCACTTCGATCACTTCGAAATCCGTATTTAACAGCTCTTGCCGGATCTGCCGATCCTTCACTGCAGTTTGAGCATTACCGTGTAGGTGACTGCTCATACCATCGAGATAGATGCAGACCCCATCGTACTGATCATTGGGCTCGTGGAAATAGACATCCGGGCGAGTTACTACACCACCTGAAAGCTCGATGGGCCTTTCGGTTTCGAAGTTCGTCAGTCCAGCGGATTTCAACAATGCAACTAGCTGTTGTTCCGGTGCATTTCCCGGTTGCTGGATCAGTGTCTCATCAGGCAGAACAGGTGCGATGTGATGGCCAAAGCGCAGCCCATCCCCCCATTCGTGCAAGTACTCTAGGGCCGTATGTCGGTTGAGATTGTTGTGATAGAACGAGTTACGGAAGTGTTGGAGGCAGTCAACGCATGAGGTGTCACAGGCCGCAGGGCACCCTTCGACTAGACCATGTGCTGCTGCTACAACTTGTGGCCAGTGCTCAAGCACCTGCTCCAGCAAACCAGAACCACCTGGCATTGGGTCATAGAGCAAAGCATCAACCATCTCGCTGGCAGGCTTGCCGAACACTTGTACCTGGAGATCAGATATCTCCATGTCCAACACCTCAGCTGCGCCTTGACGGAGAGCCTCCATCAAGCTGTAGGCTACCTCCTGTGAGGCGCAATTAGGCAATACCAAAGCATCTGCCACGACTTCGGCATAGAAGCTGATGTTTTGGGTTGGGCTACCACAACGCTCCTGGTGCAGCTCACTGAAAGTATCCAGCTCTTTTTGAGTGCTCATTGGTGAGCGACTGGCACCACAGACTAAACACAACGGATAGCCCAGCAATCCGCCAGATTTCACTTGGCTAGATGCCCCTACGTTGACAAGCCGCATATGCATGCCTCGCTTGAGGTGTAGCAGGCTGTTGCCCCACTCATAGGCTGCACCGCCTGAGTGTCGCCCCTGATCCTGGCCAAACACAGCTACGGGCATCTGGAAGCGATAGTCCTCATCATCCGAGATATAGGAGTGGTGAGGCGCATCCACATCACATACGGCTACACCAAGAATGTGTGTGGCCCCCATCGATTCAACCTGGCTTTCTGCTTTCTTCGCAGCGCCACCAGTTTCCTGGATGGCCCCATTTCCCACATCCACCGAGAACACCAAAGGTTCTTCAGGCACAAGGTGAAAGATGCGCGGCACGAACTTATGGGCATTGGCATAAATTAGATTACCAGGCACATATTCACGCACAGCCAGAGCGCTATTTCGGCGTAGCTCCCAGTCGGAAATATCTGAACCAAAACGGGGCGCCACATGGGTCAGAGTCACCGCCCCTGTATCCAGTCCATAGCCGGGGAGGAAACCTTCAGCAGCCAGAACGCCATAAGTATTGGTTTCATCCACCCCTTCCGCCTGGGTTTTGTTGCGCTTAGCCTCACCTTTGAGTTTTTTCACTAAGCGTTCGCAACGGCCACGCAATGCCTCTTCATCAGCATCTAGAGCGCCTTTGTTGGCAGCTACTTTACGCAATCGTTCCAGCTGGTTCAGCGCCCACTGCAAGCGCTGGAACAGGCGATCAACTACCCCCTGCAATTGATCGGAAAAACCGTCGATGATTTCTTCAATGCGGGCATCATCCACGACCTCTAGGTCGCTACGTGGCCAGCCCTGATTGAAAGCTGCTAGCACCGCTTGGCGCAAAGTGACCTGATTTAGAACTATTTGAGCTTGTAGCGAATGAACCGAGAACGGCTTATCGCGTACATAGCCTTCAGCAGTAAACAGGTAGGGTTTGATCTGGCTTGGCAAACAATCACGCAGCGCATTGGTCAAAGCATCAAGGGCCAACGGGGGTAGCGATTGCTGACGCAACATTTTGAATAGCGTGGTCAATACGGTGGCATGAACATGCTTGCCAACCATGACAGGGTTACGCAAATTGAAACTAGGAGGCTCAACTAGACCCTCAAGCATTTTCAGAGGGTCGTTAAAGTAAGCTCGGTCATGGCTGCTAGGTCGTGCATAGGTGATGTCTAGGGCCATGCGGAATTGGCGTCCTGCACGCCCAGCACGCTGCCAGTAATTGGCAGGGAGTGGTGGTACGTTACGCATCAGTACCGCATCCAGAGCCCCAATGTTGACCCCCATCTCAAGTGTCGGAGTACATACCAGGGTATTGATCCTCTCGTTGTCGCCTTTGAAGGCATTCTCGATCCGTTCGCGCTCTGGGCCGGGGATCTGAGCAGAGTGCTCGCGGGCTCGCAGCATGGCGAACTCCTGATCGAGCAAGAGAAGGTCATAGTTGTCAGGGTTTTCCGGTTCAAAGGCTAACTTGCCTTTGCATCGCCATGCCATGCACGACATGCCGGGGTTTGCGCGGGTATGCAGCCGGCGGCAGGTTTGGCAACGATACATGCCCTTACCCGGCACCAGCATCAGGCGATCCACGTCGACTTGAAAGCTACCATGGCACCCTGGGAGATTCTTGTCCCGAGCGCCCTTGAGCTGGACACTGGCCAGTACCTCCAGGTCTCTTGTGCATAGACTCCAGACATCGCGGAGGAAAGACTCTACATCATCTGTGGGCACACCCCAGGCCAGAGCGGCTTGTTGGGCGACACTGCCATAGCTGCTGAACCACTGCTTAATACGTCCAGTTTCATGCTGACCATCACGTTGAAATACCAGTGCTTCGGGAACCCCCTTCATAGAAGGTAGATAGCCACGTAATACTTCTTTCTCGCCGTCTAACCAGAACTTGGAGTAGGCCCGAGTTACCGTATCGAAGACCATCCGTCGCGAACGTGCCGCATCCAGCAGAGAGGCTATGCCATCGGCCAACACATCACCTTTACAGCCAAGTCGGTTAGCCCACTTTAGAATCACCGGCAATTCGGCATCGAGGCTCTGATAGGCAATCTTCAAGCGCCCTAGTGGCTCCAGACCAGTGCTTTGCCGGGCTCCCATAGTTAGTTCGCGGATGATCTGTATACGCAGGAACCACTTACGCTCCTCGCCATGAGCCAGGCCGGTTTGCGACTTGGGTTCGACCCGCCAGACTTCAGGAATCAATGCTCGTGAGAGCTCGTCATCCGCATCTAGGTACTTATCCAACCATAGGGTTAGATCGCTCAGAGAGATCGCCCCTTCACGTAGTTTTTTGTAGATCAGCTCGCGCAAACGATATCGCCGCGAACGATCCTGCATCCAGCCAGCCTGAAAGGCAGCATCTTGTCGGTTGTCAGCGAATACCAACAGACGCCGACGTTCCGCCCTATGAATCATGCTTTGCGCTAATACATGCACATCCGCCACGGCAGTGGCACGTACTGGCCTAGCAGGCTCACGATAGGAACCAATAAAACGGCGACCATGAGCGCCACAAGAGACGCAGCGCGTTAGCTTGCCGATGTGTTCTTCTTTCTGTTGGACAAAATACAGCGGCTTGAACGTTTTCTTTCGTCCGCAACCAATACATTCAGCCAGCTGTTGGTCATGAGAAGTTCCGCAATAGCGGCAGACGAACAGGGTTTCGGTACGACTCGGCTCTTCTTCTCCATCACCACCGACTTGATGGTCTAACGATAAGGCACGCACACCACCTAGGTTGATATCAGTGGCTCGCCAGACCCGCGCTTTGCCTTCAGCAGAGCCACCTCCCGGAGAGCCGGCAGTGAAGTTGAAGTCTTCCAGTCCATGCTCGAAATAGTGCTGACCGCAGGTGGTGCAGGAGGACAGCGGGAAACGGTGTAGTTCGTCGGTTTCATTTAGTGCATCTTCGGCAGAAAGCCAGAGCTTGGCCTCTGTGCTGTTGTCTGGAAAGGTTACGACCGCACCGCTGACACCCCGAACAAAACCATGCACTACAGGGCGTAACAAGGGGCGCTCGCCACTGCGCGCCGCAGCCCCTAACGCCAACCAGATGAGGATTTCTTCCTCGGTTACGGGACGCCCTAGTGTTTGTCCCTGTCGCTCCAGCAGAGCATCTATTCGCTGAGGGCGACGAAGAGTTTCAGCTATCTGGTACACCACTTCGTTGTGGCTCAGCCACTGGTGCAAGGCTTCGCGCCAGTTGTCATCGGGCATACGGGTGCCGCTGGTACTTTGGAACCAAACGCGGAAAGACTGGATATCCGCTGCTGTCGCCTCCGCTCGATCCACCTGACTCAGCATCTGCATGACGGTCTTAAGCTGCACCCCCTGGTCACCATGGAAGGGCGCGCTGACCGAGCGCGGCTCCCCCCAAAGATCGTCCTCGTAAGACTCTCCAACCAATTCGACCTGATTTCCATCAACACCGAAGAAGCGACTGGCAAACTCGCGCCCTGCCTCCAGGCCTTGTTTGGGGTCGGCGATGGTGGCTGAGGTAGCCACGCAAGTAGTGCTATGCACGTCCTTGCCGCAATAAGCCCGCAGTCGACGGATCAAGCACGCTGTTTCGGCACCGTTGGCACCGGTGAAGGTGTGTGCTTCGTCGAATACCAGAAACTCCAGACGGGCGTTGTCAAACAACTCCAGATCCTGCTGGCGAGTCAGCAGCAGCTCCAGCTGCTTGACGTTGGTCAGCAAAATGCGCGGCTGTTGGCCTGAAGTACGCATCGCCTCACGACTGACACGCTCCTCAGCTGGGTGCAGGGCCACATCCATTTTCTTATGGTGCATTTCGGCCAGCTTGTTGCGGTAGTCCACTACCGTACTGCCGGGAGCAAGACGTACCCCATTTACCTCAGCATCGGTACGTGGTGTCTTGCCCACATACATACCGAAGGTCACACCAGTGCCTACCAATAGCTCGCGCATGCGTTGTAACTGGTCTTCCGCTAAGGCATTCATTGGGTAGACGATTACCGCTGTAATACCCGCCTCAGCGTCTTCGTCACGCAATTGCAAGCAACGGCTGATAATTGGCAGTAAGAAGGATTCCGTCTTGCCCGAGCCGGTACCGGTAGCCACCAGAGTGGTTTTACCGGCATGGAGGGAACGAAAGGCCTGCTCCTGGTGGAGGTAGGCCGAGGGGTATGGGGAAAGTTGCTTGATATGCGGATGAAGCACGCCATCGCTGACCAGTTGATCCAGACTCGCGCCTTTCAGAAAGGTACGCGACAGAGATATATACGGGCCTTTCAGCAGTGGCGTATTGCGGGTCTGCTCCAGGTTGAGCAGTTCGCGCATTTGCCGATACAGGCTTTCATCAGCAAAGGCATAGGTGCTGAGTTGATAGCGCAAAAAGTCGCTGACCACGTCCTCGGTATAGGTAATGGGGTTGAGCATCAGAACAGCGCTCCCTGTGATCCTTGAGTTTCAGAAGTGGCCGATGGTTCTGCCACCGTCAGCGTTTCATCGGCCAATGGCACAATACGCCGGATCAACTCGGCATGGGCGGCGCACTCCTGCCAGGAGCGCTCCACATCTTCATTGAGCTGCCAGTCATAGAAACGCGGGCCTAGACGCGATGCCACCGGCTGATATTCCAGCGCACGCGCATCATGACCCAGACCGTAATCGGCCAGGCGCAAGGTATCCGGAATAAGCCAGCCCACGCCGTCGTTCTGAGCCAGGAAAGCGTCCAAGCCTTTCTCTTGCAGATCTAGAAAAGCAATTAATGACAAAACGGTGTGACGAAGCTCAGGATCTTTTTCTTTATCGACCCGCCAAAAGCCTTTTGTATTAAGGCGCTGCGTAAAATTAGAGTCATTTAATTGGACGGCAGGATAAGAAGTACCCTGCAATATGTATTTATAGTCATCAAAGTCCAACCCCATCAATCGGGCAATAACAGCATCCAAAGATGCTCGGAGCCTAACCCGCTCATGAACCGTCACAGCCCAGCTTGATCGCCAAGACTTCCCCGCGATACGGCGAGCTTTACTTGCATGAGTCTTTCCAGTGAATACCAAAGATGAAACTACACGACCAATATAATCCTCAACCTCGTCCTGAATAGCAAGGATGGGAGTTTCTTCGACTACAAACCAATTAAGATTGGCCTGGCTCATCCTAGGTCGTATCGCAAAGTCCATAACAAAGCTATTACACCTAGCCAACAAACCTTCAATGGATTTATTAGTATTCATCAAACCCAGAGAGTTTCCCGAAGGGCATCCGGGCGAATATGAAGCAATGAAAGTTCTTTGATTGGTTGCATTCTGAATAGATCTGAAGAATATTTTATCTCCGGCTTCCACTTTTGAATTTGATTGACACTCGTGAAGACTCATCAAGAACTGTGGGGTTGGAAGCCGTGCTTCTGAAAAATCAGAGTCGACCCAGCGCGCTCTATGATTGGAACCCGAAATATAATCCTTGGCACAGGTATCAAACTGCCATATAGCTACCCCTTGCATAAGGGGCAAGGCCACGCTTTCAATTTCGGTAACACATATTGCCTGGAGAGCATCTCTAGATAGGACTAGACCAGGAGAGCGGTCGAGAATGTTAGTGGGGCCGCTATAATCCGTCCACTGACCCTTCAGCCAGTATCCATATTCATCCGACTGATATCCTTGCTGCTCCCATTTTGACTTGGCGGGAAATAGCTTGGCATCATCCGTCATATGAAGCTCGCGAGAAAAGCTTATCCCCCACCCAGAACTACTTACATCACCCATCAAAACGCTATTTGAATATAACTTTTTCATTACAAATAAATGCTCTAAGTCTTGAGTCTCTACAAACGACTTAGAGAGAGGAGACAGCTCAATAACCGTTCCCAGAGAATAAGGAATTGTAAATCTTTCAGCAACCCCCCAATCATCCACGTTGCGGCGCATAAATGCCGACCGCGTAAATTCAGTCACCCCACCCTTCTGTAGAATTATGGCGCAGAATTTAAATGAACGATGTATATCGAATATACCTTCGCGATTTTCAAATCCGAACAGCCACTGCCAGTCGCATTGTTCTAGAAATAGCTCGCGTAAGGCCGTAGTGCCCTTGTCTGTATAAATGCCGCTTGGCACTATCATGCCCAGACGCCCTTGACTACATAGTAGTGCATGGCTGAACTCCAAGAACAACTTGTAAGTGTTCAGATCCGCCGAACCCTGGTGGAGAAATGGGTGTGCTGTATCGGAAAAGCCCTTGTTTTTCTTGCGCTGTTGCTGCCACTTTTTATGCAAAGCGGCGGAGGCGGTGAAACTATTTTTTCCACGCCCTCCCAGATTCATGTCGTGCTTTTGCTTACCATCCTTGTTTTCGTTGACGCGGTTGCCAAAGGGTTGACCTGCGTATTTTGCCCAGTTGTACATACCCTTGAGCCCGGCGTTGTAAGTAATCCAGTCATGCTCTAGTTGCGGCAGCTCACGGAAATACATCAACTGTTTGGCCAAGGCATCATACTTGCCATATGAACGATACAGCGGGTCATGGTTGGAGAAAAACTCTTTGGAGTTGGGCTTTTGAATCTCCCACGGTGGGTTGCCAAGCAAGGCATCGAAACCGTCCTGGGTTGCGGTAAATACATCCGGAAACTCTAGCTCCCAGTGGAAAAAACGCAGACGTTGGGCCACCGCGCCAGCAATCGCCAGCGCATCGCTATCAGGTTGGGCGAAATCTTGGGGTAGAGGTGCATGCTCAATCTGCTCACCTGGCCAGAACCACAGTGCGCACCACAGATCCATACGCGCCTTGAGGGCATGGTAGTGGGGATTGTTGAGCACTTCTCCCCGATAGACCTCCGCGCGCTTTTCGCTCTCGTGTACCGGTAGGCGGTGCAGTTTGCGGAACACCTTGAGCAGTTCGTCATGCACATCGCTGGCGTCCAGCTCATCACCCAGGCTCAACTGGCCGCTCAGCATGAGCGCCAGTTGCTCAGGCACTGCTTTGCTGCGAGCATTGATGGCAGCGGTAAAAACGTCGCCTTTCTTACCCTTACCTTCCCCATAGAAGTGATTAATCAGGTTGTCTGGCTTGTTCTTCTGGTAATCCTTGTCGCCGCCTTCGCGCTGCCATGCCATGGCCGGGTAGTCGCGATAAGTATCGAACCAGGTGCCGACCAGGGCATTACCCACCTTTAGCTTGTGGTCGAGGAAACCAAAAGGTAGGTCGCGATCCATGGTTTCCACCCACAACGCCATGCGCCCGAGCTCCACTGCTAGCGGATCGAGATCCACGCCGTACAGGCAGTTTTCTACGATATGACGCTTGAGCTGTGCACGCAGACTTTCCTCGAAGTCCGGATGGGTGGGTTTAAGCTTTGTCAGCTCATCGCTGAGTAGTTCGGCAAGCTTGCCGTCGGCCATGCGCGGCAAGCTGCCATCTTCGGCGCGCATGATCAGCTGGTGGTGATAGAGCGACTGCACCAGGGCATCGGTGAGGTAACGCAAGGCCCCGGCCAGGAAGGAGCCAGAGCCCATAGCGGGGTCGCAGACCTTAAGGGCTAGAATGTCTTCGGGCACTTTCGGAGCCCATTCCATTACGGTCTCCAGCCCGGTGCGGGCATCGACTTCCGTGTGCACCGCGTCGAAAGCCAGCGGTTGCAGGGTACGACGCACCGTGGGAGCCGCTAGCTGCGGACGGGTATAAAAGGTACCGGCACCTTTACGGGTGCCGCCCCAACGCACCAGATAGAACTGCCCCGGTGCGACTAGGCGAGCACATAGCTGCTTCGCAGCTTTAGCCAGAGCTTGCTCATCGTCTGAGGTGGCATTGCCGGTACGACGGCCACGGGCCTTTTTCACTAGACCGGCCATGACAGCAGCTCGTTCTAGCCAGGCTTGTGCACGAGTCAAGTGATCGGCGCTTAGGGTCAGTTCTTCAGTCTCTTCTGCAATGGGTTCTTCGGCTTCCTCTTCGACGTCATCTTCCGGCTCGATTTCGTCGTCAGCTTCTTCGCCAACTGCGGGCTCGCTGTTGTCTGCGCTGTCGCCGTCATCGTCACCTGCTTTGTCCTTTTTCTTCAAGGCTTCGAACAGTTGTTTAATGGCTTTGTCATCCATCGCTTCCAACTGGGACAGCGTCAGCGCCGGCTGATTACCTACTCCCAGGAAAATCACTGGATCATCCTGGGCAGCCTGCTTCAACTCGAAGTCCAGCAGCCCCTCATAAAGGATGCCGATGTATTCAGATGAGAGGGTTGAGAAATCCACTGGGCCATCGACCCAAGTATTTTTTTTGCCTTGGCGTACGCGCATACGGGTACGAGTGAGTAGGCGAAGCAAGCTCAGTACTTGCCGGTCGCTAATGACATTGTTGGTGCTTTCCAGCAATGCTAGCGCCCGCGAGATTCCGTCGTTGCTCTCAGCGTTACCCGGCTCAAACAGCGCGCCGCCGTACTGCGGTATCGGCAGGGCCTCGTGAGCCGAACCGAAATAGATCAGATTGAACAGGCCAATTAACCGTGGCCAGGCACTACGGCCTTGGCTCAGGCGCTCGTTACCCCGCCCCCCTGCACGACGGTCGAGCTGTTGGCGCAGCCCTTCCAGGCTATAGGCCTGTTGGTAAATCGGATTGTCTACAGGTAACAGGCCGCGAGCCTCGGCAAACAGCGCGATGATTCCGCGCATGATGATGCGTGACCCGGCGACGTACAGATCTTTGTAGTGCAGGGCGTTGCCGGATTGTTGTGCTTGCTCGATGGCTGCGTGGGAGGCCGTGATTAGCTCTTCAACGCCCTGGCGAACTCGTTCGCCTAGGACATTTGAGAGTTCAGCTTGTCCCTTTCGAGATTCGCTGATAGCAGCGAGCAATATGCTTTGGCCTGAAGTTGGGGCCAGCAGCACCGGACGATTCAGCAGAGAACGCCACGCTAGGGTTTGTACTGAGGGCTGGCCTTCTTCAAACCAGAGGTCAATATCCCATTCACACCAGGCGTCATAGTCCTGGCCTGCGTGTACCAAACGCCATTGGCGGCCATTGGTGACCAGCGCCACTGGCTGCCGTTGGCGGCGCAGCCACTCCACCACGCGACTGAGCAATTGGCGTGAGCGGCCTACCCCTAAGCGACCACTGAACTGTCGTGACGCCCCTTCCTCGGGGACGAAAACGGGTAGGGCTTCTCCATTGGGCCCCATCCATACGCGGCGAGGTTTGATCTGTACTCCGGTAAAGCTACGAATGGCCCAGCGACTATCGACTCCTTGGGCTTTCTGCCACTCCTCCGCCGGTAATCCGGTGAGGTCTTGCAGGACGTAGTCGATCAGAGCCGACAGGCTTTCATTGCTGCCATCAAAGGCTGTAAGCGCACGACGCAGACGCTCAACCTGCCACTGAGCCAATGCGGGCAATGTTGCCGGAAAGTGTTCGACCAACTTGGCGGTGGAGATCAGCAAACCGCCATGGTTTAGAGAGGCCCAGCCTTGTTCATGCAAAGTCATGCTTGAGCCTCCGGTAAGCGAATTTCAATGGTTACCGGGAATACCTGAGCATCACCACGCAATGTGAAGCGCCGTGGCAGTACTTGCTCAATCACGCGCTCTTTTTCCGCCTTTAAGCGGTCGAGCAGATCACCGAATTGACCCTGACGACGCTTGAGCTCGTCTTCGAGATCGCGCAAGCGTTTCTCGGCGATAGCGTCTGCATCTTCAAACAGCTTTTGCTGGATGGAAGCAGCCCTTTGCTCGTCAATTTCACGCTTGAGCTTTTCAATACTCTGGGCCTTTTGAAGAGCTGCGACTTCTCTAATCCGTTGTTCAAAGGCCTCTTTCTCGTGGGCCTTGGCCTCGTTGGAAACTATTTTCAGTTCGCGCTTGAGGTTTTGCGTCAGGCTCGTACGAACGCGCCCCATCAAGGCTCGCACCTCATCTTCGACGTCATCCCACAGCTCACGAGCTTGAGAGAGATTCTGAGTGGCTAGTACAGCGGGCTGATCGGCGTGATGCGGGCCGGCATAAGCCAGCGGCTCTCCCAACTCGCCGTTTCGTACTGGCAGAACCAAAGTACGCGTCCAGTGATGGAAAGTTTCTCGCAGCTCGTTGATGGCCATTTCTTCTACGGTGAGCAGAACTAGAGCATCTATTCCTGCCGGCACCGCTCCCTGAGTGACAACCCAGCGACTGGGTGGCTGATATTCACTCTGTCCACCAGGAAATCTCAGGCGTGCAAAAGCGTTGAGTGACTGGCGCAACAAGGGATGTCCAAGGTGCAGCAGTACGGTATCCGGAGACGGTCGAAAAACTGGACGGCCATTGATACTTTGGATGAAGTATTGGTTGTCGAATACCAACCATGGCATGGCACCGGCCACGCCACGCCGGCCCGGTAGACGAAGGTTATCATCCACGACCGCTTGCCAGCGGCTGGGTAGTGGCGCTTTCAGGCGCATACGGCCTTTGCTGTCAGGGCCGTCCAGTACATCACGGCTGGCACCCAGACCCATGGCGATGCGCAGGGTATCCTTGAGCGTATCTGGGGTCAGATCAAGGTCAGCCAGCAACTGTTGTAAACGCTGCTTCTCTTCCTCCCCTCGCTCTTCGGTAAGTACGCGAGCCTCGTCAGTTGAGCCACGACGACCGGCAATCTGTTGGTCGAGATCGTCCAGAACATCTGCATCCTCATTGAGCTCCATCATCCGACGTTGGAAGGCCGCATCGAATAATTCGCCAACTGAGCCTAGGTCTTCGCGAATATCATTGACCTTGGCGAGTACACGAGCGACGAAGCTTAGGTCGGCATCATCATCACTGGTGAAGTGAAAGATGGTCACGTCTCGCGACTGACCATGGCGGTCGATACGACCATTGCGCTGTTCGAGGCGCGAGGGGTTCCACGGTATTTCGTAATGCATCAGCAGACGTGCAGTGTGTTGCAGGTTGAGACCTTCCGAAGCTGCATCGGTCGCAACCAATATCTGCACAGGTGAGCCAGGGTCGTTGAAGGCGAGTTTGACGGCCTCGCGCTCCTCGTCGCCCATACCACCGTAGAGCTGGATAATGGCCCCATCATTATTAGGAAATTCAGCATTGAGCCTGTTTACCAGGTAGTCGAGGGTGGTTTTGTATTCGGTGAAGATGATCAGGCGCTCATCACGCTTCCACTGCTCGGCGTTGCGCAGCTCTTTACCAATCAGCTCCAGCAGACGTTCAAAGCGAGCGTCTGATTTTGGCCTTGCTGCGACCACTGGCTGTTTATTTAGACCCAGTGCGGCTAGTGCTGAGTCGATAGCCTCTATCTCGGGAGCCAGTACATCAATGTAAGGATGCATCCAGGCACCCACAACACGGGCAGCATGCCGGCTTCGGCTTTCGCGCTCTTGGTCATCGTCGATGTCTTCTTCACTGGCACGCCGAGCAGCGAGCACTTCAGCCGCCTGGAGGCGTTCGCTTTCAGCTAAGCCTTCTTTAAACCGTAGCCAGCTGTCTGCAAAGGTAACTGGGCTAGAGAGCAAGCGTTTGCGCAGAATCTCGATGGCGAAGTTAAGTACCGTCCGCGCTTCTGGTGCGGTACGAATCATGCCCTTGAGACCATTGCAGAACCGGCGCACCGCAGCAGAAAGATCCTTTTCGGCCCGTAACATATAGAGCGGCAAAGGTTCGAGATAGCGTTTGGCAAAGCGCGGCACTCTGCCGGCGCTTTTATCCTGTTCGTTGATCTCGCTTTTCAGGCGGCGGATCAGCACATCCCCGATCATTTTCCGTTCTTTTTCGGTGAAGGCCGGTGTCTGTGTGAAACGCACTGGGTCAAGCTGTTCCAGCAGGCCAGAGAAACAGCGGGTGTGACCGTTATGAGGTGTGGCGGTTAGGAACAAACGGTGTTCGAAGTAGGGGGTCAGCAACCGCAACATGTTGGCTAGGTCGCTGTCTTCACCGAAATTCGAGGGCATTAGGTTGTGTGCTTCATCGACAATCAGCAAGTCCCATGGCAATTGGGCCCCGCCCCGCTCTTTGGTTGACTCACAGTTGGCAATGAACTGTTCGAGGACATCTGGCTGACGAAGGTAGTGATAGGAGGTAATGATGCGAGGCAGGGCCCGCCAAGGATTGGCATCCAGGCCCATATCCCTTTGCAATTTGTGGGTAGCGGCTTTGTCGACGATGTCGAAACCCAAGGAGAACTTCTCCTCCATTTCCTGCTGCCACTGGATACGCAAGGAGGCTGGGGTAATGATCAGTACACGGCGAATCCGGCGTTTGCGAATCAGCTCAGCCAGAATCAGGCCCGCTTCGACGGTCTTACCCAAACCCACATCGTCAGCTAGTAGTAAGGATACACGCGGCATGCGCATTGCCCGAGCCAGTGGCACCAGCTGGAAATCATCCACGCTGACCGCGCCGTAGACTGGGGCGGTTGGTACCGGCTCGGAGCGTTGATCCGGAGAGTCCGCAGACATGAACGGAGTTAATGCGCTCCAACGTGTAGCCCGCTGCAAGGCAAGGAACTCATCCATCGGCATTGGCGGTTCGATGTCGATACGCGGTACGGCATTGGGTTCCAGCACCACCGGATTTCGCTCGCGCTCCCACAGCAGGGACTCTTCAGCATCGCCATCCGCATCGCTGAACTCGATGGTTACCAGATGCAGAAGACTCGAAGTTTTTGCGTCGCCGAATGGCTCCACTGCTGAGATGACACCACGTCGATTGCGGACAGTGGCCAGCATGCCGATACGTGGAATGGATAGAGGCTGACTCATAGTGTCCCTACTGAATTCGAATATTGGCTGGTGTCGTTCGGAGATTAGTAAGTGCTTTCAGGACATTGTTGACCATAGCTTCTTACGCCGCGCCACGAAATTTAATAGGGGGTAAGTCTACATCCTGAGCCATTAATCTGAGCAGCATTCACTAGGTACCTAGGAACTAATATTTCGAGGTATCACAAAACCACTTGAACGAGCTCTGCAAGGGCTTCTGCTCAATGGCTCGTTTCACTTCATTTCTCGGTCACGCTTGCGGTAAACCAGCACCCGGCAGTCCGGTATAGCGCAGGTGGAGAGGCTGGCGACCAGCAGTAGCTGAGTGGTCACCAGTATGTGGTCAGGCGTGGGGTCTGATTGACCATAATCGCCAATTACGCGAAGGCACGGGAGATCGCCTCGGCGCTTTCCGCCCATGGCCTGTCTGATGGTCTGAGGCTGCAGTCAGAAAACGGTATTCTGGTAATGGCGGCGAAGCTGGCCGTTACAGCTGCCAACTGGCGGGGGCGAATATAAGAACAGCGGCCAATGCGTCGAATGGGTTGCCTGGAATGTATCGGCCATAGGCCATTTCATAGTCGGTTCCGGCTTGTGGCGCGTCCGGATCGAAGCGAGTGAGCCACAACTTGCTCCCGTCCGTAGAAACCAACTGGTTGGGGTAGGTTTTTCGCAGTTCGTTGAGTTCGCCGGGATCGAGCGTGGCGGAGACTTCATGCCCGGTGGGGCGGAGCTGGCCAGGATGGAGCAGCAAAATTAGTTTCGGCCAGTCCCCGTACTCCAATGCTTTGTCCCAATCAGCGACAAAAATCGGATGGTCAGTTGGCCGCACATCGATCCCGTGCTGGAGGACGCTGTCCAGCCGCTCAAGTGCGACACCACGACAAGCGCAGGCCAGCAAATTAGAAGCAAGCGGATGCGTCGTTGCCAGTTGCATGAGCACGTCATAGAGGTCGATGTCCGGCTTATGCTGGTTAACGGCGCCGTGGAAAACAATATGCCAGGCAGGTACCGGTAGGCTGCTCAGGAAGCGGGCTTCAGAGTGAACATTCGGCATGGGAGAAGACTCCGGGATAGGTCGTGCGAGCACCGTCGTATCCCAAGGTCGGGAGCGGGGCGCTGTGTCGATGCGTATAGGCCAGTCAAACAGCTCGACCAAATTCATAGATGCAGTGCTCAGCGTCATCCATGATGTTGAAGTGATCCAGCTCATGGGCGATGGTGAAGCCGGATTCCCCTTCATTGATTTTATGGAGCATCCATTTGGCCATCGCCATTAACCAGCCCGGGTCATCCAGGGGCTCACCGGCAGTGAAATCCAGCTCAACGCTGTCATTGAATTGAGCGCCGTAGTGAATAATCAGGCGGGTAGTGCTGACTGTGAACTGTGCTTCGATGCGGTAGTGTAGCGAGGCGGACATTCGTTCCCTTAGCAACCGGGCGATCTTATTGGCTGCCCGTTGCTGTTCGATAATGCTGCCGCTCAAGGCCGGTGGAGCGACTGTGCCGTCGCCAAAAAAGCAAGGGGACATGGGCCGCTCTCCATCATGCAGGGAATGAAAGACGCTTCATTCTAGTTCATTGTCGGGACGAGACACGCGGTGAATCCAGCATTCCCGCTCACCGCTTCCAGAGTGCCGAGGCGATTTTTCGGCGTGCATAGGCCTACTCATCGTCGGGCCACTCACTAAATATCTCGATACTCTCCACGGCTACCACCAGGCGCTTACCCATCGAGCAGAGGACTTGTTCCAGCTGTTCGATGGTACAGGGGTGTTGGAAATCTAACAGTCGTCGAACTACCGACAGATTGATATTCAAGTGTCGACACCAGTCGATTTCACGTAGTCCCAGCTCGAGCAGGCTATTCCATAGCGTGATGCGAGCCACCATGACTATTGGTAGATGAAGCGAATACTGATTTTTTGCCGGTACTGAGGCCAGCGGAATCGGGTGTCGCTGTTCAACATAGTCGTTCAACACCTGTGCCAGCCGTTGAGCAGCGGCCTCCAACGTTTCGGAGATGGTCTCCCCGGTGATGGAGTCGTCTTCGTCTTCGTCACCAATCAGCTCAGGGATGTCTGGACAAGCGATCACCCTGATAAAAAGGCCTTCATAGAATGTGAGCATCACTGGGTATTCGTACATGGTCGCCCTCCGGCCAGGCAACGATTTCTCGTTCAAGTGTGGAGCAATCACGCGGCGACGCCTGTCGGAGCCAGCTCGGAACGCTAATCTGGCGAGTGTGTGGACAGGGAAGGAGTCAACGTTCTTCAACCGTAGCATTGATACCATGGTCAAGCGAGGCCAAGACATCCGTCGCAAAATGAGCAAGGTTCTGACCCACACAGGGGTGGCCTGCAACGCAGCAGATTATCCATCACCTCGCCTTTGCAGCGAGGGCGCTATCGCAAATCCGAAGGGGGAAAGAGCTCCGCCGCCTTTTTCGCGAGGGTGTCGGCCAGCCAGCCGAGGGGGCGTCCTTTTTCCTTGATCTGCCTTTCGAATTCCTCAAGCCGGGCGGCGACTTCAAGCACGGTTTTTCCGTCCATGGTTTTGATCACTTGCCAGGCCATGTCGCGTTTACTTCCAGCGCGAAAAGGCTGACTGCTGGGATCGGGGATACGTACGATACAGTGACCATGCTGGTTCTTTGTCACTTGTACTTTGTCACCTACGACGTTCAGTTGGATGGCTCTGGTCATGATTTGTATGCCTTGGTGAGCTTCGGGAAACTGCGATCTAAGCAATCTGGCAAGCTTATTTGCTGCACGTTGCTGCACGTTGCTGCTCGATAATGGCGGTGCTGAACGCCGGTGGTGCGGCTGTGCGGGTGCCAACAGTGAAAGTGGGCATGGCAAACGCTCCCTTTCCACGGGCAATAAAGGATTCATCATTCTAGTCCACTACCTGCCCATGTCGGCTCAACCAGCATAGGGTTAGCTCAGCAACGCTGGTATGTGGGCCGGTTGCCCTCCTGCAGTGAAAGCTCAACTACGATGTAAGCACGGTGAAAAGTTGAACCCGTTGATGACCAGAATCGCTCGATTTCCACGTGTGGCTGGCTCGCCGGGATGTAAATAGGAGGTGTGCGTGATTTCGGTAAACGATTTCGAGGCGCAATGGCTGGAGGATATAGAAATCGGTGCACCCTCAAGCACCATGAAAGGGCACCGCTTTGCCCAGAAAATCTTGCGGGACTGGCTTGGGCTGGATGCAGATACGGTAGAGGTCATCTACTGCGATGGTGCTGGTGATGGCGGTATAGATGCGGCGGTGTTCATTCCGCATGACGCGGAGGAGGATGCTGAGGGCGATACCTGGATGCTGGTGCAAAGTAAGTACGGCAGCGCCTTCAGAGGCGCAGATACGTTGTTTACCGAGGCCGAAAAAGTATTCGCCACGTTGGAGGGGAAGCGTGAGAACCTTTCTTCATTGTCTGAAAGCCTGGTCAAACGTATTCGCCAGTTCCTTTCGCAAGTCGGTGCAAAAGACCGGCTGGAATACGTTGTGGCCACCAATCAGCGATTGAGCCCTGCCGAATACGATGATCTTGAGGCAATCAGGAGAATTGGTCAGGAAAAATTTGGCGCAGCTTTCCACGCGGTAGATGTTTCCATCGAGTCGATCTACAACAAGAGACTCGAGGGCGATAAGTGGCGGCAGTCGGTTGAAGGTGCCGTTGCGAACCACCATCGCCAGTTCAGGCAACATCTTGTATGTGGGCGCGACAAAGTTGGCAGACATTTTCGCCTTCATGCAGGCCTACAAGAAGAGCAGTGGTGACTTAGACATGCTGTACGACAAAAACGTGCGCAAGTTTCTCGGTCATAGGCGCAAAGTCAACAAAGGAATCGAACATACCATCGAGCATTACCCCGAGCGTTTCGGCCTATACAACAACGGCATCACCATTGTGGCCGAGGCCGTGGAGTCGCGGGCAGATGGCTTGACTGTTCTGTCCAATCCATACGTGGTCAACGGTTGCCAGACCACGCGTTCAATTTTTTTGGTGCTTCAGCAGAAGCTCAACTCCGGTGGCAAGGGTAATCACCTGCAGTGGTTAAAACGACTGGATGAGGCCGTGGTGGTAACCAAGATCGTCGTGGTAGGCGATGAAGGCGAAGGCCTGCTGACCGAGACTACGCGCTACACCAATTCGCAGAATGCTGTAAGCGATAAGGATTTCATTTCGCTGGAAGCGGATTTCCGTCATTGGGCATCGTTATTCAATGATCGGTACGGAGTATTTCTCGAAATCCAACGTGGCGCCTGGGATGCTCGCAAGGCGTGGCAAAAGCAGAACCCGCTAGCACAGCCGCTGTACGAGGAGTCAGCCTACGCTTTCGATCTCTTGAAAGTTTATGTGGCCGGTTGGCTAGCTGAGCCCGGGGCGGCGTTGGGTAGCAACTCACCGTTTGCTCCGGGTGGGACTTGGTTCAAGAAGGTCAATGGCTCGCCAGATTTTGGTGTTGAAGCGCTTTATGCGGCGTATTTATTGCAACAGTTGGCAGAAGGGTACAAGTTCGGGCGTAAGTCGGAAAAACCGTCGCGTAGCCTAACGCGCTTCCTATTCTACACTGTAACAGTGGATCTACTTCGTAACTTCCTGTTAATGCAAGATTTTGCACATGACAATGAAGATATATCGCGCAGCATTGCCAAGTTGAATGATGCGGGCTTGCTGCAAGAGATTGGCTTATGTGCAATTAATTTGATCGACGACTATTTTCGGCAAGGTAGTGAAGATTCCCTGTTCGATGAGCCTGGATTTCGAAAGACTCATGAGGTGCGCGCATTTCTGATGTCGGAAAAGCTTATCAAGGACGAGCAGTATTCTCCGGGCCTAAAGGCCCAGTTGAATTACGCCCGGCGGGATTTTCGCCGTAGTCCGGTTGCTGAACAGATAAAAGGACGACTGAGTCCGATTGGGACGTTGTAGACATTTTCACCGGCGGGACATGGAATGGGGTAAAAGTGCTTCTTCGCTTGGGCTGAAAGTGTTGTTAGGCCTAGGCGCTGATCACCGTCCACTGTAATCCCTGGCGGTGGGCTAAGCTGAATAAGTGATCACCATCCGCTGAACGAGTTGATTATGCCTCACTCGCCCGCTGATCCGAGCCAAGCCGTTGCTGCAGCTCCCACCCAGTCGGTTTGGCAGGCCATAGAGCTGCCGGTGCGTGGGATCGACTTGATTGAGGCAGTGAACCGGGGTTTGCCGTGCACTCCCTTCCTGCGCCTCGCTATCTGGCTGGACATCCCCCCGGCAGTTGGACGGCAGTGTGTGGGTATTTCGCCGTCGACCTGGCGCCGACGGGTTGTGACTGGTCGTTTGAGCGTCCAGGAGAGTGACCGGCTGTATCGCTTTGTATCGACTCTTGATCTGGCGCTTCAGCTGTTCGAGGGTGATAAGTCAACCGCGTATGCCTGGCTCTGTCGACCCCAGCGAGGCCTAACCAACCGCTGTGCCATCGACTTGCTCGCAACTACCGCTGGAACTGACGCGATCCGCGAGCTGATCGGGCGGCTGTGACACCGTAATGAGTGACGTGCATCTAGGACTGGATACGGAAAATGTGCCCAGCGGACGACCGGTATCCGGAGCATTTTTGGCAGTGCTATTGTGCCAGCCTCGGTTTAGAGGAACACACCATGGGCTGGTTCAGAAAACCTCGGGAATTGACCCACTGGGAGCGTCGTGAGCAAGCGTTCATTGATGCGCTCAACCAACTTAAGACGTTGCACGTCACCCGCGAAGGCGCTATGTACCTTGACCCCGAAGAGCTCCGTGAGCAAGTCATTGCCTCCCGCGAGCAGCTTAAATACCTGGTGAAGAGATAAACGAGGGCGCGCTTGCTTCAGCGCATGGTGGATGACCACAAATTAACGCGCTGCAGAGTGGTGTGTCGCTACTCCCCTCGCCTGGCTTTTATTGCGTGGGTATCGGCGCGGTAAGATGCTGAAACCACTCAGCTCTTAGTTTGAGGGCGACGATCTATTCGAGATTAACTAATTTGAAAACACCAACTGATTTTCTAGGGTTAGATAGGGTTATTCCGCTCCAACGCAGCGGGTCGACGCCCTCGACCAACTGATTGTACAAGGCTCGCCCACGTTTTTTCATGGGCTCAATTGATGCTCCATCCTGACTCAACGTGCCCAACAGCAGCCAGTTTCCAAGCGCTTTAGTGGTATGCGCATAAAACGCGAGTTCGTGAACAAGCGAAGAGTCGTAAGGGAAAATGAACCAGATTTTTTCAAAATAAGGGCGAGCCAGGCTGGCTAGTTTAAGTAAGTCTGCAGCGGCTTTTTCTTCCTTACGGGACGTATCGCCAACGCGCCCGAAGATAGCGACTTTTGCAGTTCTATTTTCTTGGATTAAGAAAAACTGGCTGAAAAAATCAGATTGAGTAACCTTCACCATCTCGCCCTCTGGATAGCCAAAAAACTTCGGGCCTGCCGCCGCCAATGCTCCACCGCAAAGACGTTCGTGCTCCGTGACCCTGGAGCGTGCACGTGCGCGTGTTGTGGAGGTGGGGGTTCCCATTGCTCGGGTATATCGGTCAACGGTTTCACGAAGGGATTGCAAGGTCTGTTGGTTGGCGAGTGCTGCCTGCAGAATGGATAAGGCCGCTTGGGTATCAAGCTGATGCAATCGTTCCACAAGCTCAACGTGCGCATAACCGCAGCCGACCTGTTCAGCGGTGAGTGGGCCCGCGATGCGATTGAGAAAACTACCAGCCTTGAGCATGCGAGAGACGACTTTGGCGTCATACCCCTGCTCGTCAGCGAGTTTACGAATCAGCAGGTTAATGCTGTCGTCCCCTTGATAGCCATCCAATGTGGTCTGCAGAGTGTTGTATAGCGTGTACCAATGCTGGCGCGCCTGCCTTCCCATCCCTACCCCCAGCCAACTTTATCGCTCCGATGTGTTTTTAGGTACACATCACCAAATGTTGACAGTCTACCGTCTCGAGGTTATACATAAAAGAATGATTATTTGGTGAAGTGTACCTAATGAAAACCGATAGCCTCAGCCATGGCTTCAGCCGGGATGTTGCGAAACGAGTCAGGCGCGCAGGTCGGGCCTACGTCATGTGTTCGGCGAAAAATGGCAACGTTGAGATCCGACTGGAATCTCGACTTGAGCAATCGGTGGCACAGGCGCTAGAGCTTGATCCGCGAGTGCGCGCTTATCGTGCGCAGCCGTTCACGCTTGATCTAGCTACCGGTGATTTGCTTCCCGAGAAGCACCTGATCAAGCCTCAGGGCACTCTGTACTACACCCCGGATTTTTCCGTGGAGCTGGACGGTCTGCGGATTGTGCTCGAAGTGAAGCCCCGCGACTTTATGGAGGAGCACGGCGAACTGCTGGGCAAGGTACGCAGTGCTTTGATCAGGAAAGGTATGCGCTTCATCGTCATTTGCGACGATGATTTCCATGGCCATTACCTGAGGAATATCCAGCTCCTCATTCCCTATCTGACACAAGCGGCGCATTCCCTCCCGCTCTGGGCGGCGTCATTACAACGTCTCACTTCAGACCATCTTGTGGGGCCTGTTGGAGAGGTGCTGGTTGCTGGCACGCCAGCTAACTATCAAGTGGCGGCGGGTGTGTTGCTGGGAATTATCAAATTCGATTTGGAGCGTCACCTGTTCGAGCGGATGGATTTTGAGATCGCACCTGCATTTGGTTCTTTGGAAGCCTTTGAGGTGATTCGCTATGAGCCGTAATCTTGAGGCGGGCCAAGCCGTTGTCTGGCAAGACACCTGCTATGTCATCAAAGCCATCAAGCCGCTCCTGGGAGACATTGTTCTTGAGGCAAAAGGCGGGGTTGAGCGTGCTGTCGACATCCGAGCCTTTTATAACCAGGTCGCCTCCGGGGACATTGAATTGCCTGACCGACAGGTTGAAGCCACAAAGCGTTCGTGGTCTGAAACGGAGCAACAGGAGGCCGACTTTCGTCAGCAACTGATCGGGCTTCTGGTGTCCCTTGAACGGCAATCTCTGGACGACCAAGCCTGCAATGAGCGCGTGGACGCATTCTGTTTGCTCCATCAACACAAAAGGCCTTCGAACAAAACCATCCACAATTATCGGCACAAGTTCAAATGTCATGGCTTCGAAGGACTTATCCCCAACTTCAGCCAGCGAGGCGGCTCCGGGTGGGCGAAAAAGTCGGGAGCCAAGGAGGTCGCAGAACGGGTACTGATTGAGACGTTCATGAAAGACGACAAAGTGAATCTGTCGTCCGTGGCTTTGATGGTCAATCAGGAGTTGAGAGTCCTCAGCGAGACTACCGGAGCGCAAGAGCGCATTGACCGGAAAACCATCAGCCGCCTGCTCCAGCGGTTGCCCAGTTCGCTCGTCAAAGAAGGACGTCTTGACTCCCGCACTTTCAATCTGTGGAACCGGCAGGCGGTTCAGCGCTATGACGTCAAGCAGCCTTTTGAACGGGTAGAAATTGATGCCAAGACGCTGGATATGTACTGCTGCGACGAGTTCGGTAACCGATACAGCGAACTGACCATGTACGCGATGGTCTGCGCGCATGCGTCCTATCCTGTCGGCATCTACATCAGCGGCGGTAAGCCAAGCGAATACACCCTGTTGAAAGTGTTCGAGTTCTTTCTGGCGCCGAAAGACCAGGCGTTCAAAGACCGTTTCGGCATCGAAACCGACTGGGTGCAGCCTTGCGGGATTTCCACGGTGATCCTCGACAATGCCTCAGAGAATTTCTCTGACCTGTCTTTGGGTATTGTTCGGCGCTTGGGCATTCAAGTCGAGTACGCCCGGATTGCCCGAGGCGACGACAAACCGCACGTAGAGTCGTTTTTTAAAGCGTCCGATGAAGGCCTCTTTAGCAAGATGCCGGGCGCGAAAAAGAGCCAGGACAAGAGGATCACAAACCGGCATGCCAAGGCCGAGGCGGAGGCTTGTTATTCCGTTGAAGAGATCTATCGGCATGTGGTGCAGTTTGTCGCTGACGTTTACATCCACCGTCCTAATCAAAAACTGGGTTTCCGTCATGGCAAACCCATGACGCCGAAACTGGCCATGGACGCAGCACTGGCTAATTTTATGCCAGTACCCCCTCCGTCCCTCGATAGGCTGAAAAAGCTGCTCTTGGAGGTCAACCGGGACACTCGCCAGCTCCAGCACTACGGTGTCGATTTTGAGGGCTTCCAGTTTCACAGCCAGGCGTTGGCCGCGCTGGCGCGGGAGCGGGTCATCAGCAGCGTCGATATTCTGTTCAATCCCGAGGACTGCACCAAGATTTATGCAGTGCACCCAGACGACGGAAGCTTGATCCTTCTGCATAACAAGACCGTAGGTATTCCTGATGTGTCCTTCGCCGTCGCAAAAACGCTGAAAAAGGCGTACTCCGGCCCCGCCGATCAGATGAATGGCCATGACTATCAGCGCGTGTATGCCCAGATGCTGGCGCAATTTACAGCGGACAGTCAGCGGCGTCCGAAGATCAGGGACAACAACAAGGCTCTGCGCGCGAGTGCCAAAAAAGCCGCGAAAGCCGACATCGCGGATCAGTTCGAAAAGTACGTCACCCAGCCTGAAGACCGCTCCCTCTCACCTGCCGTGCACGACTGCGGTGAGGATGATTTTGAACCCGCGCCACGCAGGGCACAACCATGAGCAAGGTCATGAATCCACTGGTTTGCCATCAACGGTTTAACGTTGTGCAGGCGGAGATAGAGGCTGTCCTGGCGCGTACCATGGACGGTGATCCCCAGATCCTGCCCATTGTCGGCCCCACGCGGGTCGGCAAGTCAAAACTGCTGGCGAGCATCATCGCCAGCCATCCCACAGCGGAACCTGGAGGGCCTCGCAGGATTGTCAGTGTTGTGAGCCCCAAACACCTCACCGGTCGCGCGCTTCCCGATGCCTGTTTGACAAGCATCGGCATGAGCACCGCGCTGTTCAGGAATCACGTGCTGGCGACCGATGCCTTCATCAAAGCCATCAACAAACAGTCGACGCGGCTGCTCATTTTCGACGAGACGCAACACATGCTGGAGCGCGGTGGACGCACGACAGTGCGTGC
>C687J35174_10001483_pt1 | contig 34112 bp, 40 predicted proteins | sample RifCSPhighO2_01_FD_35174 | JGI IMG/M metagenome (IMG submission 35174) | reverse complement strand
TACATAAGGGCAGTGGTTGCACATGAAAACTACTAAGTATGCCTTTGAACCCGGATAGCCATCAATGGAGTAGGTCTTTCCATCAACCCCCGGCAGTTCAAAACTTGGGGCAAGCGAGCCTTTTTTTAGAACAGAATAATTTGATTCTATGAGTACCATGCTAATTATTTGATAGTAAATCCTTTTATTCAAAACTAAAGAGCCTTTTTTCAAAATCCACTACTTTGCCTTCAGAAATTTTGATTCCTTCGCCTTCTAAAAGCTCAATTTTTCTTTTCGTTCCACGTGCATAACCGCCAATTTTACCATTGCTTGAAACAACTCTGTGGCACGGCACTTGTGGAGAATTAGGGTTTTTGTTGCACGCGTTTCCTGCAGCCCTGTACGCTTTTGGGCTTCCAGCGGCCCTTGCAAGAGCAGTATAAGTTGTAACTTTGCCGCGAGGAATTTGCAACAATAATGCCAGGATTTTTCCATTGAATGATTTCATAAAATGCTATTCTGGGAAAACTTATTTTAAGTCATTTACGGGCCGTTGTTTTTCTTATTTATTTGTGCAAAATAAAACTGGCCGGTTAAGTTTGCGGCCTCGTAGTTTTATCAGTCAATTTTCACTCAAGCAACAGCAATGCGAGCATTACTCCAATTCCAAGTACAAACCACAAGAGCTGTATGAATGATTTTTTCACTTCAACTTCTTTGTGCAGCTCCGGGATTAGGTCTGTTCCTGCAATGTAGATGAATATTCCTGCAGCAAAGGGCGCGAGAAAAATTGTAATATTTTCAACAAATGAACTAATTAGCAGCGCAACAACTGCCCCAAGAATTGCAGTTAGAGCGCTCAAAAAATTGAACATGAGTGCTTTTTGCTTGCTAAACCCTCCATGCAAAAGAACCCCGAAATCACCGATCTCTTGCGGGATTTCATGGAAAATTACCGCAAGAGTAGTTGCAATTCCTACTGGAATACTTACAAGATAGCTACCTGCAATTATTAGTCCATCTATAAAATTGTGTGTAGCGTCCCCAACAATATTCATAAGAGCAAGTGGATGTGGATGGTCCTCTGTTGTTGGCAAATGGCAATGCCTCCATCTTATGAATTTTTCAATAATAAAAGAGAAAATTANCCCGCCGATAAGATATAACGCAAGGGTTGGTGTAAATCCCCCTATTTGCTCAGCAGCTTCTGGTAAGAGGTGGATAAATGCGTCCCCAAAGAGCGCTCCGGCTGAAAAACTCACCATGTATATGAGGAATTTACCGACGCGCTTCTCTCCAAAGGGAAGGGTAATTATCCCAAAAAGCGAAACAAGGCTAACTATTATTACGCTTGCAATTGAGTAGCCCCAAACATCTAGCATAGAGACAGAGTAATAGTTAATAAATTTAAACCTAATTGTTAATAACTTTATTTGAGTAGTTTAAATATCACTTAATAAGAGGGGGAATAATGGCAATTGTTAGCATTTCACTTAGTGATGAACTCATTTCCGAAATGGATTCTCTTCAAAATTCGCTTGGAATAGCGGGCAGAAGCGAACTTGTGCGTGCCGCGCTTAAGATGATGATATCTGATAGGAAGGAAAAATCCTCGCTTTCAGGGGAGCTTGATTCTGTACTACTCACAATTCATTCGGATAAATACAATTCCTCATTTTCGCAAATACGCCATGAATTCGAATCAATAATAAAAACCCAGTTGCACAGCCACATGAAAAACCACAAATGCCTTGAGATTTTAGTGCTTAGCGGAAAAGCAACTGAAATAAAAAATATTTATGAAAAAATGCAGTCGAATAAAAAAATAGATTATGCAAAACTGATTGTCCCTTAAAAATTATCCTGGTTTTATTCCACTGTTATTTTCCCGAACATCTTGACATTCAGATGCTCATGATAGGCCCAGGTGCCGACTTCTTTGAACGTGAAAGCATAACTCTGCCCCACAGGTATGCCCATGCATGCGTCAAATATTGCATCTTCTTCATCAGTCCCGCACTTGGTGATGCTAGAGCCCGGGTATTTCTCATGCGTTGGGTGCATTGCAGTTGCCGGCCAATTTGAGGCGGAACTCTCATTTATCCATCTTATTGTGTCACCATTTTTGATTGTGAGTTCGGATGGAACATAACCAGAACCAGTGATTTTTACAATGTGCTCTTTTGGCTGCTCTTTTTGTGGTTCTTCTTCTCCTGATACGGTTTGCGGCGGGGCACTCTCAACTACTGTATCTTCAGCCTTTACTCCGTCCTCTTGAGGGGCCTGCTGTCCGGAATTTAAGGATCCATCATCGTTATTTGCCTGCTCATTTTGGGAATTGTTAACCAAATTGGAATTATCTGCGCCAGAGTTTTGAGCCTGTTGCTGGCTGCATCCTGCAAGCGCAACAAGAAGAATAAAAGAAATCAGTGCAAGTTTTGAAATTCCAATTTTCATGTACTTATTTTAGTGTATTAAGTTTATAAACTTTGGTTGCATAGTGCAAGTATGGGGGTTAAAATGATTGAATCAAAAGATGTGCCCAAGCCAATCGGCGCTTACTCGCAAGCAATTTCAGCTGGTGATTTTGTATTTGTTTCCGGCCAGCTTGCTTTTGATTTTACAGGAAAACTTGTCCGGGCGCCAATAAAAGATCAAACCAAAATGGTGCTTTCAAATATTGAAAAAATACTTGCAGCCGCAGATCTTGGGATTTCAAATATAGTAAAAGTGGAAGTGTATCTAAAAGACATAAATGATTTTAAGGAATTCAATGAAATTTATTCAAAATGGGTTCTCGAGCCATTTCCTTGCCGCCAGAGCATGCAGGTTGCAAACCTCCCACTAGGGGCGCTTGTGGAAGTTTCTTGCATTGCGTATAGGGGAAATAGCTAAATGACTTAATTATGTAGTAGCGCAGTGCGGGGCAAGAATTAAATAATAAGTCAGCTTTAATTTTAGCATGCCAACAAAACATCCAAATGCTCATCATATTCCATTAAGATTGGTATTTGAAAGTCCTGTTCACGCTGTTGATAACCTAATGCATTTTTTGGGCAGAACCGGTCTTGATGTAAAAATACAAGGCCATCACGGAGCAGAAGTACCCCATGTTGATGTCGGTCGCCTTGCACTTGATGCTAAAAGTAATAGAGTGCGGCTTTTCCAAGATGTAATAAGGCAGGAAATTGCTGCAAAGGAAAAAAAATTATTGGCAGCTGCAGGCGTAAAAAATATGGCAGCGATAATGAAAAATCCGCAATTGCGGCAGAGATTTTCAGCAGATATTACTCATTTAGATTCTTTACAAGCAGAACTTGCAGGAATAAACTCCACAATAAAAGGCCTCGATAAACAACTTGCGGCAATGAGTAAAAGTGAATCAGCAAAATCATTGCACCGCAACTAATTGAATTTTGCTTTTCCCGGTATTTACCGCCGCCTGCTTGCGGCGGCAAAGCGGACTGCCTACCGGCAGGCCTTCAGGAAAATTTTGTCTTCCCCGTATTTACAATAAGCATCTTTTTGTTTTTGGGCAACTTATTTTTCATCTGTAACATTAGTGCAAGCCCTGCAATTCCTGATGGCTCGCAGTCCACTCCATTTTTTTGCGCTATTTTCATTGCTTCATCTAAATATCTCTCCTGCAAGAGGTGGACATCAGTTTCAGGGCCGCAGTAGCCGGCGTACTTGTAAGATCTTATCCACTGCTCATCAAAATGTGCAAACGGCAAGTGAGGAGAATAGAGCTTGTCTGCTTTTGATTTTGGGTTATTTGTAGTTGCTCCGATAAAATTACACTGGCGCAAATCCTTGACCTCACCTCTAAACCTTGGGTCGTGGAAAAAACTTGTCACTTCCTTTTTGTTGATGTTTAAAATGTTTTCATACAAATTTGCAGTCCCAAATGGTATGAAGCAATAATCAGGCGAGCTATTTAGTATCTCATAACTCATCCAATCATAGAAACGGCTGAAGTGGTCTAGTGCATGGTTTGAAGTGATGTCAAAGCCGTTGTCATTGTTTGTAAGTTCTAAAATCTCCCTCCACTCAAGAGGCTTTTTGCTAAGATCATTTACATAAACTTCGCAGCCAATTTTTTTCAGATAGTTTACAATCTTATCATCCATATTCACATCAACAAGAACCTTAAGATTTGGCAGGGCATATTTTCGCAGCATTGTCTGGATTGCAATTGCAGCAGAGCCGGATGATATTATTGACATTGGCGGCAAATCCCCATATATCTGGCCTTTATCTTTTCTAATCAAAATGTCCCTATAGGTTACTACCATCTCCCATGCCATCCTGTCCTTGTGGGTTCCTGTCGGGTTTACGCTCTCATCTTTTATCCAAACATTTTCAAACCCTGGCACCTGGATTTCAAAAGTAGGGGTTGCCGGAAATTTTGGGTTATCCGGAGGGAATTCCGGCTTTAGCGGGCTGTTTTCCGAAGGGATTACAATTGAGCGCAGAATTTTTGATTCGGTTGCAGAAAGTGCCATAATTACAAAATAGAATTTGAAATAAATAAAAACTGTTCGAAATCGCTTTTGAATGATAAAATGATGCATTTAGCCCTTTTTTGCCTTCATTAATTCAAATAATGCCCGCGCGGCCTGTTGGGGCCCTTTTGATTCCATTCCCAAAATTCCAAGCTGGGTTTTGATTTGGCCAACAAACATTTTTTCATCAAACATTGCATTGAAATATTTTTCAGCTAGTACATCATGCTCCTCTTTTAGCTGTGTTGGCCCGAATATATTTGCATAATATGAAGTAGTGATCCCAACTTCTTGGGTAGTTCCTTTTGCCATCCTCTTACCTTCCCCAAACACATCCATTGCATCCTTTGCACTTTTGAATTTTTCAATATAATTTCCAGAAGATGCAGAGTCATAGTTATTTGCATAGAGGAAATAATCAACTGGCCAGCCGTGCAACACTTCTTTTAGCGTAGTAATTGGCACAACTACTCGCGCGTTTATTTTATGCGGGCTCATTATTATCGACCTATCAAGCTGGGCAAACGCATAACCTGAATCTAGGTCATCGAGGCGAACAAATGCCCCTGTTTCTGTTCCAAAAGCGCGAATACCGCTCTTTGTTAATTCAAGTGAACCCATATCGTCAAATACTACCTTTAATTCTTGCAAATTCTCGCCACTAAGAACCCTAAAAGCCTCAATCGATTCGCTCTTTCCTGTCCCTGAATCTCCCACAAATACAATATTTGCCTTCTCCCCACTCTTTAGGGTGATGCGAACCATTGCCCCATGCACAGGAAGCCTTCCCCTCTTTATCATAATTGAATTGTGAAGCGTTAGCATCATTTTCTTAATATACCCAAAATAGGAAAATTCATCCCCTTTAGGAATTGCCCCGACCATTATGTTATTTTCCTTATCTTCAAAAAACACAGTCTTTTGCGGGGCAAATTTTTTCACAGCCTCATCAGGCACTCCATAAACATAAATTGCATCCGGCTTTTTACCAAAATCTTGCTCTGCGCACATTTCAAATAAATTTGAAGTTGCAAGGCTAAGCCCAGTGTAAAAATTGTGGAAATAGAGATAGATTATAAGGTCGCCAACTTTTGCAGGAAAGCACAGCCACTCATCCGGGTTGAATTTTATTCCCTCAAGCGGGTTTGAATTAACAAGTGCAAATTCCCCTTTTCTCTTATTCATTGGAGGGTCAATTAGCATTGGCGGCTCAATTAGAACCTGGCGGATAAGCGGGATATTTTGCAGGGTAGAATATTTTTTTGGCAAATTCACATTCGCAGGTTTTGCAATTGCTCCGACCTGGCAGCCGGCCGGTACCTGCCTATAAATTATCGGGTGCTCGCCCGTAATATTTTCCTGAATGTCCCTGTATATTTTGCGCACCATGTGGTTTAACTTTTCAATTGTGTCATTGAAGGTGCGGTAGGGCTTTTTGTCTATCTCAATATTTTGTCCCCACTTTGGGTCGGGAAGGCAGATTAAATATCTCTCATAGAGCCTCCAGTAATTGTAGAATTCTTCAATAAATCTTTCAAGTAAGTAAATATCTGTAAAAAAACCTTCAAGCTCTGGGGTTGATTCTAGGACTTTGTGTTTTTCCTCTTTTGCAAGTTTTTTTAAAAGGTCAAGAACAAGTGTGTGCTGCTCTTGCTCGCTTTTTTTTGGCAGGATATGCAAAAGCTCTGAATTATTTTCCCGCAGCTTTTTTAGGTAGTTTGAGAGCATTGCGCCAAAGAGTTCGCTCTCCATTATTTTATCAACAGAGCCCCAGTCAAGGCTTGTGGTCCTTATAACTACCTGCTTTCCGTAAATTGAGACATTTGTTGTAATGCTTATTCCCCCACAAAGCATTATACGTTAACTTTTAATTGGTTGCGCGGCTCTTCTAAAAGCTCAAAAACCTATTTCTTTCGTGTCCGCGCTATTAGGTACATATCCATTAGAACAATTGCAACCATTGCCCCGGCAACCGGCACCGCGCGCGGGCAGAGGCACGGGTCGTGTCTTCCTTGCACTGCTATTTTTGCGCTTTTTCCTTTAGTATTTACTGTTTTTTGCTCTTTTGCAATAGATGAAGCGGGCTTAACTGCCATGCGGCAAACAATATCATCCCCATTTGAAATCCCGCCGGAAATTCCTCCCGCATTATTGGTGCGAAACTTCACTTTTCCTTTTGAAACATACATCTCATCATTATTTTGCGATCCGTGCATGCGAGTTGATTCAAACCCTGCCCCTATTTCAACCCCTTTTACCGCATTAATGCTCATAAGCGCCTCTGCGAGTTTTGAATCAAGCTTGTAATAAATTGGTTCTCCCAAACCTGCCGGAACTCCTTTTGCAATAACTTCCACAATTCCCCCAAGGCTATCCCCCTGCTCTTTTGCTGCAAGCACTGCGCTCTCCATTTTTTTTGCAGCGAGCCTGTCAGGCGTGCGCACTGAATTTTTTTCTATTTGTGAAAAATCGGTTTTCTGCGCCCGAATCCCTGAAATTTCCCTTGTGAATGCATAAATTTCAATCCCTTTTTCTGAGAGGAATTTTTTTGCAATTGCGCCTGCTGCAACGCGCATTGCAGTCTCGCGGGCTGAGCTTCTTCCTCCGCCCGTATAATCGCGCAAGCCAAATTTTGCCTGGTAAGCATAATCTGCATGGCCCGGCCTGTAGAGGTCTTTAATTTTTGAATAATCCTTGCTCTTTGCATCTTCGTTAAATATTAAAATTCCAATCGGGCTTCCGGTTGTCTTGCCTTCAAAAACCCCGCTGATTATTTGAGCCCTATCAGATTCACTTCTTGCGCTTGTAACTGCGCTCTGGCCAGGCCTTCTTTTATCAAGTTCTTTTTGGATATCAGATTCGTTAATTGAAAGCCCGGCCGGGCAGCCATCAACAACAACTCCAATTGCCCTTCCATGGCTCTCGCCAAAAGTTGTATAGGTAAATATTTTTCCGAATGTGTTGAAACTCACTCTATCGCCTCCAAAATAGCCCTTCGCATCACTTCTTGCGGAGCTTGTTTTTTTGTGAAAAGTTCAAAGGATGCAAACCCTTGTTCTAGTAACATCTCAAGCCCATTTATAGTTTTGCATCCGAGCGATTTCGCATCCTGCAAAAGCTTAGTTTCAATAGGGTCATAGACAACATCAAAAACCACAAGCCCGGGATATAGAAGCTCACTTGGAATGGGGGTTTGATTCTGATTAGGTTTCATTCCAACAGGGCTTGCATTGATCAAAATGTCAAACCCTTCAAGCGATTTAATTGAACCCATTTTAACGCTCTTTGCCCCAAGTGATTTTGCGAGTCCTTTTGCCTTCGCAGAGCTACTATCTGAAAAAGTAATTGATGNCCCTTCTTCATTTAGATAAAATCCAATTGCTTTTCCCGCCCCGCCACAACCTAGCACCAAAACACTCTTGCCCTTAATTGAGGAAATTTTTTTTAGCGCAGCAACTGATCCAACCCCATCAGTATTATACCCTATAAGTTTTCCATTAGAATTTACCACACAATTTACTGCCCCAATTTTTTGGGCAATTTTATCCACGCTGTCAAGATATTTTATTATCTGCTCTTTAAATGGCATTGTGACATTAAAACCTGCAACTTCAAGTTCGGCCAACCCTTCAACTGCTTTTTTAAGATTTTCCGGTTCAAATGCCAAGTAAGAGTAATTTATACCTAATGCAGAATATGCCGCATTGTGCATTATTGGCGAGAGCGAGTGCCTTGCGGGTTTTCCTATTACGCAGACTAATTTTGTTTTTGAATCAGTCAAGAGAGCACCTTTGTAAATTCAATGCGATATCTTCTCATTTGTTCAGCACTAATTTGTCCAGAAGCGCTCTCAAAACCTTTTTGCAATGAAGCAAAAGTAGCAAACCCTCCTGCAAAATGCGAAAGGATGCGAGAGTCAATCCCGAGTTTTCCCATGCAGAATGCAATGAGTTTTATGTGCTTTTTATTGGCATCTTTAAATAATCCTAAAATCACCCTATTGTCCGAGAGCTTTTTTGCATTAGCCACTATTTTTACGACGTGTGTTTTTTCTTTTGCCATTTTTTCAAGAATGCCACAGAGTTCAATTAGTGCGGGGGTATTTTCCATGCAATGCTTTGAGAGTATTACTTTAGTGCCCTTATTTTTTGCAAGTGCATAGATTTTCTTTTTAAGATCGCTGCGCGTTTCAAATTCAATATCAATAAATTGTGCCTTATTTTTAATTGCGGCTTTTAAAACATTGATCCTTTGCGATTCAGTTCCCCTAAAATGTCCCCCTTCACTTTTTTTCCTGCAAGTGCAGATGCAGGGTTTTTTGCACTTTGCAATTAGGCGCGCTAAATCAGATTCTGAGAGTGAATTAAAATAATCCAGGCGAATTTCAATGGCATCCCCGGCAAGATTTGCCCCTTCGATTAAAAAAAATGCATCCTCAACTTTTTTTGTAGCTACCGGGACAATTATCATAGGCAATCCTCCAGGGAGCTAAAAACAATTTTGTCATCGGGCAAAATCGAATAAGATCCATTTTGCTGGTGCATTTTACCTATTTTTTGTGGAAGAGAATAATAAACTTTTCCGGAAACCGCCTTTTTATCCTTTCTTGTTGCTGCAATCACTTTGTGCAAATCAATTTTTGGCACTTTAGTAGGTAGGCCAATTTGCTCTAAAAGATTTTTTATTTTATTTTCTTCTTCTAAATTCAAAAACCCCATTTTTTGTGAAATTTTAGCTTCAACGCGCATTCCTATTGCAACTGCTTGCCCGTGTGAGAATTGCTTGTAGTTACCAATTGATTCGAGCGCGTGGCCGATAGTGTGGCCATAATTTATAATTTTTCTATAATTTACCTCTTTTTCATCCTTTTCAACAACCTCTGCTTTTATTTTGCAATTTTTTTCTATTAATTGTTCCATTACATTTGGGTCAAGTGAAATTATTTTTGAAATATTTTGCTCAATGAAGTAAAATAACCTGGCATCCGCAACAATTGCATGCTTTATCACTTCGCTCATGCCTGCTGCTACTTCACTTTTGGGCAAGCTTTCTAAAAATTCAGGGCAAATGTACACTTTTTTTGGCTGATAAAAAGAGCCCACCAGATTTTTTCCGGATTTTAAATTGACCCCTGTTTTTCCCCCAATGCTCGAATCAACCATTGCAAGAAGTGTAGTTGGAACCTGCACAAAATTTATTCCGCGCAGATAAATTGCAGCACAAAACCCTGCAATATCCCCGCTAACTCCGCCGCCAAGTGCTACAATGCAATCTTTGCGGTCAAATCCGAGCTTACTCATTTTTTCAACTATCATTTCAACTACTTTGATATTTTTGCTCTGTTCGCCTCGCGGAAAAGAGATTATATGGGCAGTAATAGATTGCTTTGCAAATTGAGAGAGAAGTTTTTTCCCAGCCACTTTTGCAACTTGTGAATCTGCTATGATGCAATATTTTTTACCAAAATTACTCTTACCAATTTCCAATCCAAGTGTATGCGAGAGGCCATTTTCTATTTCAATTTCATAGCTATTATCCTGCCTGCTATCCAACATCACTTTGAGTGTGCGATTCATAAAAATCCCCTTGTGTTGAGTTCATCTATTATTTTTTGTACAGATTCTTCCGCCGTATCTGTTGATGTATCTAGCTTGATATCTGCAGCATTCTCATAAAGGCTTTTTCGCTTCTCCAAAAGCTCTACAATTTCTTCAAATTTGCCTTTTTGAGTCAATGCGGGCCTATTTTGGTCGTTTTTTATTCTTTTATATATAGTTTTTGCATCAGATTGCAAGAGTACAATTTTTGCACTTCCCTTTAGATTTTCAACATTTTGAGTGTCCAATATCACTCCTCCGCCGCATGCTATGCAAAAATTATCTTTTGCGCAAAACTCTTCTACAATTTTGCTCTCAAGCTCTCGGAATTTTGCTTCCCCTTTCTTTGCAAAAATTTCAGAAACGCTCATTGAGGCCCTTTTTGAAATCTGTTTGTCAAGGTCGACAAATTCCATAGAAAGGCGTTTTGCAAGTTTTTTTCCAATAGTGCTCTTACCAGTCCCCCTAAACCCAATCAGTGCAATATTCATTGCTATCCACCTGCCTTTGATAACTCTTCAAAAAAATTAGGGTAACTTTTGGAAACAACCTGCGGGTTCTCTATTTCAATTCCATCTACTGCAAGCCCCATTATAGAAAAAGCCATTGCAACCCTATGGTCGCCAAATGTATTTATGCTAGCTGCGTGGGGTTTTGCGCCTTGAATTTCAATAAAATCTGCTCCTGCCCGATTTTTTATTCCGCATGCAGAGAGATTTGAGCAAATGCTCTCAATTCTATTGCTCTCTTTTACTGCAAGATGACCAATATTTTTTATTACACTTCTTCCATTTGCAAAAGCAAGAGCCACTGCAAGAGTTGGGACAATATCCGGGTAATTTGCCATGTCAATTTCTATCGGGAGCAAAGTCGCAGCCTCCGGCCCGCGCACTGTTACATAGTCATTCCCGTGCTCAATGCTACAACCAATCCTTTCAAGGATTTTCAAAAAAAACTTATCACCTTGCTTTGAATCGGCATTGAGGTTTTTGACCTTTACTTTTCCGCCGCTAATTGCAGCTGCTGCAAAAAAATATGAAGCCGAGCTATAATCGCCTTCGATTTGGTATTTTTGAGCGCGGTAGTGTGAATTCCCACTTACAAAAAATTCCTTATATTGCCGACAAACTGTAGGTATTCCAAAAGATCTCATGCAATCAACAGTAATATCCACATAGGGTTTTGATTTCATTTCCCCTTCTATTTTTGCATGTATTCCTTTTTTTGTATAAGGCGCAGATAGTAAAATCGCACTCAAAAACTGCGAGCTCTCATCTGATTTAATTGAACAAGACCCACCGGCAAATGTCACCCCGTGAACTTTGAGGGGCAAAAACCCATTTTGGGAATCTATCCTTACCCCAAGAGTAGAAAGCGAACTTATCAATTCTCCAAGAGGCCTCTGTCTCATACGTGCTGTTCCGTCTATTACACAATCCGATTTTGCAAGTGCGGCAAAAGGGAGCAAGAACCTTGCACTAACCCCGGAATTTTCTACAAAAATATCTTTTTTAGGTTCTTTAAGATCTCCCCCAGTTCCCTTTACAATAAAATCGTCTCCTTTGAAATCAATTTGCGCGCCAAAAGAGGAGAGGGCATTTGCAGCAACAATTTGATCATCCGCATTAAGGGCATTTTTTAGCACGCTCTTGCCATCTGCTAGGGAGGAAATAAATAGCGCGCGAAGCGTATGTGCCTTGGAAGGCGGAGCGCTAAATGTTGCATCAAGATTTTCAATTTTTTCTATTTTGTGCCCCACGATATCCCGCTCCGTTCATTTCTTTTGCAAAATTTTCAAGTTCTAAAAGCATCTGGCTTTCATTTCCGATATTTTTTTCAATTATTGCCTCAATTGCAGAGCCAACAATTGCCCCATCCGAACCACTCTTAATTATTTTTTCCACATGTGAGGGTTCAGAAATCCCAAAACCAATGCAACATGGAAGTGATGTATTTTTTTTGACTTGCTGCAAAAGATCAATCGTTCCATCTTCAATGCTCTTTCTCTCCCCGGTAACCCCTAGTACTCCGACAATATAGACAAATCCACCTGCGCATTTTAGTATTTTTTTCATTCTTGCAACCCCGGTTAAAGGGGATATTATAAAAATCAAATCAAGCCCTATTTTTTTACAAAGTTTTTTTATTTCTCCGGATTCTTCCAGTGGCATATCTGCAATAAGAATTCCGTCAACTCCGCACTCTTTTGCCCTTTTCAAAAATTTTTCTGCTCCATTGGTATATACTAAGTTGTAGTAGAGCAATAGGCCAATCGGTATTTTTGAATTTTCAGAGCGCAGCTGTGAAATTAATTCAAAGCACTTTTCTGTACTCATCCCTGATTTGAGTGATCTCTGATCAGCAGAGGCTATTCTCTTTCCATCTGCAATCGGGTCTGAAAAAGGAAACCCCAATTCGAGGCAATCGGCATTGCGCGCGAGCACTCGCAGCACTTTTTTTGAGTCTTCAAAAGTGGGGTCACCTAAAACTACAAACGGTATAAAAGCCCCTTTTTGTTTTTTTGCAAGTTCAAAAAAAGTTTGTGCATATCTTCCTTGTGATTTCATAGTTGCCCCCCAAGTTTTCCTTTTATACTTTCAAGATCTTTATCCCCTCTTCCTGAAATATTTATTATTATAATATCGTTTTTTTTGCATTTTTTTGCAAATTCAATCGCATATGCTACTGCATGGCTGCTCTCAAGTGCGGGTATTATCCCTTCTTTTTCGCAGAGCAATTTGAAACCTTCGAGTGCTTGCTGATCTGTTGCATATGCATAATTTGCCCTTCCGATTTCGCGCAAATATGAGTGCTCGGGGCCAATTGCCGAGTAATCAAGCCCTGCTGAAATTGAATGCGTATTATATATTTGCCCATCCTCATTTTGCAAAACATAAGTGAGTGTGCCATGTATAATTCCCTTTCTGCCAATTTTTGGATCTGCAAAGCGCGCTGCATGCTCTCCACTCTCAATTCCTCTTCCTCCGGCTTCAACCCCTATTAGTTCAACTCCCTTATCCGGGATAAATGCCTTGAATATCCCAATTGCATTGCTCCCGCCTCCAATGCATGCAATAATTGCTCTCGGAAGCCTTCCTTCTTTTTTTAATATCTGCTGCCGCGCCTCTTTTCCGATAATTGATTGGAAATGAGCAACCATTGAAGGGTATGGATGTGGCCCTAGAACTGAACCTAAAAGGTAGTGCGTAGTTTTGACATTTGCAGTCCAGTCGCGCATGGCCTCATTTATCGCATCCTTTAAAGTTTTTGACCCGCTCTCAACCGGCACTATTTGCGCGCCTGCAAGTTTCATTCGCACAACATTTGGCTCTTGCCTTTTCATATCGACAGTGCCCATGTAAATTGTGCATGAGAGCCCAAGCATTGCGCACGCAACCGCGCTTGCAACACCGTGCTGCCCGGCACCTGTTTCTGCAATCACCTTTTTTTTGCCCATGTACTTTGCGATTAGAGCTTGCCCTATTGCATTATTTATTTTATGCGCCCCGGTGTGGCACAAATCCTCGCGCTTCAAATACACTTTGCATCCGAACTGCTCACTTAAATTGCCCGCAAAAGTAAGAGGGGTTGGCCTTCCTACAAAATTTTGCAAAAGGCCCGCAAGTTCTTTGTTGAATTTTTTGTCCTTTTTGTATTTATTGAATGCGGCTTCTAACTCTTTCACTGCCGGCATTAGTGTTTCCGGTACAAATTGCCCTCCGTATTTTCCAAAATAACCTTTCATCTAAAACCCTTCTACAATTTTACAAAATTCCCTCATTTTAGAGTTGCTTTTTTTCCCCGGAAATTTTTCAACTCCCGAGCACACATCCACCATAAACGGCCTAAATCGTTTAATGATTCCCGCTACATTGTTTGCATTGAGTCCTCCGGAAAAAATGATATTTTTCCCTGTAAGTTTTTTTGCATCCAACAATTTTGTATCAAACCTTTTGCCGCTTCCGCCATATCCTGCAGAAAAACTATCAAGCATTATATCAGCATTCCCATAATTATTTATTTGCCCAATTGAATTTTTGTCTTTTATATGTACCGCCTTTATGATACTCCCGGAAAAATCATTTGATGCATTTTTAAAATATTGAGCGCTCTCATCACCTGAGAATTGCAACATATCAAGTCCGATTTTTTGTGAAATTTTTTTGACCTTTGTAATTTTTTCGTTCACAAATACCCCGCACACAAGGCACTTGCCCTTTACTGCTTTTGCAATCTCTTTTGCTCTTTCAACGTTTATGTACCGTGGGCTTTTTTTGTAAAAATTTAGGCCAATTACATCTGCTCCATATTGGACAGCTAGTAATGCATCTTTTTTAGCGGTGATTCCGCATATTTTTATAAGTGGTTTTTGTGCAAATTCCCGTAGCTTTACTTGGGGAACAGGGGATGACATTATTGAAGTTCCAATAAGAGCCGCATCGCAAATTCCCTCTAACTCTTTAATTTGCCGAGCTGAATAAATCCCCGATTCGCACACAAGAGTAATTTTTTTTCGCACTTTTTTTGGTATTTTTTTTGCAATTTTAAAAAATGATGAAAAATCCTCTTTAAGGGTTTTTAGGTTTCTTGTATTTATCCCAATAATATCAGATCCGCTCTGCAGCGCATCTTTTAGCGTACTCTCACTATCACATTCAACAAGCGAATCCATTCCTAATGAACTAGAAATTTTCACAAGCTGTTTTAATTTTGCTAAAGGTATAAAGCCGCAAATGAGAAGAATTGCATCAGCCCCATTTGCTCGCGCTTCATAGATTTGGTAGGAATCCAAAATGAAATCCTTTCGTAAAAGCGGCTTATTGGTGTATTTGCGTGCCTCTTTCAAATATTCTATTTTCCCCCCAAAATACTTCTCTTCAGTGAGAATTGAAATTGCAGTTGCATATTTGTCATAAATCGGCATGTATTGTTTTAGCGAAGCTGAATTGTTTATTTTCCCTTTTGAAGGGGAGTTTTTTTTGAACTCTGCGATTAGTGCAACCGTGCCTTTTGAAACCTTTAAAGACTTTCCAAAAGACCTATCTGCCCTGTGGACTTTTTCCAAAAGGGCTCCAATCGGCATTCTTATTTTTTTTTGAGCCAATTCTTTGCGCTTTTGCGCGCGCATTTTTTCCAAAAAATTCATTTATTCGACTCCTCTACAAGTTCGCCAAGTTTTGAGAGCGCTTTTCTAGAATCAATGCTCTTCTTTGCAAGTTCAATCCCCTCTTGCATTGTTTTTGCAACTCCATTTGCATAAATTCCAAGCCCTGCATTTAGTACAACAATATCTCTTCGTGGCCCCGATTCATTGCCTTCGAGTATTCCTATAATAATTTTTGCAGATTCTTGCGGGTTTGATATTGAAAATTCATCTTCGCGCGAGATTGAAAAACCAAAACTTTGAGGTGTGAATTCTTTTCTTACTATATTCCCATTTTGAACTTCAAAAATAATGCTCTTGCCGCTAAGTGTTGCCTCATCATAACCAGATCCTGTTACTACGAGTGCCTTTTTCACGTTCATTAAAAGGAGCGCCCTCGCAATATTTTTTGCAATATCTTCCGAGTATGTTCCTATTAGATATGTTGAGGCGCTAGCAGGGTTTGAGAGAGGGCCAATGATATTGAAAATTGTGCGGATCCCTATTTCCTTTCTTGGTGCAGATGCATATTTCATTGCAGGATGGTGCAGAGGGGCAAAGAGGAATACAAAACCAATTTTTGAGAGGATTTGTGAATTTCTAGCAGGCGTTGTTTGCACATTGACTCCAAGTGCCTCTAAAACATCAGCTGAACCGCTCTTTGATGAAAACCCCCTATTCCCATGTTTTGCAACAATGCACCCTGCGCCTGCTGCAACAATTGCGGCTGCAGTTGAAACATTAAAGCTTCCCTTTCCATCTCCTCCGGTTCCGACAATATCTAAAATATCAGTACTTTTTGTGCATTCAACCCTTTGCATATGCTCTTGAAGAGAGTATGCTGCCCCTGCAATTTCATCAGCGCTCTCACCTTTTGTTGCAAGCGCTGTAATAAATGAACCAATCTGAACCTGAGTTGCTTGCCCTTTCATGATTTCATCAAAAACCTGCTTTGATTGCTCTTTTGATAAATTTTCTTTTCTTACTGCTTTTGCAATTGCCTCTTGGATCATTTTTGACCCTCCACCATAAGCAAAATATTTTCAATTATTTTTCCTCCCTGCGGGGTTAGGATACTTTCCGGGTGGAACTGCACTCCCTCAACTAAATATTTTTTATGGCGAACTGCCATTACAACCCCTGACTCTGAGCGCGCGCTAACAATTAATGATTTTGGGACTTTTGTTGCGCAAAGCGAGTGATACCTTCCAACCTGCATAGGGTTTTCTATATTTGCAAATATGCCTTTTGAATCGTGCAAAACCATTGAAGGCTTTGCATGTATTGTTTCAGGCGCGCGTGAAACTACCCCGCCAAAAGCTTCCACAATTGCCTGCTCGCCAAGGCATACTCCAAAAATAGGAATTGCCTTTGCAAATTCTTTTATTATTGCAATAATATTTCCGGCTTTTTTTGGAGTTGAGGGCCCGGGGGATATTACAATAAGGCCTGGAGAGAATTTTTCAACAATTTCCCGGATGCGCTGTATTGGAGTGTTATTCCTATACACCTGCACTGTGCATTTTCTTTTTTCAAATTCATCCGCCAAATTGTAGGTGAAGGAATCAAAATTATCAATGAGCAGAATTTTCATTTCTTTCATTTTCTTGCCCTCTGTGCAGTTTCTAGTGCGGCAATACATGCCTGTGCCTTTCTTTGCGTTTCTAAAAATTCCTCTTGAGGGTCCGAATCAAATACAATCCCTGCCCCTGCGCGTACATATGCCTTGCCTTTTTGCATTTTTATGCTCCTAATTATTATTGCCGAATCAAAATCCCGAGAAGGTGTAAGATAGCCAATGCTTCCGCCATAAAACCCCCTTCTTGTCTTCTCCTTTTGCCGCAAAAGTTTCATTGCCTCAACCTTAGGCGCGCCTGTTAGAGTGCCCATATTCATTGATGCAAGATAGGCATGCAGAGCATCAAGGTCTGGCTTTAAAATTCCGCTAACCTTGCTAACAAGATGCTGCACATGGGAGTATTTTTCAATCGAGTATGGCATCTCACAAATTCTTGAACCGGCTTCACACACGCGCGCAACATCATTTCTTGCAAGATCAATTAGCATAGTGTGCTCTGCTAATTCTTTTTTGTCATTTTTTAATTGCGCCTCATATCTACCATCTAGTTCTTGATCAATTTCCCCATTGACAATTCCGCGCGGTTTTGTACCTGCAATTGGGCGAATCTCCACCCTCTTTTTTTTCTCGCCCTCAACTTTTAGGAATGTTTCAGGGCTGCTTCCTACAATAATTCCAGTGCTGGTGTTGAAATAGAACATGTAAGGGCTTGGGTTAATTGACCTTAGCGCAACATAGGCATCAAATGGCTCGCAACTGTAATTTGCCACAAGTGTTCTTGAGACAACCGCTTGGAAAATATCGCCTGCAAGAATATTTTGCTTTAGCTCCTTGACAATTTTGATAAATTCTTCTTTTGAAGTATCTGAACTAACCGAAATTTTTTGCCCAGTAGAATTTTTTTTAAATGTCTCATAACCCAGTGCTGTTTTATAATTTTCAATTATTTTCAAGCAGCGTGCAAGTTCACTGTCCTTATCTTCTTCATTAAATATTAGTGCATTTGCAACAAAAAATAATTTGCCGTTTTTGTGATCTGCTATAAAAATATTGTCATAAAAATTCATTTCATAATCAGGTTCATTCAAGACATCTTTTTTGTTCTTTGGCAATTTTTCAAATTGGTCGATAAAATCATATGCAATTGCGCCCATCAACCCCCCGCATACTGCAAATGGCTTGTATACCGGCACGAACTTGAATGCAACTGCGCGCAGAATATCGGCATGGGTTTTTTGCCTAAGCCTTTCTGATTCGCTTAAAAATTCTGCTCTAGACTCGAGTTTTCCTGAAATTTTTGAACTAGAAAACTTCACGCTCTCACAAAATGAAAAGTCATCTTTTATTGAGGCAAGGAATTTTTTGCCAAGGTCATTTAAGGCAATTATTTCAAATTTTGCGTCCCTGCCCCTAACCTTAATGCAAGGATTAGCTGAGCCAATGCTCTTTTCCCCGTATTTTGTTATAATATCTGCGCTCTCAAAAAGCAAGCTATCCGGTTTTTTTCCATAATCGGAAATTTTCGTAAAATATTCTGCAGCATCAATGCTTGCGCTAATCTCTTCGTGCAATGTTACTAAGTTTCCAGGTCTTGCTGCCTGCAGTTTTTCAGTCCCTATCATGTGGAATTGCCTTCATTTGTGCATTTACATTTTTTCCTTTGTACTTTGTATATTTGAAGTAGAAAGAAAATGGTGGGGTCACTGGGATTTGAACCCAGATCAACTGGTCTGGAGCCAGTTGCACTACCAGGTTATGCTATGACCCCACAAAAGGCCTCTTGCCAACCTATCATACTTTAGTTTGGACTTGGCAGAGGTGCGGTCTTAAGTTTTCCATTGATGTAACAATGTTTGCCACAAAAATGAATAGAGTGCAAAAAACTTTATGAAATAAGAATCAGAGCAATTCAGATAGCTAGCTAAATTAGAATTTTTGGATCCAAAGTAAATCCCTTCTTGCCATCAAAATCAATAACAATTAGCCTGCCTTAGATATTTAAAGCTATTTTTTTGCCATGTATGTTGCTTTTGGGCTAATGCTTCTTATTTGCCGTTTCTTTGGTCGTTGTTTTTTACAGCAGCCCTTATAAGTTTTTTAATAAGCAAAAGAGGGAGTTTTTGGCCAAGGGGAAAGCGCACTGTAGCCCTTGAAGTGCTATAGTTTTTTAGTTCGCTTTTATGTTCCTCTACAATTGGAGGCGGGATATAGAGCCCTATGTGCTCTTTTGCGCACGCAAAGTAAACAAGTCGTCCTTTGTAAGAATAATATGGCATTCCATAGCTAATGCTCTCAATTGCAGATGGTGCGGCTTTTTTTATTGCGGATCGAATGTCTTTTAGTTTTCCGCGCGCCTCTTTTGGCGCTGCTAAAATATATGATGCTACATCTTTTGGCTTTTTCATAAATACTGGCCCCGGTTCTTTTCTGCTTCTAAAATTCGCGATACACCCAAAATATATGCCGCCTTTCTATACGATATTTTCTCTTTGATGCATAGTTGTGAAATGTCTCCAAAAGCTTTGAGGATATGCTCTTCTAGTTTTGAATTCACTTTCTGCTCGCTCCAATGAGTATTTGCTAGGTTTTGCACCCACTCAAAATAACTAACTATTACCCCGCCCGCATTTGCCAAAATATCCGGCAAAATTGTTACATTTTTTTTCTCAAAGTACTCATCTGCGCTAGCGGTAACCGGCCCATTTGCCAATTCAAGAATAATTTTTGCCTTAATTTTTTTCATGTTCTTTTCATTTATCACATTTTCAACAGCTGCCGGTACCAAAATATCAACTTGAAGTTCAAGTAGCGCTTCATTTGAAATTTTTTTGCCCACATGGTAATCTTGCACTCGTTTGCCTTTCTTACCATCTTCAATCAATTTTTCTACTTCAAGCCCTTTTGGGCCATATATTGCGCCCTTTGAATCCGACACTGCCACTATTTTGTATCCTTCTGCATGTAAAATTCTCGCAAGATGTGACCCTACATTTCCAAACCCCTGGATTGCAACAGTGAGGTTTTTCTCTTTCTTTTTTAATTGTTTCAAATACTCCCGTAGCGTAATTGCCCCTCCAAGAGAAGTTGAATATAGCCTTCCTTCACTTCCCCCAAGCGAGAGCGGCTTTCCTGTAATTACTCCTGGCGACTTTGTGCCCTTTATTTTTTCATATTCATCCAGCATCCAGCCCATTATTTTTGCATCTGTATTGATGTCCGGGGCAGGAATATCTTTTTTTGGGCCTAAAAAATCCACATACTCTGCAATGTATGCCCTGCTAAGGCGCTCGAGTTCTTTTTCACTTAGTTTTTTTGGATCAACTGCTATCCCGCCTTTTGCCCCCCCAAAAGGAATATTTACAACAGCACATTTTAGCGCCATCAAAAATGCAAGCTCTGTTACTTCTTCCATATTAACATCCGGGTGAAACCTAATGCCTCCTTTTGTTGGCCCACGCGCGTCATTGTACTGCACTCTATATGAAGGAAAAACATGCAAACTCCCATCATCCATTATTAGTGGAATATTGATATTTATCACGCGCTTTGGCTGGTGTAAAAGCAGCATTTGGGTTTTTGTGAGGTGGCGCACTTTTGCGGTGTTTTCAAGATGTGCTTTGCAAACCTTGCACACTACTTCATTTTTTTGCTGTGTTGCTTCCATCTATACTTTTGGGTTTTTTATATTAAAAATGCTTTGGGTTGCATAATGGATTTTATAAACTTAGGGTGAATATAATTGATTATGGCCAAGGTCAAAAAAGAACTGTCACCAAAACAATGTGAAGGATTACTAAGCGTGCTGAAAGGTCGTTTTGAGAAAAACATGAACCGCCATAAAGGAATTGAATGGGCAAAAGTACAAGCAAAGCTGCAAGCTAATATTGAAAAACTCTGGTCACTTAATGAAATGGAAAGAACCGGCGGCGAACCTGATGTTACTAGCCATGATAAAAAGATAGGCGAATACATTTTTTATGATTGTTCAGAGGAAAGTCCTAATGGGCGTAGAAGTATTTGTTACGACCGCGAAGCGCTGGAATCAAGAAAAGAACATAAACCGAAAAATAACGCTATTGATATGGCAGATGCCATGGGCATTGAAATTTTAACGCAAGAACAATATGAAGAGTTGCAAAAACTCGGAAATTTCGATACCAAGACCTCGAGCTGGGTGGAAACACCAATTGAAATTAGAAAACTCGGCGGCGCCCTCTTTGGTGATCGCCGCTACGATAAAGTCTTCATATATCACAACGGTGCAGAATCTTACTATGGCGCTAGGGCTTTTCGTGGCTCGCTAAGAGTATAAATCCTTGGGTAATTTGGACTAAACAATTTCCCGATGCTTTGTAAGATACCCCTCTGTACTCTTGCCGCTTTGCACGAGACTGTATTTGACAGTTGTTTTGTGGGGCAAATATTCTATATAGTAAATGCAATCATTTGGGCAATCCAGATCCATTTTTTCCAAAGGCCCAAGGCCCAGCATATTTCCAAGTATTAATCTAGCAGTTCCTTGGTGTGTTATCACTAAAATTTTCCTACTGGAGTATTTTTCACGAAATGCTGCAAGAAGAGGCTTTACACGTTTTTCATCAACCTGCGCGTAGCTCTCTCCGCCTTCATGTACAAATCCGTACTTGTCCTCAACGCGTTTTTTCCAATCTCCCGGGAATTTTTGCTCTATTTCCTGCTTATCCATTCCTGCATATTTACCTATGTTGATTTCACGAAGTTCATCTTGGAATATGATTTCATTTTTGTGGAATTTCATTATTTCGCGTGCGGTTTGCATGCACCTCTTTTGTGGGGAAGAGAAGACATAGTCAAATTCTTCATCCTTTAGTGCTAGTGATAAAAGCTGCGCCTGCTTTTGCCCTTTTTCATTAATCGATGTCTCCATCCAACCCTGCAGGCGCTTCTCTTTATTAAAATCCGTTTCAGCGTGCCTACACAAAATCATTTTCATGAAAAATCAGTTTAGAGAAACTAAAGAGCGGGAAGAATAAAATTATTGCTATTGGGGGATTTCAGGGCTTCATTGCCCTGTCTATGCCATCACAGGGCTTTTGTAATTCATATTTTGGATAGCAATTGTTGCGTGGAGTTCTTTTTCAAGTGGCAAGACGATTTTAATGATTGTAGTTCCACGTTTTTTCATAAAAGAAATATTTGCAGATGTAATTTTTCCTAAAGCGGTTTTTGCGAGTTTTCTGTTTGTTATTTCACTTAGATATTTTGATGCCTCAAACATTTCAAGGCCTACTATATCTCCATTTGCAGTAAAATCCACTACAAGTTCTCCAAGTTCTACGCTTCCTTTTGATTTGTTTTTTTCGCTATAAAGGTATAAATTGTCATTTTCATAGTCATAGTCTGCCTTGAACTTATTTGTCATGTCCCTGCACCTTCCTTTGCCAAGATAGCCTCTGTTTTATTGCGGTTATAACTATAATCTTCTTCGCAACGTCTTTTATTGCAACAACATACACATATGCAATTCTCTTATGAGGAACAAACCACAATTTATATTTTTCCTCATCTTTTCCGCCACTTTGCTGCTCAAGTACTTTTAGGTGTGCGCATTCTCTTAAGTGTTTTATTAAAATTTCCCTTGAAATTTGCCTTTGCAAAAGGCGAATTTGTACATGTGAAGTAAATTCTATAGAATAGGTTGCTAATTTATTTTTTAAAAAATTTGGGATCATTTGCAATTCCAAAATGAATTGCTTTTTGCAGGTTTTTAAATGATCCGAGACCTCATTGCCGGTGCGATAAATAGCTACACAAATTTCCTGCCAACAGCAAGCCCTATTGCTTTTACTTCTTTGTACATTTTTTCAAATTCTTCAGGGCGCAGCTGCTGGCCTTGGTCTGAATATGCATTTTCCGGCAAATGATGAACTTCAACTAAAAGCCCATCAGCCCCCACTGCAATTGCAGCTTTTGAAAGGGCCGGAATTGGGCCTTTTCTTCCTGCAGCATGGCACGGGTCAACAATTACCGGCAAATGTGTTAGTTCTTTTAGCACCGGAATAATACTTAGGTTTAGAGTATTTCTTGTAAGGGGCTCGAATGTACGTATCCCGCGCTCGCACAAAATTACATTATTGTTGCCCTCATTCATAATGTATTCAGCGGCAAATAGCCACTCATCAACAGTTGTTGCAAGCCCATTTTTTAGTATTACAGGTTTATCCACTTTTCCCACTTCTTTTAGAAGGTCAAAATTTTGGGTGTTGCGCGCGCCAACCCTTAAAATGTCCACGTGCTCTGCTACGACTTCAATATTGCGAGTATCCATTACTTCTGTTTCGGTAATAAGCCCGACTTCCTTTCCAATTTTTTTTATTATTTTAAGGCCGGCTAGCCCCATTCCCTGGAACGCGTATGGGGAAGTGCGCGGCTTATATGCCGAAGATCGCATGACCTTAACCCCCATTCCCTTTAGCTGGTTTGCAATTTCAAACATCTGGTCCTCGCTCTCAACACTACAAGGCCCAGCAACCATTACAAGTTCGCTGCCGCCAAATTTTACCCCATTGCCAACATCAACTATGGTATTGTCAGGATGGGCTTCGCGCGCTGCCCTTCTGTATGGCTTTTGTATCGGCATAACTTTCTCAACAAAATCAAAACTCTCAAGGACTTCCTTTTCTATTTTTGATTCGTCCCCAATAATTCCTACAATTGTTTTGGTTGACCCCACGGATATGTTTGTCCCAAGGCCAGCTTTTTTAATGACTGCAACAACCCTTTCAATGTCATTTTGGGGTGTATCTTTTCCCATTACAACTATCATTTTTTCTCCCCCAATCCCTTTTTGACCCTTTCCACAATAGCATTTGCATCCATTTCGTATTTTGCCAAAAGATCGGGGGCTTTTCCTGACTCTGCAAATGTGCTATTTAGCCCCACTCTAAAAAGCTTGCAATCAATTCTTTTCTCTGCAATAATTTCAGCAATGCTGCTTCCAAGCCCGCCAATTACCCCATCCTCAGCGCTCACAACAATTCCTTTCGAGCACTCTTTTTCCACCGATTTTGAATCAAATGGCTTAATTGAGGCGCAATTTAGAACTGAAACCGATATGTTTTGTGATTTCAAAATACTTGCAGCTTTCATTGCTTGCCCAACAAGCGAACCGCATGCAATTATTGCAGCATCTTTCCCCTCCTGCAAAACGTTCGCTTCTCCCAATTTAAAATCAGGGACAGACTCATAGAGGATTGGGGTTTTTTCCCTGCAGGTTCGCATATAAAATGGCCCTGCATTATAGTACATTGCATTTGTGCATGCAACTGTTTCATAATAATCCGCCGGCACTAGCACATTAAAATTCGGCATATTTTTCATTATTGCAATATCCATTATTTCCTGCCCAGTTGGCCCGTCTTCCCCTGTTACAATCCCGCCATGGCTTCCGACAATTTTTACATTTGTCTGTGAATACGCAACGCTAATTCTCATTTGGTCAAGGGCCCTATTTACAACAAAAGATGCAAATGAACTGGCAAATGGGACCTTGCCGCACCTTGCAAGCCCGGCTGCCATTGAAACCATATCTGCTTCTGAAATTCCGACATACCTAAACCTATCTGGAAATTTTTTCCCAAATAAAATTGATTTTGTGCTCTTTGCAAGGTCGGCATCAAGGCAAACAATATCTGTGTGGCGCTCACCAAGTTCTAAAAGCGCGTCCCCGTAAGCGTCACGCGTTGCAACCTTTTCTCCAATTTTGTATTGTGCAATCGCCATTTCAAAATCCCTTCCTTAAAATTTTCAATGCTTTTTCGTACTGCTCTTGCGTAAGGGCCTTTCCGTGCATATCAGGATCGTTTTCAATGAATTTTACTCCCTTGCCCTTTACTGTTTTTGCAATTATGCAGGTTGGCTTTTTGTCATCACGCGCTTTTTTTAGTGCGGGTAATATTTCACTGAACTTGTGGCCATTGATTTTAATTACCTTCCAGCCAAATGCTTCAAACTTTTTGTCAATCGGGGAGACATCTTTTGTCTTATCAACCCATCCATCATTTTGCAAATTATTGCGATCAACTATTACCGTTACATTATCAAGCCTAGCAAACGGAGTCCACATTATAGCTTCCCAGCACTGGCCTTCCTGCAATTCCCCATCCCCAAATAGCACATAAACATGGTAGTCTTTCTTATCCATTTTTGCTGCAAATGCCATTCCATTTCCAACCGAAAGCCCCATCCCCAAACTGCCTGTTGAAATCTCAACCCCGGGAGTTTTTACCCTATCCGGATGGCCCTGTAGCATACTATTGATTTGGCGAAGATGTTTGAATTCATTTTTTGAAAAATACCCAGCATTTCCAAGGCAAGCATATAGTGCAGGCGCGCCGTGGCCTTTGCTCATAATAAAGCGGTCCCTCTCCTCCCACTCCGGCCTTTTTGGATCATGTTTCATTTCGCTAAAATAGAGCGCTGCCATCAAATCAATGCAAGAAAAGCTTGTAGTAGGGTGGCCAGAGCCTGCAATTGTTGTCATTTCCAAAATGTCCTTTCGCAGCTGGTATGTAATCTCTTCGAGTTTTTTTATCTGCTGCTTTTGATCTTTTGCCATTTTTTACACAACCTAATAATTCACTTTTCACTCATTTGAGGATAACTCCCCAGTATTTTGAGAAAGCCAGTGTTTTTCTTCATTTCCTCAAGCGCTTTTTGCACCCCTTCATCCTCAACAAAGCCTTTGAAGTCTACAAAAAATACGTAATCCCAATTTTTAATCTTGCTTGGGCGCGATTCTATCTTCATCATGCTAATGCCATTTTCGCGAAGCGGTTCAAGGGCACCAAGAAGCGCGCCTGCGATATTTTTTGTAGTAAAAAGAATACTGGTTTTTGCGTCCTGTGGTTTTTTTGCAGGGGCTTTGCCGATCACCAAAAACCTTGTGATATTATTTCCCCTATCCTGGATTGATCGCGCAACAATATTGAGGCCATTTTGTCTAGCTGCTAATTCTGAACCTATCCCTGCTGAATTGATGTAGAGCTTAGCAGATTCGGCACTCTTTGAAGTTGATGCCACTTCAATTATTTGCGCGCTTGGAAGGTTTTTTGCAATCCACTCTCCGCACTGTAAAATCGCCATTTGGTGTGAGTAGATTTTTTCAATATCCTTTATCCGGTATTTTGAAATCAAATTGTGCTCGATTTTTTCGGATAGCTCTGCAATTATATTGAGGTCTGAATTCATGAACATATCATAAGTGTAAGTGACACTTCCCCCAAGCGAATTTTCAATCGGCACCACTCCAAAATCAGCTTCCCCTTTTTCAACTGCCCTAAATACATGTTCAATTGAATCAAATGGCAAAAAATCAGATGCGCTGCCAAAATGTGCAAGTGCTGCAAAGTGGGTAAATGTTGCAGAGGGCCCAAGATATGCAATTTTTATTTTCTGCTGCGCCCTGCGCGAGATGCTAAAAATTTCCCTATAAATTTTTTCAATTCCATCTTTTGGAAATCCTTTTGCACTATTTTTTAGGCGCGCAATCACTTCCTCCTCGCGCGCCGGATCATATACACTCTCATTTGAATTTTTTTTCTCATTTCCGATTTTTAGTGCAAGTGAGAGCCGCTTTCCCAAAAGCGCTACTATTTCCTCATCAATTTTGTCGATTTTTCCCCGTTGCTCTTCCACTTTTGCCATAAATCCAATGCACTTCCACTAACCTAATAATTCCACTTTGGTCCTTAATATGAAAATGTTAAAATTCCACTAAGAAAAAACACCAAAGAGATTTTAACTACCTATTAGCAGAGGATTTTATTTGGTTTTATGTTATTGCATTTGTTTCTTTATCTACTATCAAATATCTGGAAGCCAATTATACCTTTAGATGCACATACAATACTATTTATAGAGTCTGCACTTTCTTCTTCAAATCCCTATTAAGCGACCTATCGGAAGGGGTGCTTTGGTGATTTTGGAAGCATTATTGCTGCTCCAGCTCTCAATTTATTCAAAATTGAACGTGGGAATCTGCTTTTCATGGCACTCAGAGCTTGTGCTGAGGCCCTAGATAGCCTTTTGCGTTCTTTTCCCTCTATCTCTACACCACTTTTATCACAGGCGTTGAGTACAAGGGTAGGCAATAGACGCAGTGGCATGTTTGTGAGCACAGGCCTATAATGCAAGCAAAAGTCCCTAAGGATGGCAAAATCTCTCTTACCAAAATTTTCGCTCTTCCTTAAGGCAAAGAACCGGGTTAAATTATCAACAATGCTTACTGATAATCTTTGCCTCAGATCATGTAGTTCTATGGCTTGCTTTTCTGAAGCATTTAACAATCTTTCATTGATTTTATGCAAAATTTCAAGGTCTTTTTTTACAGATCGAATATTCTTAATTATATCTGGGTTAGTAATTAGTTTCATAATCACTGGATTATTTGAAAAAAACTTGAAAGAAGCCCACCCTCTTTTCCACAAAACTTCACTATCAAAGTCAGCACGGTTACCCCCATCACTCTTCAAATAATATGTATTGAATTCACCATGGCTTCTTATATGCTCAATAAATAATTTAGCATTTGTAGTCATCACCTTTTGGAAAAACTCACTAACTTTGGTAAAATTAAATTTTTCACTCTCATAGTAAGTATTCCATTCTTCATATTGACGTAATAATCTGCCAGAAAAAAATGAATAAAATTCTGGGCTCACTATGTATGCCAATTCATATGCCTTTCTAACTTGCGTGGCAGTCACTTTTTTAGAGTCCAATGTTATTTTTTCAAGTTCCATTATTTGTTGAAATGTTTGTTCCTCCCAATTCCCTGACTTTCCAAGTTTACCGGCAAACTTTAATGATTCAGTATCAAAAATACGAGGAGCCCATTTTTTGTCCATCATCAACTGGATAACAATGGCCGGATTCAGTGAATTTGATGTAGATTCCATATTAAAAGTAAGTTTTATTTGTATTTATATGTTTGCCAGACTTTGGGACAAAATTGGGTATTTTTACTCTATTGCATTTTTGCGCAAAAACTTATCCCGCATCTCTTTTCCAATACCCTCTATTTGGTGGCTATCCTGCTCCTTTCGCAGCTTCTTTAAATTCAAAAGCCCGGACCTATACTCTTGCATCCATTCATTTGCAAATTTCCCCCCCTCAACATCTGCTAAAAGAGCTTTCATTCGCTTTTTCACTTCCGGGGTAATTATTGCCTTGCCCCTTGTCCTGCCCCCATATTCAGCAGTGTTTGAAACTTCGCTCCACATATGTGTAAGGCCGCCTTCATGGATTAGGTCTGCTAGGAGCTTAACTTCGTGCAAGCACTCAAAATATGCCATTTGGGGCGGGTAGCCGGCTTCAACCAGCACTTCAAAACCGGTTTTTATTAATTCCGAGAGCCCCCCGCACAAAATCACCTGCTCAGAAAAGAGGTCCTCATAAGTTTCCTGTTCAAAAGTGCACTCCATAACTCCGGCTCTTGTAAATCCGCACGCCTTTGCCATTGCAAGGGAGATTTTTTTTGCATTTTTTGAATAGTCTTGCCTTATTGAAATAATTCCGGGCACCCCAAATCCTTCCAAAAATTTTTTGCGCACCTCATTTCCCGGGCCTTTTGGGGAAACCATTATCACATCCACATTTTTCGGAGGCTTTATGAAGTTGTAGCAGATATTAAATCCGTGGGAAAATGAAATTGCCTTTCCTTCTGTTAGATGCTGAGATATTTCTTTTCCATAAATTTCAGATTGCTTTTCATCCGGCAAGAGGATGTGGATAATATCAGCCCGCCTTGCAGCTTCTTTTACTTCCAACACTTCAAAGCCATACTTTTTTGCAACGCCCCAATTAGAACTTTCTTTATAGAGCCCAATTATTACGTTAAGGCCAGAATCTTTCATGCACATTGCCTGTGCTTGCCCTTGCGAACCATAACCTATAACTGCAATTGTTTTGCCATGCAGATCTTTTAGGTCTGCGTCCTTTTCGTAATAGATCTTCACTTGCCCCACCTTTCATTTAATTTGATCTAATATTAATTTACATTTACTAGAGCTAGACGTACTCTAGCCACTTTTTGTATTTTGCCGCCCTGCCGTGCACTATATCAAAAAATTTTGCCTGTAACTTTTTCGTAATGTGCCCAGGTTTCCCTGGTCCAATCTCCCTATTGTCAACTTCAATAACCGGAGTGACTTCAGCTGAAGTCCCTGTAATAAAGCACTCATCTGAAATGTAGAGCTGGTCTTTTGTGAAAGTTTCTTCCCGCACTTTAATTTTCATATCGCGGGCGATTTGCATTATCGAATCTCGCGTTAGGCCTTCTAGCGTATTTGTTGTAGGCGGAGTTATAAGTACGCCGTTTCTTACAATGAAAATATTTTCAACGCTGCACTCTGCAACATTCCCGAAAATATCCAGTAAAATTGCTTCCTGGTATCCGGCGTTGAGTGCATCCATTTTTGCAAGCGCGCTATTTGTGTAATTGCCGGTTGCTTTTGCTTTTGTCATCATTGCATTTGGGCTGTGGCGCGAAAATGAGCACACTTTTGCGCGGATCCCATTTTTTTGCCCATCTTCCCCTAAATAAGTGTCCCACACCCAAGGAGTAATTGCGCTATCAACCGGGCAATCTGTTGTTGTGATCCCCATTTTTCCATACCCTAAATAAATGAGCGGGCGCAAGTAGCATTCTTTGAATTTGTTCACGCGCACAAGCTCTTTGCAAGCATCCTCGTATTCTTTATGTGTAAAATTGGTTTTGAATTGCATTATATGCGCAGAATTGAGTAGCCTTTTTATATGGTCTTTGAGACGAAAAAGGGCAGGCCCTTTGCGTGTATGATAGCACCTAATTCCTTCAAATACCCCTGTTCCGTAATGCAGCGCATGGGTTAGGATGTGCACCTTTGCATCATGCCATTTTACCAATTTGCCATTCATCCAAATAAATTCGCTCTCCTTCATTGCCTTCCCTCTATATACTTGAGGGGCGCGCAACAATTAAAAACAAGTATTTACCAAAAAGCCAACCTTTAATTATTCCCTTGCAAATAAGCAATACAGTGAGCAATATGCAACCTGCAAAAAGACGTTCTGATTTTGCCCATCCTATTCGAGATAGCCAAAATTTTTCGGTAGTAAGGCCTTTCAAAGTAACTCGCAGGATAAAAATAACCCGAGTCAAAGATCCAAAAAAAGAAGACCATTTGCTCTCTTCCCGTGCCGGCCAAACTGAATTAATTGTTCAAATATTTAAAAAGCACAAATTGTTGCCTGATTTAAAACCCGGAACACTCGCAGTTATGGGGGAGAGGTTGTGGACAAAACCTGAGGCAAAAGCCGACCTTGTGCACCATATTGAAAGTTATTTATTTGAAGGAGTTAGAGACAAAAAATCTCTTTCACAACTTTTTTCAAAAAATCCGACTCCTGGAGAATTTTCCAAATGGTGCTCGCAAAATTTTGATGAAAACCACGCGCAACAAGCATTTGTTCTTGCCGGCCAGATACACACCCGCACAATTAAACTTCTCAAATCTGCTGTCGAAATAACTAATGCCGGGCGCTACCATGAGAAAGGAACTGTTGCAGGAATTGTTCTGCAAAACCTAGCTGATGCATTTGAAACTCTTACTCCAAAATATGAAAAAGTTGCGCATGACTACTTTTTGGCATTTTCCTAAAAAAGGGCTTTTGATGAAACTTACAATGCTAACTGCCTATGACTATCCGACAGCTTCAATTGCTGATTTGGGCGGAGTTGATTTGATTTTGGTAGGGGATAGCGCTGCAAATGTTGTCCACGGGTTTAAGAGCACCAGTGAGATTTCACTTGAGCAAATGCTAGTGCACACTGCAGCAGTTTCCCGTGCAAACCCCAAGGCATTAATTGTTGGCGATATGCCATTTGGTTCTTATAAAAATCCAAAAATTGCAGTGCAGAGCGCAAAAAAATTCATTGCAGCAGGGGCAAATTTAGTAAAACTTGAAGGCGAAAAAATCCAAGAAGTAAAAGCAATTAGAAAGGGCGGCATTAAAGTAATGGGACACTTGGGGTATTTGCCGCAAACCGATGCAAAACCAAAAGTTAAAGGAAGAACAGAAGATGAGGAGAAAAATCTTCTTGCAGCAGCAAAAAACCTTCAAGCAGCAGGCTGTTCATATCTTGTTTTAGAACTTGTCCCGCAAAAAATCGCGCAAAAAATAACGCGGCAACTTTCAATCCCGACAATTGGAATTGGCGCCGGGAAATATTGCTCCGGCCAAGTGCTTGTTTTCCACGACCTTTTGGGCCTAAATCCTGATGATAATTTCCGCCCAAGATTTTTGAAGCGGTATGCAAACCTCAAAAAAATTGCAATAAAAGCTGTGCAAAAATATGTAATCGAAGTTAAAAGAGGCAAATTCCCCTCGCAAAAAAATGCTTATGAATAAATCTCCCTATAAGTCAAATCAGATCACCTGGCAAAAAGCCACCACTGCATTGGACGTTTGGCAGGGCATTTTTCCTTATTTTAGAAATTGAGGGTTATTTTGCCTTCGAAATCCTTAATTAGGGGTTTACACTACATCTTAAAATGGTTGCAAAAAAGCAATTTCTTAACAGGATTGGAAAAGACCCTCGACGAAGGGAAAAATATGCTCGTATGAAACTGTCGCGTTTACGCAATTTGGCAAGGCGCAAAAATACAATCAAGTCCAATTATGACCTATCAAGTGCGCGTGATCAGGTTTTAATGATGGAGACCGTATTTCAAAAGCATGGGCTACTTACAAAAACGCATCCTCTTGGAGATTACAAGAGATGGACGCTTGCCGAGGATGAACTTAGGATTACTGTAAAAAATTCTATGCTCGCTGGTTTTGAAGATGTAAAACTCCTATCCGAAGTCTTTATGCCAAACGGCAGGCAAATCGTACATCGAGTTACTGATTTGAAGGATTTATGTCAAAAATATAACCAAAATCCGGAAAAAGTTTTGCAGGTTATTCAATCCAGGTTTGATAGTGCAAATTCTGCAAATAGAATTTTACGCGATGAAATTCATAAAGTTCAAACTCAAGATTTAGATGAAAAGAAACTTCTAATTCTAAGAAATACCGTAGATGCAATTGGCCAGTTAATAGGGCCATATCAATACGCATCACTAATGCTGCCAATGCTCTAAAGAAAAACCCTCTTAAACCCTTTTCCACATTTTTTGTTGCATGACAATAATAATTTCAGGCTTTGCAGGTTCTGGAAAAAGCTCGCTTGCTGATTCTTTGGGCAAATCACTTGGAATAAAAGTGGTTCATGCCTCCGCGCTTTTGAAGGAAATGAAAGATGCAGGAGAAGCTGCCCTTGAAAAAGAGGTGCAAAAAGTGCATGATTGGTGGGAGAGCGAGCAGGCAAAAGAGTTCATGCAAAAACGCCACCAAGACCCATCCCTTGACTTAGCGCTTGATGAAAAGCTTCTCAAAATCGCCAAAAAAGGAAAGGTAATACTTGACTCTTGGACAATGCCATATCTCTACAAAGGAAAAGCTTTCAGGATCTGGCTCAATGCTTCAGCACAAGTTAGGGCAAAAAGGGTTTCAGAGCGCGACAAGCTAGATTATAATGTAGTTTTGGAGAAGATAAAGACAAGGGACGAGCAGACAAAAGCTTTATATCAAAGGTTGTACAACTTCACAATGGGAGAAAATCTGCAAGTGTTTGATCTTGCGCTAGATACAGACAAGTTCTCCCAAAAGGAAGTTTTTGAAAAAGTTCTAAAAGAAATTGAGGCGAAAAAATGGAAAGAGTGAGCACCGGAGTAAAAGGCTTTGATGAATTGATTGCCGGCGGCTTTCCTGAAGGCTCAACCATACTGCTATCAGGCGGGGCCGGAACCGGAAAAACGATTTTTGGCCTTAGCTATCTTTACAACGGCGCTCGCGAAAATGAACCTGGGCTCTATATTACACTTGAAGGGAACATCAAAAATTTAGTGTGGAACATGGAATCATTTGGTTGGGACATAAAACCCTTGCAAGATTCCGGTAAATTAAAAATTTATAGGATGAATCTGCACACCGATGAAAATGTTGAGCGCCAAATTGAAGAGGAATTAAAAGTAATTGCAAAACTTGTAAAGGAAATGGGGTGCAAGCGCCTTGTTGTCGATTCAACAACAGCACTTGGAGTGTGGATAGTTGACCAGGGAAAAATACGCTACATGCTCTATAATTTTACTGACGCGCTCAAAGATTTGGGCTGCACAACACTTCTAATTGCAGAAACAAAGGGCGGAAAAACCGACTTTTCAGCATTCGGGGTTGAAGAATTTTTAGTGGATGGGGTTGTTAGCCTCTATTTCTTCCCTCCAAACAGGAGCATATTTGTTAGGAAAATGCGCGGGACAAACCATAGCAAGACCGTGCACCCATTCAACATCACAGAGTTTGGCATTGAAGTGAAATCACGCGACGAAATGCTATGGGACGTGCTGAAGTAAATAATAAGAAAAAGTAGATTTCAATGAAAAGAACCTATAAAGATACTCTTATTTTTCATAGCCAGGTTCGAATAGGGAGATCCGGCAAGCCGATTGTTATACCAAAATTTAGGACAATGGTGCGAAATGCACATGGTGATTCTAAGGCAATTGAGGCTCAAGAAGGTCCCGCTAAATTTGCGATTCAAGATAAGCGAAGAACAACTTTTGGAAAATTTTTACGAAGATCAGGACTTGATGAGTTACCACAGATCATTAAACTGCTCCAAGGGGATCTTATTGTTGTTGGTATTAGGCCACAAACTAAAAAATCATTCAGGAAGTTTCCTGCAGATATACAGGAAATCTATAAAGAAATGGGGCCTAGCCTTATGAATATAACATACGCATGCAAACACTTTCCGCCTACCACTGATGAGGTCTATAACGAGTTCCGTGCATTTTATGGAATTTGGAAAAAGAATAAGAAAAAGGCTTATTTGGTTTATGCACTTAGGATTGCCAAGAATTTTGCTGTAGGTAAAAGTTGGACAAGGTAAAGTTCGATCCAAACTATGATTTTACCCCTTAATCTGCTTTAGTGCTAGCCTAATATCTGCCCCGACTACGGTTTTGCGGTTTGCGTGCTTTGCAAATTCATTTGCCTGCTGACTTATTTTAACCCCTTCTTCTTCGAGCACTTCAGCTAATGCTGCCACTGCATCCTCGCTAACCCTTCCGGCGCCGGCCTTTCTTATAATTCTATCAACGGCGGCGAGCGGGAGTATCTGATTTGTCATAACCCACCTCTAGATAAGCAATACCACCTAAACTTATTTAAATTGCCCCTTT
>C687J35174_10001480_pt1 | contig 34135 bp, 40 predicted proteins | sample RifCSPhighO2_01_FD_35174 | JGI IMG/M metagenome (IMG submission 35174) | reverse complement strand
AAAGGTAGGCTAACAACATGGCCGCAAAGGTTTGGGATTCAACAGCAAACGGCGGAAAGGGTGATTGGGTTCCTGCGGACACTCCACGCAGGGGAACGCCACCCATCCCGGATCCTCACCGGGAACGGAGAGTACGGACGGAAATCCGCCGGGCACAGCTCACGATCGCGCTCTTCATCACCGTCGGCTTCGCCGTTCTAGCCGCGGTGGTTGCCATCATCACGGGCTTGCCGTACGAGCGCTGGACCGCGAAAGAGTTCAACGCCACCGTCACGGAGAAGTTTCTGTGTGGTCCACAGAAAACGGTCTACTGCGTCTCTATCGTACACGACGACGGAAAGGCAGAAGTCCTCCAAAACCACGATAGCCTGTGGTGGTGGAAGTGGACCAGTACCGACTACCAGACACTCTTCCAACCGGACACGCGGTTCCACTTCAAGGTGTACGGCTGGCGCTGGCCACTGCGCTCATGGTTCCGCAACATCATTGCAGCGGAATCCATCGGCTGAACAATAGCAGCCACTCAAAAGCCCTCGCGACACTTCGTCGGAGGGCTTTTTTTCATTTCAAAAACTTGTCATGGATCTAGCCTTGGCAACCTGGGACGTTGCCAAACCCAACCACTCGCAACTAATAGGGTCATTGGATCGCTATAATGATCTTCGTGGCTCACGAACAAGATATCAAGGATATAAAAAATGGTCTGATTGCTTTGGACAGAGTATTTAACAAAAAGGGGGTCAACTACCGCGTGCTCGGGTCCGTCTTGGTCGCCGCTATAAACGGAACGCCGCATAGAACGTTAGGTGATATCGACATCCTATTGGACGAATCGAATTGGCAACAAATTTCTGGAGTTCTCAAAAAAGAGGGGTATCAGCTTGTCAACAAGAGTAGCTTCGGCTTTAATTGGTTCGAAGCGCATAAGCCAAACAGTCTCGGGTTTACCTTTCTATTGATTGGGAAGTTCCAAGATGATTATTTTGAATATGTACTTAACCACATACTTAAATTACGAATCGCAAGTTCATATCTCACTCCGACAAAATATACTTTGTTCGGATATTCATTTACCGGAATTCCCAGACGATCGGTCTACGAAGGACTGAAAATAAGCAGTCTTAACCCAAAAAGAAAATTGGATAGGGAACTTGTCACCAAAGCCTTTGGTGGAAAAATTCCGACAGGAGTTAAGCTTGAGAGAGCCTTCAATATCTATTCCTTTGGATTGGAAATCCCATATGCATATTCGTTCTTTTCCTACCTCTATAACCTCTACGGCGGCCTGCGAGTAATCATCGGCAAAAAATACGAAGTCTGGGACTAATATTTAGCCTTGGCAACCTGGGAGGTTGCCAAACCAACTACGGTGTCCGTCCTCGCAGACCCAAGAAGAAATAGTTGTATACTGTGAATGTGGGAGATAAAGAAAGAAAACAAAAGCATCCGAAAGTAGTCATCGCCGAGACTGAAAGTGAGGGGGTTATCAACGGCAGGCAAAGGTTACGCAAAGCCCTGGCAGAAGCCTACGCCGAGATCAGAATACCAAAAAGAATCAGAAATCTAATTGAATCTACCGGGTTGACCCAAAGCGAGTTATTTTTCAAACTCTGGTGGGTTACCCCCAGCCTATTATTTGGAAATTACTCCCCTCAACAGATGTGGGAATGCGGTGGTAAAGAGCTGGTGATCGATCATCTTTTTGCTTTGGCTGGCGACCAACACGAATTAATTCAAGAAACACTCAGAAAAATAAGGTCCACCAAAATCTAGTCCTTATTTCAAAAACTTGTCGTGGATTTGTTTCAGCTGTTCCTGGACGGTGAGATTTCCGTCAACAACCAGAACATTAGATCCGTGAGGCGGTTCAAATCTCGATTGGGAATCACGAATATATTCTTCACCAACATCGACTCTTGCGACCGAGTTCTTATTTTCCAGCCATCTAGCCTTGGCCACTTCGGGGAGGATATTAACACAAATAATCGCAATGTCAGCACCGAATTTCTCGCCAATTTTCACTACCAAATCCCGCTCATACTCTGTAAAATTACCTGCGTCCTGGATTACATTTTTCCCTTCCCTTAAATAATCTTCGATTCTCCCATGCATTTCTCCATAAACATTATCCCACTGCGCCTGTGTCACAACTTCATCGGCGACGTCACCCAGCATTTCAGACTTGACTTCATCCAGATCGATTCTGACAAAGCCAAATCGCTCACTTAGTTTTTTAGATAGAACTGTTTTACCGGAAAATGGCGTTCCACAAAAAATAATTAGCTTCATTTTAAGAATTTGTCGTGGATTTGCTTCAGCTGCGGATTGGTGACGTGGGTATAGATCTGGGTCGTGCTGACATTTTTGTGGCCGAGCATTTCCTGGACACTGCGCAGATCCGCGCCGTTTTGCAGTAGGGAAGTCGCGAACGAATGTCTCATCGTATGAGGACTGACCCTAACCGGCAGTCCCGCCATCAGGCGGTATTTTTCGACGATCCGTTGGATTGTCCTCACCGTCAGGCGCATTTTCTCGCCACCGGTTGTTGGGTCAGATTTCTTCCCGGCCAAGCGGATCCAGAGCGGTTTGTTGGCGTCATCGCGGCTCTTCATAAAACGCGAAAGCCAGACTGCGGCCCGCTCGGTCAGGAAAACCACCCTCGGGTGTCTGCCTTTACCGATAATGCCGAATTCTCGTTGTTTCAAGTCGATCTTGTCCCGATCTAGTTTCATCATTTCCGAAACACGAAGGCCCGTGGAAAACAAAACTTCTAAGATAGCCCGGTCACGTAGACCTTCAACTTTTTGTAAATTCGGCATTGAGAGCAACCGTTCGACTTGTTCACGGGAGAGGAACTTCAGCGAGCGGCTTTCCGCCTTCGGCAGGTCAATCTTTTCCGGAGCCAAAGATTTAATTCCTTTTCGGGCCAGATATTTTAGGAAAGCGCGGAGAGAAATAATGTAATACGACTGCGTCGCCTTTGACAATGTGCGACCCTGCACATCTTCATAACGGGTCAGGAAAAGGCGGTAAAGACGAACAATCTCCGGCGTCAGCCGCTGAATATATTCCTGTTGATAATGCTTTTCAAACCATTTCCGGAAGACAACCAGATAATGCTTGTAGTTACGGACCGTGTAAGGGGAGTAGTTTTTCTCGATCTCGATATTACTTAAATATCGATTTATTAATCTTTCGAGGGAAATATCTTCGGTTTTTGACTTTGCCATTAGTGGGGGAGAGAGGACTCACCCTCTCCATACTAGAATGTACGACGTTAAATCGCAATCCAATCTGCCAATCTGGTGGTCAAACAACCCATAGTGTGATATACTATCATGCTGGATGTGGAAGTTCGACAGAACCGCTGTCAAAACACCCCACATTCGGGAGGTAGAAATGGACATCCTCGTCTATGCGGTCATTGTGATGACCGCAGGCTCGGCCAGTGGCCAAGTGGTCGAAGCCATTAATGCCGCGAAAAAAGGCCAATTCGACGAGGCGCGGTGGCGAATTGCCCTGGCCATCGGGCCAGCGATGGCAGTGATATACATCATCGTCGGGATGTAGGATGGTGATGAAAAACATAAACGCCCCGCAACCCGCGGGGCGTTTTTCTTGACTTTTTGAGGCTAGATTCCTTCCTGCCGGCAGGCAGGGAGGCCGCGAGACCGTATGATGCCCCTAGAAAGCCCGCTGGAATATTTGACGGTTAGTTTAGTCGTCCAATGTGACCCACTTCAATTAATTAAACCGGAAAACATTCGGGTTTTTCTACAATAACGCAACCAGAACATAGACCACCAGAGGACCAAAAAGAATCGGGGATCTAATTAAAGATAAGATTAAAAACCGGAAGGTTTCGGGATTTTGTCCGGCAATACGGAAGATATAATAGACCACTTCTCCCGGCGCATCAGTTCTACATCACGTCGCAAAACTAATATTGTACGACATAACAGTTAAAGGCATGAGGTCGGGAACTAATGGCTCCACAATGGTGGAGGAGTGCCATGTAAAGACTGGGGCCAAATCCTGGCACAAATAAATAATACAGACGGTCTCCCCGAGAATAGAGTTGATGACGAAGCTAAAAACGGAATTAAGTTAGGGCCGAGGTCGTCTATCTTCCCGACCATATCACTCCATATCGTTTGTGCATCCCTAGGCACGCTGGCAGTTATCCACATAGGTTGCCGAAAATCGTGAAAACTATAGGACTTCGTGAAAACAGCGTATAATTATAGGCTTAGGATAATTATAGGACACTCCTCTACCTCGTCGATGCAAACAAAAATTACCCCGATTCTGCTAGTTCTTGAACAATCACCCTCTCCAGGATGTAGTCAAAAATGCAATCAGAATAATAATTAAATTAAATATCACGAATTCAAGGTAGTTTACCGCCATCATCTTGTTCACCAATCGTTGTTCGAGGATACCCAGGAGGGCATAAAAACACGAAGTCAGCACTAAACCACCCATAAACGGTCCGATCGGCCAAAATGATATTACGCAGCCAAATAAACCCATTAACCAACCAATGACGATCGAGAGGCGGTAGACATCGTCCAAATGTTCTGTTTTCAAATCTACACTCCAAAGACTTTCAAAAGAAAGAAGCAGACTAACCAACCCCACTATTACTCCGATGATGTAAAAAGGTAGTTTCAAACTAAAGGCAACGGCGAAAAAGAAAAGCGATACCACCAGTGCCAAGATAAAACTCACTGACCGTGCCGCCCGAAATAGCTGGATCGTCCTGATCGAGGCGACCGAAAAAATATTTTCGGTCAACAAAACCGCATACATTCCAAAAACATATAAAACAATAAAGATAAAACGGACGACCGCGCCCAAAAAGAGCGATGTTTCAATCTGAAAGCTAAGCCCGAATATCGAAGGAATTGCGCTTGGCAAAAGATTGCCAAAAAGACCTGTCCCCAAAGTAAACAAAACCGGGAGAATGAGCAGGGTAACCCATTCCCAACCCTTCAGATCCTCAAACAAAACCCACGCGGACAAAACATAAGCAATGCCAGAGACAGAAAGCACCAAGGCCAACCTTTTCTCTACTCCAAACAATCCAGTCAACCAAAGAAAAAAACCTAAAATGAGAGAAATAATAAAAAAACGGGCTCGCTTACTCATAATTCAAATTTGTCCAGACCTCAACCACATCATCATGATTCTCAAGTGCCTCGATCAAAGCAAGACACCTGGAAAGGACGTCCCCGGTCAAGGTAATCATCGGAACCACCGGATTAATATGTTTTAGATAGGACACAGACCCGGGAGAACCCAAACTTCCATCCGCCTTATCAATTATCGACTTGATTTCCCCACCGGTACGATTCCGATTGTCCGTCGCCGACGTAATCAGTAGTCCCACGCCGCCCGGTCCATAGGCCTCATAAACAATTTCTTCCACTTCACTGCCGCCACCACCTCCGAGGGCTTTATCGATTGCACGTCGCACATTCTCAGAAGGTATGCTTAGACTGTGGGCTTCATCCAATACCGTCCTCAAAAAAGGGTTCATTCCGGGATCTCCGGAGTTACCTTTTTTGGCCGCAATCTGTATCTTTTTGGCAATTTTGGTAAAGGCCGCTCCCCTTTTGGAATCTTCAACCGCTTTTTTATGCTTTATCGTAGACCATTTTGAATGACCTGACATAGAACCTATTCTAGCACCAGAATGCTGGGGCTTGACTATCCTTCTTAATATTTCTATCATTTACAATCAATGGCTGATCAATCCTCCAATCAAACACCCGAAAGACTAGCCATCACCGCCGCCCTTACCGCCCGATGGGATGACGCCATAAATATCAACCAGGAAATTCTCGTCAATAACCCCCACGACACTTCCGCCCTAAACCGACTCGGAATTGCCTATCTCAAAACCAAACAGCCGGGCAATGCCAAAAAAATGTTTTTAAAGGTCCTCGATCTCGACCCCTTTAACTCGATCGCCAAGACTAACCTCAAAAAAGCGTCTCCAAAATTCAGTAAGGACTATGACAACACCACTCTTCTTTCAAATCATACTTTTAGTTTTATCGAAGAACCGGGTAAATCAAAGGTTATTCCGTTAAACAACCTAGGCGAACCAAATGTGGTTGCAACTCTTTACACCGGCCTGGAAGTGGAACTGAAAATTGCGGCCAGAAAGGTGAAGGTTGCCAGTAACGACAAGTACATCGGCTGTCTTCCTGATGATATCTCGGTCCACTTGATCCGGCTCGTCAAGGCGGGATATAAGTATCAGACACTCATCAAGTCAGCTGATACCAATAGTATCCAGGTATATATCAAGGAGGTCAAAAACAGCAAGCGCCTAAAGGGTACCCCATCCTTCACTTTTAATCACGATCTGAATGAGATGGATAGTTCCGGTGGGGGCCCCACACAGCCTCCTTTGGAAATCTATGATCCGATTGTCGAATCGGAAATTTGAAGCTACCACCAAAATCCCGACGTACTTCTTCTGGATTAGTCCCCTCTCCCCAATACAATCACCAGGTCTGATTTTGTATCTCGATCAATATAATCCTTCAATAGGTTTTTCTTCTGTGCCGGCTTGCAAAAAAACGAATTGATCAAAAACTCAGCCGTTTTTGGGTGAACTTTTGTGTCCCCCCAAATCAGGCAAGACTCTTTTTCCTCTTTCTTGGCAGTCAAGACGTCGATGACGCGGGTGCCCGCCGATTCGATTTGTCTGGCGCCCTGTCTGGCACGACCCCCCTTGCCCGTGGCGTTAACAACCGTTACCTCAGCGGTCTCCGAAAGAACCCCGTCTACCACCCACTGATTTCTACTCCAGACGAATACCGCCGCATTGAGTCTGTATATCGTTTTACCATCAGGCTCCTCGATGATATCCATGACGTTTTTAGGTAAACTCACCGACAAAGACATCGTTTTGCCCAACAATTCATTTACGTCTTTCAGCAAAAGGTAGCGGTCAATCAGACTCAAGTTGGTCTTAGCAGAAAAAGACAATAGTCCTTCCCGTAAACCCGTCAAAGAAAACTCCACATTCGACTTAACCACCCCAGCGACAACCACCCCCAGAGCTTGTCCAATGCTGGTTCTAGCCACGTTGCTGGGATCAGGAAGAGGTAAACCAATCTTGTAAATTGCTTCCATCTGATATTCTCCCCCGTTTGCACCGATCGGGATCGATAAATTATTTGGTAAACGCATCAGGCTGACAACCCCCGAGTTTTGTCTGATTGATACTATCCCCATGCCGCCCTCGCCGATCAACAAAAGATTTATCCCCAGTTTGGCATTATATATATTCCGCCGCAGAGCACCCAAAAGGACCATCAGGGCTACCAAGATCAGAAAAACCACGCCAGCGATGTGAAAAAATTTATATAGTCTAGACATATACCCCGGTCATCTCTTCCTGTTGATACTTCCGATAAGATTCAAAATCTTCTTTTTCGCAAACACCTTTCCTGATCAAGTCGCCTAGGTGTAAACCTCCAACGAAATGGGGAAAAATAACATAGGTCGCCCCGGCGGCATACAGCTTCTGTGCATCCTCAACCGACTCGGCGTCCATAACCACACTCGCCCTCAATCTTCTTCTCTTCAATTCCGAAAGCATTATTAGGTTATCTTTGATGTCTCTGAGAGTTGAGATCACCATCTTCGCTTTTGTTAGGTTCAATCGGTCATACATCTCAGTATCAGACGCATCAGCATAGATTACTTCATAGCCCTCACTTGTAAGACGAGATACGGCCTCGGGGTCAAAATCAACGATTAGCATCTTTTGCTTGTTTTTAGCAAGATGCCTCAACAGACTTCTCCCCATTCGGTGGCAACCAAACAGGACAATGCGATCGCCAATCACTTTCTTAACCTCGTCCTCACCGGATAAGTTATCCTTCCAGAAAAACCTTAGCAGTGGTTTCATCAAACGATAAACACTTTCGTTATCGAGAATCAGGTAACCCGAAACAACCATTGTGATCAATCCAACCAAAGATACTAATGAGAGCTCGCTACCATTCAATAGACCGACTTTGTTCCCAATCCCAACCATAATAAAACTAAACTCTGAAATCTGACCGAAAAGAATACCGGTGTTAAATGCAACCCGCTGTTTATAACCAAGGCAGCGCATCAAAAACCAAATTATGATTGGTTTGAGAAAGATTACCGCCAAAGATAGGTAAATAGCGGTTATCACAATCGAAAAATCAAGTCTTAGATTCAGACCCAGACCCACGAAGAATATTGTCAAAAAGAAATCTCTAATCGGCTTAATCTTTGTGGCGATGTGGGAGTGTTCGAAACTTCCCGATAACGCCAGCCCGGCCAAAAAACCGCCGATCTCCAAGGACAAACCAATTACCGGAGATGCGATCAGGCTTGCCAGAACGAAGCACCAAGCAAGACTAAAAAGAATCAGTTCGTCCATGGACCGGGCTACTTTGTGTAAAAGCTTCGGCATTACCCTCCGCGCCATCAAAATGGTCAAACCTGCCAGAACCAATACTTTCACAGACAGCGTCATCGGGTCGTTCCCCTCCCCCCTCCCCAGAACCAGAAGGATTACGATCGCGGCCAGATCTTGAATCAGAAGCAATGCTACGGCCACCTTTCCGGCCAAACTTTCAAGGTCATGCTTTTCCGAAAGTAATTTGACGACGATAATCGTGCTGGAAAACGTCAGCGCCGCGGCCAAAAAAAGACTTAGGTTGAGAGAGATTCCCATCAGCTTCAAAAGTAAGGAAAAAATGGCAATGGTGAACACGATCTGGGAAAACCCGATCAGAAGAGCCTTCTCCCCCATTTTTTTCACCTCGGCGACATTCATTTCAAGCCCAACCAAAAAGAGCAACAGCATCACCCCGGCACTACTTAGCATTTCCAAAAAACGGTTGATTTCCCCGCCACGAAGCAAACCCCAGTATCCAACCAACAAACCGACCAAAACATGACCGAGAAAAGCCGGTTGGTGAAAAATCCGTGCTACCATCCCGGCACACACCGCCAACCCAAAAACAAAACTAAAAATCAAAAACGGATTATCCACTCTCCATCCATAATATCAGCTTGGCAGCAGGAACGGGAAGCGGCGCCCCAACCGACTGCCACTCACCCTTTAGATCCATAAACCCGATCTTTTGCGCGTGTAAAAAGTGAAAAGGCAAAAGTTTCCGGTCCACAGCAACCTTACTCCTGGTCAGATATTTCTCGTCCGAGAAAACAGGAAACCCAAGATGCGCCAAATGAACCCTGATTTGGTGGGTTCTGCCCGTTTTAGGAAAGAGCCTGACCAGAGAGTAACTCCCAAAATATTTTTCAACCTTCCAGGACGTTTCTGCCATCTTACCGCTGTATTTTATTTCCCATTTTTCCCTGTCAAACCGGCTTCGGGAAAGAGGCAAACGAACCGTTCCCTCTTTGGGTGTTAGGTGACCATGAACCAGGGCCAGATATTCCTTTTTGGTTTCCCGATCATGAAATTGTTTCAATAAGTGTGTCAGAGCGGTCTGATTCTTTGCGATCAGCAAACAACCGCTAGTCTCCTTATCCAACCGATGGGCCACCCCACACCTTGCCACAAATGTCCTTCGTTCGTTATCAATCAGGGAATCTCCCTCGTTTTTGATTTGTAGTCTGCCACAAGCCCAGTCCGCCACCGTCTCACCACTTGCTGACTCGGCCCGGTTTACCACCACAAACGGCGGCTTGTTAATTACAATGATGTCTTTGTCCTCCCAGAGGACCGGTAATTGCCAATTTGCCATACTACTCCAAGTGTAATTGAAACATCGGCCAAATTGAACCACAACGAAAATAAGAAATTCCAATGAAGATAATCCCAAACGCTACCCAGCACGACTCTGGACAATCCGTTGGAGAGCCCGCCGACAATAATAAGAAGCCACCCAAAACCGGTTATTCTTTTGGCAACTGCCAAGGCAAATAGGAGTCCGACCGGAAACAGATATAAATAAGCCGGCAACAAACCATTCGCCAATCCAAAGCTAAAACCGCTATTGCTGGTCCCCCAGTCTACCGACTTGGTATAAAACTGTAAAAACAAATCAACCAAAACCAATAACAATAGCAAGCCACCCCAAGATGAAAACCTCACCTCTTTTTTCTCGCCTCCACTTCGTTCTCGCAGGCAAAGCAGTATTCTGCCGTCGGTTTGATCGCCAATCTGTCGGTATCGATCATCACTCCACATTTCTCGCAAATCCCATAACTCCCGATCTTAATTCTGGTCAAGGTCTTTCGGATATTGATCAAGGATTTGATCAATTCAACCCGTGATGCAAAAACGCGGTCGTGATCGACTTGCTCCGCCACATCAGCATCAATTGAGTTGTCTTCTTCTCTATTTTTCCCCTTGAAGGGATCTTCTTTTTTCAGGCTGCTTTTTGCTTTCACCAACCTCTTTTCTTCACCCTTCAAATAATCCATCAATGGCTTCAAAACGTTCATCGGAAAAGAGAACGATAAACCCGTGTTCTTGACGACCTTTTTTGGCTCAGATTTCATTTGGACTTAGTGTACCATCTTCCGAAGATTGGAAGCAACTTGACATCATGAGCTAAACTTCTCCCCGACTGGCGGTATATCAGCATCAAACCCAAAAAAACACTCGCCAAACCGAACGGCAGAGCCGACGTTGCGATCACCAACCCGGAAAAAAACAGGAATGCCCCGCAAATGAAACCGGGTCGAGCCTGAGTTTTTCTGAAGCGATACCAGCCAAAGGTGCGGTACTCCGATTCCAATCTCCAAAGCCAAACAAATATGAGTAAAAAGAACAAAGCTTGGAGGAGCTCGAGCGGAACTCCAAACACTAGTGAGCCAAGGCCGGCAAATACCCGGCCCAATCTCTCGAAAGCAATGGCTCCGGGAAGACCAAGGGAGGCCAGATCCAGCCCCTCATAAAATTTGATCTCTCCCCGCCTGGCAAGCAGGGTAATGCCCAAAAACAGACCAACGAGCAACCCCGCATACTCATAACCCGGGTACTCACGAAGTAGGAAAACACGCAGCCAATTCAACTCGAATATAGAAAGATGAGAGGCGACAAAGCCGATCCTTGCGCCCAGCCAGGAAAACATCCCGGATATGACCGCCAAATCCAGCAAGCTTTCAACCGGATAGCGGTATTCCAGGCCCTTCTTGTAGACGACAAAACTGTACCAAAAATAACCAACCACCACCAATAAAGACAGGGTGTATACCGAAAATCCACTGAAAGTAGCCAAGACTTCGCTCATCCTGTCTATAGTATACTAGAGAGAAACCTTATGCTTTCGATCGCCCACGCTACCACAGGCGCCTTTATCGCCACCAAAATCCCCAATCCCTATCTTTCCATTCCCCTGATTCTGGCTTCTCACTTTCTCGAGGATTACATCCCCCATTGGGACGTCGGTCAGGGTTTGTCCAAAAAAAACAAAGGCCACAAGGACGCTTTTTTGCAAGAGCTTTTTACCGATTTCCCGGCTTCGATACTTTTGGTATTTTTCTTTTTTCAGTACGGCCAGCCCTTTTCGATTTACCCTTGGCTGGGCTGGTTTTTTGCTCTCCTCCCCGACTTCATCGAGTTCCCTTATCTTTTTCTGGGCTGGCGTTTCACCCCCATCAAGCAACTGGCAGCCTTCCACAAATATTTCCATCACTCCACCCCGGAAAAACTGAAGGGGCTCCTGCCCCAAGTCGTCCTGATTCTTCTCATCTACATCCTCCGCTAGTTAACTCTTCCAATATATGAACCCTCTTCCGTGTTGATCTTGAGCTTGTCCCCCTTCTTGATGAACAGAGGCGCCATGACAGTCAAGCCGCTCGCTACCTTCACCGGTTTGGTCAGGTTGCTGACACTGTTCCCCTTTTCCCAATGTTCGGCCTCGGTCACTTCCATCACTACCGAGGCGGGCACCTCAACACCCAGAACTCGTTCGTTCCAGTAGAGCACCCAGGACTTCTCCCCTTCAACCAGATAACTGATATCGTCACCGACTGTCGAAACGGGTAGCTCGACTTGCTCGAAGCTGATCGGGTCCATGAAATATATCTTTTCATCGTCTTTGTAGAGATACTGTAAGTGTCTCTTTTCCAAAGCAATGTCTTCAACCATATTTCCCGACTGAAAGCTCTTGGTGATGATCGAACCGGACACCAGGTTTCTCGCCTTGACCTTGATGGTCGCTCCGCCACGGCCCATCTTGATAAAGTCATACTTCATCACCTTCCAGGGCGTCCCTTCATCAACGAAGGTTACTCCGACTTTGAGCTTGTTTACATCGATCATACCGGCTGAATTATACAGCTACGCCCTCAAAAACTTAAATATACTGGCCTTCTTTCCCGAGACCAGTATCTCGTATTTCTCGGCCAAAGTAAATTTGGAAGTCGTGAGCGCAATCCCCTCAAACCCAATTTCTCGAGCCACCAGAACGACCATTACTCCCCCGGGTCCCAAAACCCTGCCAAACTCATCGATCATCCGCTTATAAAATGTACCCACATCTCCCAATTTCTCATGGTGTCCCCAAGGAGGGTCGGTCACGATCTTGTCCACTGACTCATCTTCGATCTCAGAGAGATTTAAGGCATTTCCGGCACGGATTTTCACCTTCTCGCGAGTCCAGGACACCTTTTTCGTAAGTAGATTTATTTTACTGACGTCACTATCGATCGCACAAGCGAACTTATAAGGAAAGCTGCTGATTCTTTCCAGGAATATCGCCCCGGACCCGCAATAGGGATCAAGAAAAATATCCGATTTTAGTGGGTCAGAGAGACGGCAGAGAACATTAGCCAACCCCAGCTTCAATTCACCCTCCGTCACTTTTTTCTTTAGTGATGTGATCCTTAATCCGAAAAAAATCGAGCCATCGCTTCGAACCATTACCCAAAATTCACGCTCTCCCTCCACACCCAACCACTTCAGACCGGTCCTATTACTGATAAATCTCTCTAGTTTGGCCGACGAATCGTGATCCACACTGACCGTGCGGTTCTCGAAAGAGACCACGAGCTTAAATGATCCGCCTTTGACCGCGCCCAAACTAGACAGCTTTTCACCCAAGTCCTTATCAGCAAGTAATACTTGAACAGCCTTGTCGCCATCGACACCAATTGGTTTATCTCGGGAAATCAGAATAAAGCTGTTATTAAAAAATCTGATCTTTCCCACCTGGTGAGAGGGAGTTTTGGTTCGGAAAACTACCAACCCGTCAAGCAAGAAATCAACTTCGACATCCGCCAAGTCCTCTTTTAACCAACGGTCAGTTACCTTGCCCAGACCAGAAATAAAGGTCGAAAAGAAAGGAAGCATACGCGCCAATCTTAACAGATTCAGCCTAGCTGTGAGATAATAGACATATGCCTGGGTGGTGAAACTGGCAAACACGCAGGTCTCAAAAACCTGTGAGGTAAAATCTCTTGCGGGTTCGATTCCCGCCCCAGGCACCAAAGTCGCGCTACTATCGCCGCCGGTCTGTTCCAAAAAATTTGATCTTCTCTCCCCTGAATGTCAGACTGATTTGTGACAAAGGACCATTCCTGTGTTTGGAGATATTCAGTTTGTAGTCAGTCAGGTTGTTGTCATCGGGTTTGTAAAGAAACATGACCACGTCGGCATCCTGTTCGATACTGTTGTGAACAACCATATCATTGGCCAGGAAATTGGCGTGACCCGGAACAGTTGCATCAAAAACCTCCATCTCTCCACGATCAGTTATTTCCACTACTTCGTCCCAGTAAATATCCGAACTGGCCAAGTCGAAAAATCTCTTCTCTGGTAGAACTTGATGAATCTTCAAGAGGCGCTTCCGGCTTATCCCACTATTGTGACGCTGTGTGCCACTATATGCCCAGTCCAGTCTTTTATGAAACTCCCTTGTTGTCAAACCCGCCCGACGCCTGGCGTCTTCTATCTCCCCCCAAACTTCCTTCGGCACGACGTCGTCGTTGGGATTCTCTGTTATTCCGCCCAGTAGTTTCATCGCCTCGATGGCCCTTCTCCCCTTCTCCCCCACCACACCAACTAATTGTAAAAACTTAACCTGTTCGATCTTTCCTTGAACCACGGCTATCCACATATCCTCATTACCATTCTTCTTTGTGGACGTGACCCGCGCTCTGATCCCCAACCGCAACAACAGGTGCGCCACCTGCTCTATCAACTGTCGACTACCCGAAGCATAATAAATTCTTATCTTCGGTCCTTTTCCCTTTGAATTTATATGAACACAACCATCAGTAGACCACAGGTGTTTCAAAAACAAAGCTACTTTCTCTTTTGATTGGAGGAAAATTACTTCCGGAATTCGTTTCTCTCTAGACCTTTGATCAAAAATTCCCAGATCATCAAGCCATTTTACAATCGGGTTGCGTCGTCCTCTTGCCAATTTATAAACGGACGGTAGATACAAATGATACCAATTTGATTGGGGCACGATCCGTGGCTTTATTGTAAATTCGGCAACAGCCGCCCGACGAACTATTTCGATCAGCTCCATTTCGGAGTTTGTATAGTGCAAGGGCTGATCGGCTAGATAGCAACCATCCCCAATAAGATGGGCCAAAACAACCAACCGGTTGTCACTAACCTGTCTCACGGTGTCACCCTTCCCGACCACAACCTCTCTCGCCACACCGATGTGGTCACCCGCATTTAAGCGATCAAGTCTCGTCCACCCAGAAACTTTATAAAAAGGATGATTCGCCGACGCTCTTATTATCCGCCCACTCTTAAGCTTCAGTTCGAAAATCCTTTTTTTACCACTCAAAAACGCTCTGCTAATCTTCGCTGGAACAAGTTTCATTTCATTATTCATTGCCAAAACCGGAATATCCTTTTTACACACCAAGTCCCCAATTTTGACCCGCTCGCCAGTGTCTTGCCTGACAATTAAAGTATCTCCGGTTAGACAGCCGGACTCGCGTAAATCCGACAGTTGGGGAATCTTTTCACCACGACTCTCCACCGCACGGGATAGCTGTGACAAGGCAATCACTGGGATACGGAGCTCGCGCGCCAAGTTCTTCAAACCTTGCGAGATCGCACCCACTTCCTGGACTCGGCTTTCGTATCTACCATCCCCAACCGCGAGCTGGAGGTAGTCCACTACAAGTAGCTTAAGGCCCACTTCGGCATGAAGACGTCTTGCTTTGGTTCTCATCTGGAGAATAGTTTGCCCCGGCGTATCGTCGATAAAAAGCGGCGAATCGGCCAAAATACCCATCGCCTCTGACAACTTTTCAAAATCTTCCGGTTTGAGATTTCCTGTCTTCATCTTCCAGGCATCAATTCCCGCCTGCCCGACCAACATGCGGTCGACCAGTTCGAGATTACTCATTTCCAGAGAAAAAATACCTACCGGGATCTTCTTTTCTACCGCCGCGAACTGGGCAATGTTTGTTGCAAAAGCAGTCTTTCCGACGCCGGGACGGGCCGCCACAATGATTAGATTGCTATCCTGCAAACCAACCAGCACGTCATCCAAATCAGAAAAACCGGTAGGAACACCTCGGAGTCCTCCCTCCATCTTCTGCAATTCATCAAGTCGGTCAAAACTTTCAGCCAATGCTTCCTTGATCGGAATAAAGGAGCGTTTGATATTTTTCTGCGACAGCGAAAAAACTGCTCTTTCCGCCGTGTCCAGAATTGTCTCCAGATTGTTACTTTCATCAAAGGCCAATTCCCCCAACGTCCCCGCCGCCGAAATCATTTGCCTCTTGATGTAAGTCTCTTTTACCAAGGCTCCGTACTTGACGACATTGGCCGAAGTGGGAACTTCATTGGTCAACTCGGATAAATAAGCCATTCCACCCACCCGAGTCAGTCCCTTCTCCTTCTTCAACCAATCAGAAACNGTAATTACGTCAATAGGATCGCGGTTTTCATACAAAGAAATCATCGCCGAATAGATCAGGCCGTGGTTTTCTCTATAGAACATTTCCGCCTTGAGTGACTCAGCTACCTCGACAATCGCATCCTTATCAATCAGAATCGCTCCCAGAACTGACTTTTCCGCTTCATCAGAATGTGGTGGAACTTTAAAGTTAGCCATTCAAGACCACTACCTCGGTACTCTCAGGCAGAGAGTCGGCGTCTAATTTGAGTTTGTCCATGTCGCGCTTGACGACCTCAAATTTGTTGGTAGACAAAAAATGATCGACTTCACCGATTGCATCATAACCCATCAGGACGGCAAGATATGGCTCACAGGCGTCGATGAGACCCGCTCCCCCGGTCAGGGTTACCAACAAAACGTCGATTTCGGACAATTTCTGCTTCATCTTCTCGTCAGGATCGCCGACTAATGCGCCGGTGTGGGCAACCTCAACGCCGTCGCCGCTTATCCTCACCACCATCCCCTCTTTGCCGATCTCTACTCTGTCTGCGATAATACCAACACCACCGAGCTCATATTCTCCCTCTTTATCAATAACAAATGTTTTTTCTCGGTTTACTGCCCCGGAGATTTCAAACCTACCTGCCTGCCCGCCTGCATGCGCAGCTTGCGGCGTGGTATAAATAACCACATCCGCTTTTTCTTTGGAAGAGATCGGATCAATGACCAGGGTCAAGGTCTTGGTCTTAAATTTAAAACTGTTTTTACCCAAAAATGTTATCTCCATACCTGCCCGCCCCTGGGGGGAGCGAGTTTATCTTAACACATGGTCCGAACGGTAGGATGTGATATAGTTTGCTTGTTCTATTATGCGTAAAGAAGTCATTTTTGCAATCATCGTCGGTCTGGTCCTTGGACTCGTCATTCTCTATGGTATCCAAGTAGCCAACAAGTCAGCCAAACAGGCGGCCTTGGTACTTGCTCCCACCCCCGAAGAAACGGTCACTCAGGTCCCCACACCCACCCCCGTCTCCGGCTTGACGATCGTTTCGCCGGCCGATCATTCCGTGATTAACACCTCAATAGTAAAAATTATCGGCAAGACCGACCCAAACTCGACAGTGGCGGTCTATTCTTCCGAAGATGACGCCTTGGTCAGCGCAGACAAAGACGGCAATTTTTCCTTCGATCTAAAGCTCACCGGTGGTGAAAACGTCATCAAGGTCACCGCCCTAAAACCCGATCAATCCATCCAAGGAACCCAAATAACCGTTATTTACACCACCGCCAAAATCAACTGATCATGAAGAAACTAGCTACCTTACTGCTAACCACATATATTCTTGTGCTATCCGCCCACCCGATCTTCGCAGTTGATAGCTTGGATACCCCGGTCGGCTCAGCCAGCGCCATCAAAGAGGATATCAACAAACGCATCAAGGAAGCCATCGATAAAAACCTGAAAAATACTCAGGCAGTCCTTTCCGAAAGCAGTGATCAGATCGTTGGTTACGTCGGCATTGTCAGCGATATCAAACAGGGAGTCTTCAATCTGAACACCGACACGATTGCCCTCCAAGTCAGTCTGGGTTCGGCAACTCAAATCATCAAAGACAACCAGCCCCTAAAAACAGAGCTCATCTCTCTCAAAGATAAAGCGATCGTCATCGGCAATCTCTCCTCCCCCGATATTCTTACCGCAAAAAGAATAGTCATCATCAAGGAAATAGCTCCAAAGTCGGAAAAGAAGGTCGTCCTCTCCACCATCGTCAAGGTTGATCTTAAGAAAAAAACCATTACTCTGAAGATAGACGACAAAGCCCTGGAAATGACTATGGGAAAACTTATCAAGTTTGATCTCGCCACCCTCAAGTTGACACAAAAGATCTTCGGCATCATCGTCATCGATACCGCCTCCGGAGGAACCACTCTTATCCAAGGAAAAATTATCTAATTTCCAAAAACCACCTTGTGCCGGGGTCCTGCCCGAGCCCCGGCAAAAAGTGGTCTATTTGGCCCATAATTTACCTCATCCGGCCTCAAAAGTCAATTTGACAACGCCCCTCTCCCCTGCTATTATCGCCTAAAGCGTTACGAGCGGAGTCACGATCCGCAATGGGCTCGCCGAAGCGAAAGCGAAGGCGGCCACGCTTCCCGCCAAAATGCGGGACGGAAGCCAAACCGAACCAATCAGGCAGTCGATGTCGCACCTAGCGGAGTCGGCCCAAGAGTCTCGAAGAGAAATACTTCGAGGAAAGAAGATGGGACCGCGGGGGTCCTTTTTTATTGGCCAAAACGCCATAGAGAGGCTCTCGTTCTTCAAAACGTTATTAGTTTTGGGGAACGGGAGCCTTTTTTGTTCCCCGACCAATAAAAACATATGACCGAAAGACAAAACTGTAGGCCCGAAGTCAAAAAAAACGAGGCTCGGCCAAACTCGAGATATCTCATCTTGTCCGAAAATGGTTTTGGTGGGAAAAAATATCGTTTAGCGAAAAAATATCTAAAGTCATCGGGGAATACTACAGAGTCATGGGCAATCAAACGTGACGGCAACTGTTTCGTCACCCAAGTGACGATATCAGGTGAAGCTGGCAGGCTGGATAAAATCACTACAAGAATCGGAAGTAAAAAAGTAAAAATTGCTATCTTCCAGCCAGCGAACGAGTCGGACTTCGCCTACTATCTTGAAAAAAGAAACCCGGTCAAAGACAAATTGCTATTTACCAGTCTCACTATCACCGAAGTCTCACCGGCAACGTATGCCGTTGGGACACTTAGAGAAAAGTTAAAGACTGAAACGGAGGTCAGTACTCCAACTAAAAAAATGCGGCAACTTCTGAAAGAAACCTCGTATTTACCTGTTCAGAATCTCGAAACTATTCTTGCCAGACTCGAGGACTCCATCACCAGGAACCGACCTCTCCGCATCGGTTGTTTCGTCTGCCTCAATATGAAGTGTCTTCAATCTGGTGATAAACCGGTTTACTTTGTTGGCCAAGAAAAAAACAGACTGGAGACCCCTAAAGTCTCCAAGCGGACGCGAGAAATTCTTTCAAAATTGGAAAATTCGGGCCTTAACTTCGCCTGGGATTTTCTGCTGGCAGATACCGATCCGCTGGATATTTACGACGAATGGCTCGGGCAACAAGAACTGGTCAAAGAAATAGGTAGGTATAAATCCAGGTTAGAGAAATCAATCGCTAGCCTATCCCCCAACACCTCAATCAAATCTTGGTCTGACGTTCAGGCTATGTTCCAAAAAAAATATCAGACAGATTTTCAAAGGGCCTTTGAGACATGCGACCAGCTTGTAGGCACAGAATATATAGCTTCCAGTGCTAGACGCCGGCTTGCATATTTCACCGACAGGGTCGGGCTTCCCTATTCAGACGAGATCACCAAAATCTGTGAAACCACCGCCAAAAGAAATATCGCCCTCTATGCCGCTCAGGGACCGATTCTTTACGATTCATATGATCTACTTGTAATTTCCGATCCCGATCCATCAAGACTTGGAAAGATCCAAAGCCTACTCTGTCCAAAATTACCAATCTGGTATCCCTTCCCGGGATAAAAACAAATGACCAAAACACAGAAGTTCCTAAAAAACATTCAGGCAATATCCATCGCTCCACCGGAAAACATTATCCGCATTCTGGAGTTAATCGACAACAATAAACCCATCACTTTTTTCAGTTGGAAAATGTTTGGGATCAAAATGACTCAGAAGGGTCTAATCGCCAACCCCAGTTTCGACACCGACGAAGCGGATAAATACATCATCAAAGAAAAGAATTTCATCAAGACCTTACTGAAATTAGAAATCAATTTCAAATACATCAAACTCATCCCCAACGAGCTACCCAAAGTATTCTTTGGTGTGAACCTCCCCAAAGAATCAACTAGTTTTGCGGTCAATGTCTCTCGCTACTTCAAGAAGATCTACCCCAAAACCAAAGTAATCAAATTGTCCGAGTTGCTTTCCAATCGCCCCCTCGCGTTAGTCTACCAAAAGGCGTTTGCCAAGGGACAGACCGAAAACATTGACCCAAAGAAATTTGCCAAGGAAAAACTTTCTCGGTCAACATATTACTCAGACGAACCTCTATCGAACGAAAAAGGGACAATCCTTGCCCAAAAAGCTTTCGGTCTTTTTTCCGCCGAAACCGCCATAATTTTCAAATATATTACAAATCCTGTCTTGCTCGCGGGTGCAAGGTCAATAGATACTTACAAATACAAGTTTTCAAAATATCCCAAAGATCGACCAATATTACCAATATTATTTGTTCTATAATGAAAAACATGGCCCAAAACAAAATTCAAACTCTCAAAGGCTTCCGGGACTTTCTCCCCGAGCAGGCCAAAAAAAGACAGTGGTTAACACGCAGAATTGAGGCTGTTTTTGAGCTCTGGGGCTATGACCCACTCGAAACCCCGACTCTCGAACCACTGGAGCTTTTTGCTGGTCAGATTGGTGAAGAGGAACAACTCTTCTTCAAATTCGAGGATAATGCCGGCCGTCAGGTCGCCCTCCGTTATGACCAAACCGTCCCCACTTGCCGCGTCGTCGGTCAATACGCTCAAGTGCTCCCCATGCCCTTTCGCCGCTACCAAATCCAGCCCGTCTTCCGGGCCGAAAAACCCCAAAAAGGCCGCTACCGTGAATTTACCCAGTGCGATGCGGATATCTTTGGAGTTGCCTCTCCCTTAGCCGACGCCGAGGTGATCGCCCTTTCTCTCGATATTTATCGCCGTCTTGGGTTTCCCAATGCGCTTGTCCTCGTCAATGACCGTTCGCTTCTTTCGGACCTCCCCTACAAGGCCATCGTCGCCATCGACAAACTGGAAAAAATCGGAGAAGCGGGTGTCATCACAGAGATGATAGCCAAGGGTATCGACGAGACGACCGCCAGAGACTATCTGATCAAAGTCCGCGCCCTCACCCCGAATGAAACAATACGGATAATTTTTGACTATCTGGACAAGTCCGGTTTTGACAGCTCTTGGTACAAATTCGAACCCACCCTGGCCCGCTCCTTTTCCTACTCAACCGGGCCCATCTGGGAAGTGAAGATTCCGGGTTTTGATTCTGGTTCGGTTCTCGGTGGCGAACGCTACGACCAATTGGTCGAAAGGGTTTCGGGAATCAATGTTTCCGGTACCGGTTTCGGTCTTGGCTTTGATCGAACTCTGGAGGCAGCAGAACAGTTAGGGCTGATCCCCAGTTTCAAAACAGGCAGCCAAGTACTGATTTGTACCCTAGGCAAAGACAACCTGAATCTCTCCCTGATACTGACCAGCGCCCTGCGCGATAATGGCGGCGTGAACACGGAAATCTACCCCGATCCGGAGGCAAAACTGGACAAGCAGTTAAAATACGCCAACAAGAAAGGCATCCCCTTCGTCGCTATCCTCGGCGAAAACGAAATCAAAAACCAGACCGTGACGGTGAAAAATATGGCCTCGGGGGAACAAACAAGTTTGCCATTAGATAAGCCGGATGAACTCGCTGCCTATGTCCAAACACCACCTGTCCAATAATCGGTCAAAAGCCTATGCCCTTCTCCTCATAAACACGATTTTATGGGGTCTATCTCCCCCGATCATCAAGGTGGCCCTAAATTTCGTCACCACCAATCAATTCCTCTTGGGACGCTATCTGCTTGCCAGTTTGATCTTCCTTCCCCTTTATTTCATCTTCCAAAACAAAGGTATCAAGAAGCTCCGCCAGGGAAACTGGCCCCTGCTTATCTTCCTAGCTCTGCTTGGCACCCCACTGACTTTGATTCCTCTTTACGAAGGCCTAAGGCTGACCAGTTCGATCGAGGCATCGATCCTCACTGCCACCGGTCCGCTCCTGGTAATTCTCGGCGGCCGTATATTTCTGAAAGAAAAGATCAGTCGAAATGAAGAAGTCGGCCTGATCATCGCCATTTTCGGCACTCTACTTCTTGCTTTTGAACCCATCTTTAATAACGGTTCGGGAATAAAGTTCTCTCTGATCGGGAACCTGCTTATCTTGGGCAGTAACCTAATTTGGACCGCCTTCCTGCTTTTGGTCAAGAAACTCAAGACCGACGCCAGTCAGATCAGTTTGGTCAGCTATCTCGTAAGTATCCCGGTTTTTGCCCTCCTGGTATTCTTTACACCTGTCTCAGTCGTGGCCAGGACCAATATCGCCGCCCCTCTTGCCCTAATGGGTATCGTTTATATGGCCATTTTTGGTTCGGTGATCGCCTTCTGGGCCTACACCAAGGGACAGGAATACATCAAGGCCGGTGAGGCGGCAATCTTTACCTATCTCCAGCCACTCATCACTTTTCCCCTCGCCTATTTCTGGCTTGGCGAGACCCTTTCCGGCTCCAGCCTGCTGGCCTGCCTCCTGATCGCCACCGGTGTCTACTTCTCCGAATACCACGGCAAATCAAAATCGGCTATAATCTGAAAACGATGCCAAAGAGAAACGAGGCAATTAACCACACCGACGTCCTTACGGAAGTCAGACAGTTCCTTGAGCCGGGTTTTACCTCTTTTGTTCTGCCCCCATTCGAACAAATCGACAACCTGTATCGCTATGAAACCTGGACCACCGAATACCAATGGGGAGACAGACCAGACACAATCGTTTATCGCATCGTTCACAAAAACCACGATATTTTTTTTCTCATTCTTCACCCAAAGGGATTTAATCAGCGGAAAGAAAACCGGTTTCCCGATTTGGCACTGATCATCCTCAATAAGAGAAGTGACCTGACTATTACCGATCCAGCCACCGGCAAGGCCCTCGAGATCCTCAGTCTCTCTGCCACAGACGGCAATGGGTCACCCACCCGGCCCCACCTCTTCGGATTCGATTACCGAATTGATCTTGCCGAGCTTATCTTATACAACCAAACCCATGGTCAACGCACGAACCAAAAGAGTCTAAGCCCGGATCAATAGATTTAGCCTCGACTTTGTGGTACAATAAGCCTCTGTATGAAAGCCAAATTGCATCCCGACTACCAGCAGACCACCATTACCTGCGCTTGTGGCAACTCTTTCACCACCGGTTCAACCGTCAAGGATCTCAGGGTAGACATTTGTTTCAAGTGTCATCCTTTTTACACCGGAGAGCACAGGTTCGTCGACACCCTTGGTCGCGTCGACAAGTTTATGGCCAGACGCCAAGCTGCTGCAGCCATGCCAAAATCCACCAAGAAAGCCAAAAAGGGCCAAGCAGAAATGAAACAAAAAGCCCTAACCCTGAAGGAAATGCTCACCGTGACCAAAACTGCCTAGTCATTCCGGGCCTGACCCGGAATCTATATAAATAGATTCCCGCCTTCGCGGGAATGACATAATAAATTCATGGATTACCTTTCCAACCAAATTAACGAGCTTAAAGAAAAAATCGAGACGAACGAGAAGCTTCTCTCTGACCCCGTTCTGGGTCCACTGGCCACTGAAGAGAACAAAAGCCTACAAGAACAACTTCAGGCGCTTGAGTCCGCCGGAAGAAGCGCCCAGGAGACGGACGGAGATGGAACGGACCCGTCCTATTCCCCTGCCACGATCGAAATTCGAGCCGCCGCCGGAGGTGATGAGGCCCAGATCTTTGCCAATGACCTGACCCGGATGTACATCCGTTTTGCCACAAATCAGGGTTTCAAAGTTGACCTGATCGACGAGAATATTATCCGGATTCACATCGGTAAAAATAACTCCTGGGGACACGGCGCCTATGAAACTTTTTCGGTCGAGTCTGGTGTCCATCGTGTCCAACGCGTTCCGGAAACCGAGTCTGCCGGCCGAATTCACACCAGCACTGCCACAGTCGCCGTTTTGCCGATAATTCCTCCAAAAGCCGTCGAGGTTAAAGAAGCGGACCTGGAGTGGCAATTCACCACCGCCGGTGGCCCTGGTGGCCAAAACGTCAACAAGGTCAATACCGCGGTCAGACTGACCCACAAACCCACCGGTATCGTCGTCGCCGTCCGCGAGGAACGTTACCAGGCAAGAAACAAAGAAATCGCCCTCGAGATACTCCGGAGTAAACTCTGGGAGCGCGAAGAACAGCAACGACTAAGCAAAGTCGAGTCCGGACGGGCCGCCGCTGTTGGCCGCGGCATGCGTTCCGAAAAAATCAAGACCTACAACTTTCCCCAGAATCGCCTCACCGACCACCGTCTGACCAAAAACTGGTATTCTCTCAAAGAAATCATTGAGGGTGACCTTTCTGACGTTCTAACATATACCCTCGAGCACCTCGGCCTGCCCGCAGATGCCACGGCGTTGCAGGCGGGCAAAGACAAAGTACCTGAAGAAGCAAGGGAATAACAGAGGGCGCAGCAAAGCAAATTTTACGCGCGCAGCGAAACCGTGTCCTGTATTCAGGAACCGGGAGTCGAGCACGGAAAAATTTCGCTTGTGAGCCCCGGGAAAACATTATTTCGCCGCGGTGATCACTCCATTCAATACCTCAACCGCGCGATCGAGCTGATTATCCTTCTCCGGATTCTTTTCATCGGCCACATACTCGATCAACACATCCGGCTCGATCCCCTCTTTGTGAATATTTTTCCCAGAGGGCAGGTTCCACTTGGCGATCGTAATGTGAATACCGGCGCCGCCGGGCAGGTCCTCCACTTCCTGGACCGTGCCTTTGCCGAAAGTCTTTTCACCCACCAATTTCACCCCCAGTCTTTCCTTGAGCGCACCCGAAAGGATCTCCGCCGCCGAGGCCGAGCCCTTGTTCACCAGGACAACTAGCGGCACTCCAATCAGTCTACCGGGTCGGTCAACCCCAAAGCTCTCGGTCTGATCAACTCCCTGTTGCTGGACGATAGTTCCGGAAGTAATAAACTCACTCCCCAAATCGATCGCTCTTTGCAAATACCCGCCTGGGTTATTACGTAGGTCCAGAACTATCCCCGATCCTTTCTTGTTGATATACTCAGAAACCGCCTTGTCCCACTCATCCAAAGTTTTGTCCCCAAACCGATTGACTTTTATCTGGGCAATTTTCTTATCCTTCCCCACCCAAGTCAGCTCTACCGATGGAACATTAATAGTGTCGCGAACCAAGGTGATCTCTTTCGACTTGGCGTCTTTTTCATGATAAATCGTCAGGGTAACGCTCGTCCCCTTCTTGCCGCGAATATAGCCCACCGCATCCATCAGATTGATACCGTTGGTGTCCTTATCAACCTCGTTAGCCTCATCCTTGATATGAAGAATTAGATCCCCGGCCCTGATGCCGGCCCGCTCGGCCGGATTTCCGGGCAGCGGCGTCATTACCGCCAAAGTTTTGTCAATAAATCCGAGCTGAATCCCAACCCCGGAAAACTCACCCGAGAGGTCTTCCTTGGTCCTTTTGTTCTCCGCAGGAGGGAAAAACGAGGTGTAGGGATCATCCAGGGCGGCAGTCATCCCCTCGATCGCCCCGAAGACCATTTTCTTCGGATCCAAGTCTTTCTTATCCAAGTAGTTATTCTCCAGTCTACTCCAAACATCCCAGAATAGAGTCAAGTCCGCCTTCGGAGTGCCATCGGCGGCGATACCTTGTGCCAAACCGGCTTTCTTCCCAAAAGAATACGAAACCAAAGAAGAAACCGTCACCAAGAGGATACAAATCACCACAAAACGGATCCTGGCTAAAAACATCATCATTACAGTCTACCGTCAAAAGGCAAAAGTGCCAAGTGCCTGGCGCGTTTTACAGCCATCGATAATCTCTTCTGGTGCTTTTGACAAAGTCCGGTAAGAAGCCGGCTGACAATTCTGTCCTTATTTGAAAGTCCGACACGAAGACTCTCGATGTCTTTGAAGTCAGGTTCGGTTTTCTTCACACAAAAAACACAGGGCTTGTTGCTTTTCCTAATTTTTTTCTTTACTGGCTGTGCCATATCTATTCTCTGCTCCTAGTATTGATAACTTAAAATGGAATATCATCGGCGACTTCTTCTGCCCTTGACTTGGTGCTCTTCCTTATTTTTTTCGGGGCCTCCGCCTGCTTTTCCTCATTGCCAAAAACAGCCGCGGCCTCATCTGCAGTCGGTTCCGGTGAAACATAACTCTCCTCCGTCATTTGTCCGCTCTTACCCTCGCCAAAAGCGATCATCTCATCAATCACAATTTCGGTCGTGGTCCGCTCAGCACCGTCCTGACCTTGCCAATTTCTGGTTTGCAGTCTCCCTTGGACATAAGCCTTGCGGCCCTTAAAAAGCAATTGAGAGCAGATCTCCGCCAACTTGTTCCAAGCGACGATCTTGTGAAACTCTACCGCTTCTTGTTTTTGGCCGGAAGCATCCGCCCACTCACGGTTTGTCGCAAGACCAAAGGTACAAACAGCCGTTCCCTGAGGAGTATAGCGGAGCTCCGGATCACGGGTTAGGTTCCCGATCAAGATTACTTTATTCAAACTGCGAGAACTCATTATTTGGTCTCCTTCCCCACTTTGACTGCTTTTTTGGCGGGAACCTTAGCGTCGCTCTTAACTAAAAGGTGGCGTAGTAAACTTTCGTCCAGCTTCAGGGAGTTCGCCAGAGTTTTGGTGTCCCCGCCTTCAATGACTAGCCTCAGATAATATGCTTTCGTTTCTTTTTTGATCGGATAAGCCAGTTGTTTGATCCCCCATTTATCCACCTCTACAACCTTGAATTTGCTCGCCTTAGAAAGATCAGCCAGGGTTTTTTCGGCCATGATGTCATTCATCTTAGTCGGAAAAAGGGCGATGAGTTCATATTGAGTTTCCATATCCAACCTATTTTACCCGAAAACGCCCAAAAATTACAGTCCCCAGCCATCGGAGAGGGCAAAAAGGTACAACTCCTTTGCCAACTCGGCCCCCCGCCACCGATCAGCCCACCGCTCAACCCCCTCCATGTTAATAACGCCTCGGCTAGAAAGACCCTTAACCACCTCAACCACTTCCAGGGCTACCGCCTTACCGATGGAAAAATCATCCGCTTCGAGTGGTCCGGCGAAGTGATCCCACCAATAGCGAAGATTTCTTGATCCCACTTTCCCGTCAACCGGCCGGCCCTCCCGCTTTCCCAAACGCTCCCTGATACCAGCCGCATTGCTTAGATAGTGGACAAACAGAGCCATCCCTTCGATTACCTCAGGGAGCCAGACACGATCTTCCAATTCCAGAACCAGTCTCACCCCATCTCCCCCCGCCCCGCCGCGGGCAAAAGATTGGGCCAACACCCTTGTCTCCTCATAGACCGTCAAGAGAGCACAGATCTCAGAAAAACTAAATTTACCATCAATCTCACTCCTGGCCTCAATTGCAGGCAAAATCTCAGTGAGACCAAGGGCATTGGCTTTTTGATGAGGGGCATAAACTCCCCCACCTTTCCTATCCATCGTCCTCAACTGATCAAGAATGCCTGCCGGTAACCGGTCGAAATAAATTCTCGCATCCTCCAAAAGCAGTTCGTTTTTTCCCATACGCCAATCATATCAGGCCGTGTCAACTCCCAATCATGAACTCCACCACATCACCGTCCCGCATGACATACTCCCTACCCTCCACCCTGACCTTACCAGCTTCGGATGCCCCCTTCCAGCCATTCTGCGCCACAAAATCGCCGTAGGTACAAACCTTGGCTTTGATAAATTTTTTGGTGAAATCGGTATGGATCACTCCGGCGGCCTCGGGCGCCTTCATCCCGGACTCGATCGTCCAGGCTCTTGCCTCAAGCTCTCCGGCGGTCAGGAAGCTGATCTTCCCGAGGGTCTCGTAGGCTTTCCTGATCAGTTTATCCAATCCCGACTCTTTTATTCCCAATTCAGAAAGGTACGCCTTCGCCTCCGCCTCAGGCAGTTCAGACAGCTCCGCTTCGATCTTCGCGCTGATCACCACCTCTTCACCGGAGTATTCCTTTAGGCGCTGGTCGTCCTCGCTCACATTCAGAACCCTGATCTCCTTCTTCATTGTCAGCAAATACAGGTCCGTCGCCAATTTCCACTCCTCACCGGAAGAGAGTACTTCCCGAGCCGGTCTTCCGGCGTCCAAACCGGTATAGAGCTTCTCCGCCAACTCCCTCTTCTTCTCCAGCCCATTTTCCCGCAGCGTCTTACTCTCCTTCATCTTCTGGATCGTCTCCAGATCCTTCAGAATAAGTTCCGCGGTAACCACTTCATAGTCGGATTTCGGGTCGACACCCTGCCCGCCAAACTGCGTAGCTGTCGGCGTGGTCCCCTCCCTTGCCCAAACGATCTCTTTGTCCTCAAACGCACGCAGTACCTGGACGATCACATCCACCTCCCGGATATGGGAAAGAAACTTATTCCCAAGCCCCGCTCCACTTGCCGCTCCGGCCACCAATCCGGCAATATCAACGAATTCAACCGTGGCATAGACAATTTTTGAAGTGCCTACGATCTCTGCCAGCACTGACAATCGCTCATCCGGGACCTCTACCACCCCCACATTTGGCTCAATCGTGGCAAAAGGATAGTTTGCCACCAGCGCTTGCTGACGCTTCAAAAGGGCATTAAACAGCGTTGACTTCCCCACATTCGGCAAGCCAACGATTCCTACTTTCAAACTCATGGGGCTAATTTTACCCGATTCCGCCCGAACTCCGTACGGAGTTGTCATAATTCATCATTATTCCTTTCTTGAGAAAGACTTCACCCATATATGCTAAACAGAGAAGTCTCTGCCAAATGGGCATGTCAAGCCTCAAAAAACTGTCACTGTTCATCATCATCTCCAATGTACTTAGCAATGATCAGGCCACCCACACGTTTAATCCGGTTGATCTTGCCGTGATTACAGCCCCACTGTCCAATGGTGATAGTGGTCATTTGTTTTTCGCCAACCCTACCTCCCGTTCAATTGCGGGCTTCGGCTTCGTTACCGGCTTTAACTGGGCCCTCCGCCAGGGCCATGCCGAAAAAGCTGTTGCTAGAATTCACGAACTAAGACTGAAGGTCACGGGTCCGGTCCGAGACCGACTTGATCGCCTAACGACCTACCTGGAACAGTTCATGGCCACCACCAGTCTCACGGCCGAGTATCAGGAGGGGAAGATCAGTCATCGGGAGATATTGGACTCGATCGGCGCCTACGATTAACTACTCCATTGTTACGCCATCTTCATCACACGAAAATATCTTCAAACTATCATTGACGGTTGTTTCCAGATGTACCGGCCGGCCCCAGAGACGATAAATGTACGGCAGGGTTTTCTTTAGGTACTCAAGATCCAGCTCGTCACCATCATAATAATGACTCAGGTAGAGTTCCTGCCTTCCCTGATAGTCGCCGTCCTTGACCACAATATAAGGAAACCCGCAATTTGTTAAAGACGCTACCAACTGGCTGCCTATTTGTTCCCACCCTTTTTCTACGACCACATAATCGATCCTGCCATCATCTTCCTGTTTTTCATATATGTACATGTTCATCCTGGCCGCCGCGTTGCCGTCGAAGTAATTACGGATCATCGCTTGGTCATCACAGAACTCTCTCAATCGAAACACCTCTTTCAGTCCCGGGCTTTCTTGGTATGGTCCGGTATATCTCGGATATACCGGGTATTGGTTATTCTCTAGCCAACGATTTTCCTCCTCACTCAACATTCCGTTATGATATTCTTCCAAGTAATCAAGCATATTCAGGCCAAAGTGGTAAGGATTAAGCCCCGTTTTTCGGGGTGCGACCACTCCCGCATGCAGACGCCACCACTCCACGTCCTCTCCTTGCGGCAGATAACCTCTCCCCGCCATTTCTCTCATGATCCTTTTATGCCAAAAGGAGGCCCAGCCCTCATTTATGATCTTTGTCCGTCTCTGGGGCCAAAAATAGAGGGATTCTTCCCGGACGATGTCGATGATGTCTTTTTGCCAATCGGTCAGGTCTGGCGAAAAATCCCTGATAAAGCCCAAGATGTCTTTTTCGGGATGAAGGGGAATCGGTACCTGCGTTTCCAACGGTTCCTCTCTTGGTCTTTCACTCGGCGCCAAAAGGTCCTCAAACTCGTCCCGCGGCCGCCTGTCCTGGAGCTGTTCGTGTCTGAACTGCTCCCGCCACAGCCGCATTTGCTCACTTCTGGACAATCGCACCGCACTCCGCGGGTCGGGGTCAATATGTTCGGCGATCGAAAGCGCCGCATCTAGGGTCGCCTCGACCTCATTTTCTCCCTCACGTTGTTCGTAGCCGGCGATTCGGCTCGCTCTCAAGGCCTCCATGTCCGGCATATCCCGTCTGGTCGGGGCAAACGAACTATTGTTCTTGAAAAAATCCGTATGTCCCAAGACATGGGCCATCACCATCATATTTAGGATNGGNGGGTTTGTCTCCAGGAGATAGGCAATGGATGGATCGCTATTGATGACCATCTCATAAACCCTTGATAAACCATAATCATATTCTGTCTTCATCTGGCGATAAGCCCGTCCGCGCGTCCAGTGAGAAAAGGCGCACGGTATCCCGTATGCGCCCATCTCATGCATAATATAAGCCGGTACCATCTCAAAGCGGGTCAAAAAAGGGTCCAGTCCAAACTCGCCTGCGATTTCCCATACCCGCCCCAAGGCTGTTTCTAGTTCGGCAAACTCTCTTTTCGAATCGATCTCCACCCTTTTCATTTTGTAGTATACTCCTTGTCTTTATCAAAAACGGTTTGGAGCGCCTCCCAAATTTCCTCTTTCGATTGGATAGTGACACTACTGAATCTATCGTCAGTGATTGAGCTCCGATAGGCCCGCAAGAGGTCACTATTCGCCTTGGCGATCTGGACAAAGGCGTATTGGTTTACTCCCAGATCCAACATCGCTTGAACGAGATCGACACACTTGGCGTCTTCATCTGTGCCATAGTTGTCTCCATCGGAAAAATGCAAAGGATAGACGTTATAATCTTCCGTTGGGAATTCGGTGACGATACAATCATGCGCCATTTGATTCGCCGATGAGCACTCGGTTCCTCCGGATGACTTCCGACCGAAAAATTCTTCTTCCGTCACTCGATATGCTTCGGTATCGTGAACGATAAAAACTAATTCCACATGCGGAAACTTCGATCTCAAAAATAACACCGTCCACCAGCAAAAACTTCGGACAATATAATTCTCAAAATCTCCCATCGACCCGGAAATATCTCTCATCATGATCAAGACGGCCGCTTCCGATTCCCGTTCCTTGATATTCCAGGTTCTGACTCGGTAATCATCTTGTTCGATACCATCGATCACCGCCCCACGTCCCTGTAACGCGTTTCGTTTCATGTTTTCCTCGATCGTCCGCCGCAAATCGAGATTGGTCGGTGTTCGTTTTTTCCGAACATCGTCGAAAGTGACTTCATCGGACTCCACCACCTTTATTGCCTTCGGTCTCAGATCAGGCAGTCCTAAATCCTCAAAAACCAGCTGCCGAAGCTCCTCGATCGTTAACTCCGCCTCCAAGATCTCCTCCCCCGGTGCATTCCCGGCCCCCTGGCCCGACCCCGGACCTTCGACTGGCCGGCTGCCAATTACGTCTCCTTCTTCCTCGCTCCCGTCCCCGGATCCGACACCTTCGTTGCCTCGTGACCTGATGATATGCGGCAACTCAATTGCCCGCAGAGGTACTCTGATTGTTTTTTTTGTCGTCGGATCAGTCGAAATGATTGTTCCATCGCTGATGATGCCGGGCAAGTTGCCCTTGATCGCTTCTTTGACCTTTCGGTTCATCCGTTCTTCATCAGCCTGGCCCTTCCGGTGCAATGACCAGTCCTGTTGCGAAATGTAGCACCTCTCTGATTCGAGCCGAGGCATAGATGTGGACTACCGATTCAATAATGTCCCCACGTATTTGATCAGTTCGTTGGCGCAGTGTGAACAGTACCCCTTTTCCACCAGGGAAGCGACTACTGTCGCCAAACGCTCTTGTTGTTCTTTGTTCGGTGTCCTCGTGCTCGTCGTCAGTTTCACAAAATCCTTTGTGTCCGCAAACAGCTTCGATTCGATTGCCCGTTTGAGCGCCGGGTGCATCTGATAGTCGAACTTTTGGTCGTGTCTGGCCGCAGAGGCAATTCTCATCAATACCTCCCGCCGGAACTCGGCTTTTCCGGAGTCCTGAACCGAGATCTGTTCTTCAATGCCCCTCATCATTTTTTCGTCCGGGTCAACGTCCTCTCCTGTTACCGGGTCCCTCAGTTTTCGCTTGTTGCAAAATGCGTCAACCTGATCCAAATAGTTCTCAAAAAGCGTCCGGGCCGAGTCCTCAAAGGCAAAGACGAACGCCGCTTGAACCTCTCGCCTGGCTATCTCGTCATATTCCTTCCTCACCTCGGCGATCAGGTTTATGACGGCTTCTTTCTTCGCGGTCGGTAAGTCGCGGGTATCCATGTGGTAGTCCAGACCGTCTTTTAGTGCCCGCAGAGCGTCGATCGGTGTCAAACACGGTCTGTCTTCCTTGCGGCCCCGTATCAAGGCCATTGACAGCGTGTCGGTCACATATCTGGGTGACACCCCGGCCATCCCCTCCCGCGGGAACTCTTTATGTAGTTCTTCCGCTTCTCTTGCCGATGTTCCTTCTACGTACTGACCGTCATAAAGTCGGAGTTTTTTCATATTACTGATACCTCGTTTTGACGACTCCAATCTCGACATGACGGCAAACATCGCCGCCGTCTCGAGTGCCCGTGGACTGACAATATGCCCCTCCGCCCCCTTCTTCTTCAACAATTTCTCATAGATCTTGCCCTCGTCGGACATCCTCAAGTTATAGGGGACCGGTATCACCAGCATCCTTCCCTTGAGAGCTTCGTTCTTCGCGTTCGCGGCGAATGATTCATACTCCGCCAAATTCGTGTGCGAGAGCACCACTTCGTCCGCCGGAATATTGGCGAAACCCGCCACCTTGATGACCCTCTCTTGTGCCAGTCCGAGCAAGATATATAGGAACCTTTCGTCAACCTTAAGGATCTCCACAAACTCCATCACTCCTCTGTTGGCGATCTCCAGCTCACCGTTGAAACAAAAGGCACGTGGGTCGGCGCGGGTTCCGTACTTTCCCAGCTTGGATAGGTCCACTTCTCCTGTCAGTTCACTCACCTCCTGTGACTTTGGGTCGGACGGAGCGAAAGTCCCCACCCCGACGCGATCCCGCTCCGAGAAGAAGACACGGCGAACGGAGATATTCATAACTGCCTCAACGTTTCCGTTTCCATAACGTTGCACGCAGTCCGGGCACAGATCACCTTCAATCTGAACACCATATTCCTGGCCAAATTGCTCGCGCAGCTCCGGCGGGACCAGATGAAGCGGATCCTCCCTCATTGGACAGGTCGAGATCGCGTAAACACCTCCCTCATCCGTCTTTGTATGCCGCTCTATACCTCGTTTAAGCGCCGCTATCATGGTCGACTTCCCCGAACCTGGGGGTCCCAGGAATAGAATAATTCGGTTTCTGGTTGATTGTCCCTCCGCTGCCGATTGTAATACCTCGCTCCATAGTTCGACCGCCCGGTCAGATCCAAACAACGGATCGTCAGCCGTTTCGAAAAAATCCGGCGCCGCACACGCTCGCCGTAATAACTCATGAGCACCGCAGGCCAACGACGGGTCTGCCGTTATCTTTTCCAGATACTCGCCGAAGGGTCCCTCCCAATTTAATCTATTTCTTTCCTCCACCAGTCTAGCTAAATTTTCGAGCGCCGCCCCTTTTCTTTTTTCCTTTTTTTCTACCACTTTTTTCTATAATTAATGTTAATGAGATATCCAGCCAGTACTAACTAGTAAATCATAATACTCCGACAAAGTATGTCAACTATCTCGAAAACACTCAAACTAAATCAATATAACCTAAAGCTCTGGGTTTAGGCGAAAAATCTTCCCTACGTTACCTTAACTCCAGTCTGGTGGAAACCAGGCAAAATAAGCGGGCGGAAAATAATCGCCATTATTAATGGTATAGCCAACACAATCCCGAACGGTTTTTCCATTCTCCGGCCCGAATCTCCAAACTCCGTCAACCGCATTCGGCCAAAAAATTCCACTTTTATCAATCTTCCCATCTCCCGGTGCCACCACCGCAATCGGCGACAGGCCGCTGCTTCTTTTGTTTCTCGGGATAACGGTGACAAAATATCCGGCGTTAGCGAGCGCTTGGGCTTCCTCACTACTTGNCACCGGGCGCCAACCCAAAAGCGTTGCTCCGGGATCCACGGCCANCCAGTCATAAAAGATTGAGGCAGTAATTAATTGTTTGCGCATTGTCATCCAGCGAGGAATGGGGGCCGCGATCGGATAGCCCTTAAAACGGTAAGCCTGGGCCCAGTCTTTGACGGCAAC
>C687J35174_10001479_pt1 | contig 34136 bp, 40 predicted proteins | sample RifCSPhighO2_01_FD_35174 | JGI IMG/M metagenome (IMG submission 35174) | reverse complement strand
CTATTAATTAGTTACGTCAATTAGAAACATTTATAAATTAAGGTAAACAATAAAAATATGAATGATTTGGTAAAAGCGTTACGTGATTTGGCACAAATACCTTTAGCTCCAGCAAGAATTATTGGAAGCATGGCGCTGGAATCCTTCAGAAGGGGAGGAAAAAAGACAAAGATGGTGACAACTGGAGGTTTAGTTACTCTAATAGGATTGGGAATGTATGCTTGTTCTAGAGGATGTTCCCCTACAAGAGTAGAATATCCCTCGGAATATCCCGTAAGAAAGCTGGAAGTCCGGGGACATGGNATGAACCTTATTTATACAGATAANGAAAATGCCCTTGCAAATCAAGACGAATCATTCTTTATGGGAGTTCATGGTAACAATATAACTAATAAGTTTCAAATAGTAGTTCGTGATTCAAATGGCAACCCAAGGCTGTCTGATTCTGAATTAACAACCGAAGAAAAAAGGAATCTTGCTTCCAAGTATGCCTATTTTATAGCACCAAGAATTGAAGAGAGAAAGTTAATTGTATTAAAAGCGAAGCAGCCATCTCACGGAGTGATTGACTCTAATGTGCCTATTCCGGTCTTTATTGATGAGATTTGGTAAGAAGACCATCGCTACGGGGACATAGACAAAATAAGAGAAATTATAATTGATTTCTCAAAATAATATGTTAATTCCTCAGTTTAAAGGAGTAATGTTTAAATATCCCATATTCTTATTCAATAGATGGTAAAGGGGGTTATGATTGACAGGTGTCCTACAGGCATAGCTGGTTTTGACGAGTTATGCCAAGGCGGCTTAGTAAGAAATTCTGTCAATGTTCTTCTTGGCGGCCCGGGATCTGGAAAAACAATATTCTTAATGCAATTCTTATACAATGGTGTTACAAAATACAATGAAAATGGAGTTTATCTCTCATTCGAGCCTGATGTGATTGAGCTGTTCAAAGATGCAGCTGCTCTTGGATGGGATATGGAAAAACTTGATGCAAAGGGCCAATGCAGATTCGTAAGGATTTCTCCAGATTCAGATGTAAATGAAATAAAGAGAGACCTCACGGCAGCCATGGCAAAATATGATATAAGAAGAATTTGCCTGGACCCTGTTTCACTATTTGCATCAACTGAAGCAAATGAATCAAAAATAAGAAAAATGCTTTATGACNTATCTTCAACTTTGAAAAGACTTGGAGCTACAGTCTTGATGTCTGACGAAACCGCAACGACAGANACTGAAGAAGTTGGAATTGCGGGCACAACCGCAAAATCGCAATATATTAAATTCTTAGTTGATGGAGTCATTGACCTTTATTCATCCGGGCTTGGCGGAGTCTCGGATAGAGCAGTTAGAATAAGCAAGATGAGAAGAACAAACCATTCAAGAGGGCCAATTCCAATGTCAATAACAGACGATGGAATCACGATAGTCAAAGGCAAGAAAGGCGTTCTTTAAACAGTAAAAGAGCAGTATATCTAACAACCCATTTAATTGTTCTGTATCCAAAATCTATAGATAAGTTCATAACCATTTTAATAATATTTTCACTATAATAAATCCAACAGACTTAAAAGCTATATTTATTGAATATATTTATGAGATATGAAATGAAACCGCTCTTTGAAGAAAGGCTTAGGAAATTAATGCCAAATGAAGAAGACTTCCAGGCATTTGATAAAATAGTTCACACTGGTCCGAGAAATTTCATTAGGTGCAATACTTTGAAAATTTCTCCTGAAGAATTAATGAGAAGATTAAAAGAAAAATGGGATGTAATTCAGCCCTATTCAGAATACCCTGAAATAATACTGATAAACCAAGACTTACTGCCAGGAGAATTGGGAAACTCAAGAGAGCATATTCTGGGCTATTATTATGTGCAGGAAGTTTGTTCAATGATGTCTGCCCTGGCTCTTAATGCTCAGCGAGGGGATTTTGTCCTTGACCTCTGTGCAAGTCCTGGAAGCAAGACAACACAAATAGCCTCTTCGATGCAAAACTCCGGAACTTTAATTGCNAATGACTTGAAAATGGACAGGATAGCCATTTTAGCTTCAAATCTTGAAAAAGCCAGTGTAACTAACTCTGTTGTCACAAGAAATGATGCAATTCAATTATGCTCAAAACTCTCCAAATCAGAATTTAAATTTGACAAAATACTTCTTGATGCTCCCTGTTCTGGAGAAGGNACTCTTCGTTCATCACCAAAGACATTTTTAATGTGGAATCCAAAAATGATAGACAAATTATCGAGACAGCAAAAGAAAATGCTTGCTTACGCATTGAAATGCCTCAAAGTTGGAGGAACTCTTGTCTACAGCACATGCACTCATGCTCCGGAAGAAAATGAATCTGTGATGGATTTTGCATTAAAGAATTTCCCAGTTAAAATAGAAGAAATTAAATTACCTTTAAAGACACGTCATGGAATAATAGAATGGAATAATGAAGTGTATGATAAAGATGTTGCGAAAGCCCATAGGATTTACCCCCAGGATAATGATAGTGAGGGCTTCTTTTTGTGCAAGATGACTTTGTTGGATGAAATTAAAGACAAAGGAGAAAGAAAATGAACATCCAATTCATAAAATCAAAAGAAAAACANCAGATTGCCGGACAGTTAAATGAGGACTTCGGCATATCAGAACTTAATTATCTGTTGATAGAGTCTGGAAAAGAAAAAATCCGNGGCTTCTCAGGAAGTTTGTCAAAAGAAGAAATAATGAAACTAGGAAAGTTGGCAAACATTGAACTTATAGGTGCATATTTAATAAAAAAAGAATCTAAAACTGATTTAAGATTGAGCTTTGATGCGTGTATTATATTAAAAGACCAGATAACAAAAAACATTGTTGAAATTGATGATGAAAAATTCAATTCCTGGATTAGGGGAAATGACATAGAAGTTTCAGGAATAAGTGGGAATCCAATTGTAAAATACAAAGAGGATTTTTTTGGCTGCGGAAAAAGTAATGGAATAAAGATTTTTAATTATGTCCCGAAAGACAGAAGACTGAGAAAGTGACTAATCTCTAAAAATACAATAATATTAATAAACTGCCATATTTTGCTTAAACCATGCCGTACAAGCCAAGATATGCCAAAGGAGAAATCCTTGTTGTATTTAGAAAATCTACCAACGAGCAATTTGCCGGAGAATTTGGGGAAAGAATAGGATGCAAACTAAGCAAAGAAGAATATAAACATGGTGATAATGCCTTTGTTTATTTGACGCAGAAAAAAGAAGAAAAAAAGCAATAAAAAAATTTAATTCTCTCAAAGATTTTATTGATTGGGCAGATTTCAGAGATATTAAGATGGGAGCAAGATGGGAAAAATTGGAAGAAATTGTCTTTCTATTACAAAATTTAAGTGATGATGTTGCACTTTCAAACAGAACCTACAAAGCAAAATTACAGGAAATAATCCAAATGTGTGAGAAAGCAAAAAAATAATAAAAAGTTTAAATATTGATAAATATATCAATCAAGATGAAAAAAATTCCAAAACTTGAGCATCTGCTAAAAGAAATTGATAGGGATATAAATGAAAGAAGAAAATCACCAGTCCTTGAGTTTTTGATAGAATTGGGAGAGCTATGCAAGAATCAGAAAAATAATGAGCTTGCAATAGAATATGGCAAAAAATATCAAGCATTGCTGACAAAATATCATGAAACTTTTACTGCTGCCAATAAAAATGCCCTGACAAAAAAAGAAGAGATAAAAAAATACGGCGAGAATACCTACAAAAGAATGGAAAAACACATTCAAGGTATAACTCAATCTTATGATAAGGATGGACAAATAAGAATTCCAATTTCTGATCTGGAATGTGCTTATAGAGAAGCCACTGGGGAAAGAACGAACATTGGGGAATGGGATTAAAAAAAAGAATCAGAAAAAGATTATTAAACATCGGGAACTACAATGTATTATGATCAACCCCAAACTAAGGAGGGCATTATCTACATATAAATAGAGTGCCATTTGAAGAGCTGTATAGATTATGCAGGCCGTGTGCAGAGGTTCCATCAAGAGAAGTCTATCCCTACAAGCCTCTGCCAAAACGAGGTTCATTCGGAAACCAGGCACCAAGAGATTCCACCCCAAATATCCGAGAACGCTGAATGAATGCCTAATTAAAGGTTGCAAGCAAAACTATTAATATCATCACTTCCACCGCATTTTATGGAAAAACTAAAAAGAGGGGGATATTTCTTCAACCCGGACAATTCTCTTGCCGATGCGATTCATGATTCGATGAAACCTGGAGCAAGAGCGGGAAATGAATTCGTTGATAATGTAATGGATACAATAAAAAAACGAATAGAAAAATTGAGACCAGAAATAAGAAAAAATGTGGGATATCTTAGAATTTATATTGACCTAATAATCAGAACAAAATCCAAATCTGAAAAAAATATTGAAAATACGCTGGACGGTCTCCTAGAATATATGAATTTTGGAGAAGGAGAAAAAGAATTTAAAAGATTATTAAATTATTACAGAAAGGTTTCAAATGAAAGATATCAATTCTATAAAAGAGAATATGACTCATTTAAAAAGATGGGGTGAAGAACCCCAAGGCAAGACCTTAGGGCATCGGAAAACAAAAACCTTGTTATCTCATGGAGCAACTTATCTTCATTTAACATAAGATAATACTTTGGTTAAACTATTTTTATTTTTAATATTTATTTCCTGCCTTGTCTTATCCCCCGGGCAAGACCTAGGATTATAAAGCAGAATAAATAGATATCAGTTTCATAATCTATTTAAACAAAAATTACATACGTTTTTAATGGAAGAGGAAAGATATTACTTATTAGTTCATGAAAATCCAGAGATAGACGCAGACATTGAGTCAAGAATGCGTGATCTTCTCTCCCAGTATGAAAGACCAGAAGTAAAGAATGAACTGATAACTTCAAGAATTATTAGGGGTTATGAAAAAAGATTAAGAGTTGCACACATAAGTATTAAAGATAACGACCTTGGCAAATTGATTGATGAAATAACCAACCTAGGAGTTCAAAAATTGGAAATATCCAAAATGCCATTTTCTGATAAATACTTGCACAGCCTTCTTGAGGAAAGAGGATGCTGCTGCAGAGAATAAATTAAGAAAGGCTTTAAAACCCTCAAATCTATTTCTCATTCATGACAGAAAATAAACTTTACAAAGGTTTAGGAAAGCAAGGATTTTGCTTAGAAGCAAAATGACAGAAAAACATTATGGCGGAGCAAGCAGCCATGGACTAAAAAAAGATATCAATAAAACATCAAGCCAGACTGCAGGTGTTGATAATAAAAAGAAAGCTGATGAAATAACTAAAGCCAATGCAGAAGAAAAGGTAATGGACAGAGGAAGGCATGATGAAATTGAAGNTTATAATGATTATGTAAAAGCAGGAAAGATAGCTTCTGAAATTGTGAAATACGCAAAGTCAATAATAAAACNAGGAGTGAAATTGCTTGAAATTGCTGAAAAAATAGATTCAAAAATCCTGGAGTTAAGGGCAAAACCAGCATTTCCAGTAAATCTTAGCATTAATGAAATAGCTGCGCATGATACTCCAAGTTTTAATGATGAAAGAACTGCTTCAGGATTGTTAAAAGTTGACATTGGTGTACAGATAGACGGATGCACAGCAGACACTTCTTTTTCTGTTGATTTGGAAAACAATGAAGAAAATAAAAAACTCATTCAGGCAGCAGAATCGGGGTTAAAAGCCGCGATAGAAAAGATAAACCTCGGGGTTCAAACAAGTGAAATTGGAAAAGCAATTGAAAATGCAATAAAATCCTTTAATTTCGTGCCAATACATAATCTATCAGGGCATTTAATTGAAAAATATGACTTGCATGCGGGAATTACAATTCCGAATTATGATAACTCTCAAGAAATTCAAATAGAATCTGGAGTTTATGCAATAGAGCCCTTCTCTACTGATGGTCTTGGAAATGTCCGAGATGGCAAGCCATCTGGAATTTACAGATTAGACAAACCCGGAAGTGTGAGAGATAATTTTGCCCGTGAAGTCCTTTCATTTATCGTAGAAGAATACCAATCTCTGCCATTCTGTTCAAGATGGATTTACAAAAAATTTTCTTCCCGTGGATTGCTTGCTCTCAGACAGATAGAAGCTGCGGGAATTTTGCATCAATATCCTCAACTAGTTGAATCTGGAAAAGGAAAAGTCGCGCAGGCAGAACACACAGTTATAATAACAAAAAAAGACAAAGTAGTCACAACATTATATTCCAATTAATCATGCTCTTCATCAGTTATCTGTATTGTTGCTTAGATATAAACTATCATATAAAAATATAAAACATTATAAATAAAACAACAAGTTGAATAATATCNAGCATCAATGTCAAATCTTGTTCTCGCCTAATAATTTTGTGATTCCGTATTACTTATTGTATTTTATAACTNCCCCAGGAAGTGACATTAAATTTAACCTTTCCCGCATTTAATGAGGTAAAGTTATAGCAATCCGTACATACCACTCCGCTCTTGTAAATTCTCGGGTTAATCATAGTTGTAGGCAAACCATATAATGTAATATTGGCAGCTGAATTTATCTTGCCAACTGGGAATGCCTGTGAGTTAACCTCGGCAAAATTGCTGGACAACGTCAAATTAATTCCCAATCCTAAATTTCCTTTAAATGTTAAATTACCTAAGAAGCTGGCATCTGTCCATCTTATCTCCCCGTAAGAATTATTGTAAACCAGATAATTAGTGTTGATACCGTCATATGAAAGAATCGAATAAAAAGGATTATTTAGAATCTGATTATTTAATAATGTATTATTCACGCTCGTACGAACAAGCTGGATACCAAAATAATTGTTTGATTCTATTACGTTATTTGCTATCAGGCTGTTATTTGAACCTAATTCAATAACAATGCCTGTGTTCGTGGTCTTTATTGCATTGTTCGTGACAAAATTATTATTTGAACCCAGGACAAGATAGACCCCGATGTCCCCGCCGTTCTTAAACGTATTATTATCTATGAGATTATTCCGGCTGCTGTCTACATAAATCCCGTCTGCATCCCCTTCCATTATATTATTGTGCATAGTATTGTTATTAGATCTGAATTGGATACGAATCCCGCCATTTCCATTGAAAGAAATGTTATTATTTATTATCCTATTGTTGCTCGCATCTATGTAAAGATAAATTCCATGATGGTTGCCGGTAGATGAAATGTTGCTTATAATGTTATTAGAACTTCGTGTCAATAAAATTCCTGTAGAACCCCATATGAAGTTGCCTACTCCTTGGGTGCTACTAAATTCCGTTATAAGCCCGTTCCTTATTGTTATAGAATTATAGCCATTTGCGTAAACACCATAACCAGGATTATCATCGAGACCGCTCCCGCGGATAGTGAACCCATTCAAATCGAGGATTACATTATTTGCCTGGATAGTCAAGCAAGTTCCATTTGTTGAAACATCATTTTGTAATTTGTAATAGCCTGGCTGGCTAATAACCCCGCACGAATTAATTCCAATGGCGGGAGAAGGAACAATGATGGTTCCAGAAATCCATTTCAATGGATAATTTCCTGTATCTGCACAAATATAATTTCCTCCGCTGTTTGCAAGATAAACTGCTCTTGTCACATAATCTATATTAACATTAGAATAACTTCCGCAATTAGTTTTCCAGCAGGAAACATAATTATTAGCTTCATTTGTATCGATAATTCCGTTGTTATTTAAATCAGCAGGATTAAAATCGCATCCTGCACTTCCAGGAGCAATTACATTTCCAGTTAAATTAAGCTTGCCAATATTCCTGGAAAATGATACAACAACCATTAGAATAATTAAGAGCATTAAAAATAAAAATGTCCCTGTCTTGTTATATTTTCTTGTGTTTCCCTCTTTTTGTTTCATGATATTTGAATGTCAATCAACAACCCCCAATAATTTTTCTTAATATCCTGCAGTTGATAGTAACATCTTCATTGTTTGAATAAGATGACTCGCCGTTTAAATTATAAGCTTTTATCCTATACCTATAGCTATTTCCATTAACAACTAAATTATCAGTATATGCAACTGCATTAGCAGCAGGGATTGCAATCTGAACAAAAGTGCCAACAACTCTATTCACTCCCTTTCCAATTCCACTAATAGGGGCTCTTTCTAACTTGAATCCTTGCTCATCAACAGCATTATCTACCCATGTTAATTGAATGGATGTAGTTGAAGTTGGGCTTCCAGCCAAATTGCTGGGAGCACTTGGAGCACTTGCTGTAGTTGAGACAGAATAGACGTTGCTATAAACTGAACTTCCAGCGCCGTTCAGGGCTTTTATCCTATAATAGTATGTTGTTCCCGGAGTTAAACCAGAGTCAACATACAAAACTGTATTTAAAGCCAATGTAACAACTGTTGTCCATGGTCCCGTACTTGATAATGCTCTCTCCAATACAAAATTGTCTTCATTATTTGAATTATCATTCCAGGCAAGGCTAATACTATTGCTTATTGAACTTGTAGATCTTAAGTTGCTGGGAGCACTTGGAATTGTTAAAACTGCACTAACTGTTAATATAAATGAACTATTTCTTGATACTGTTCCGTTTGTTGCACTGACAACAATTGTGCTTGTTCCTGTCGGAGTGGTTGCTGAAGTAAATATTGTTAGTGTTGTTGAACAGGTAGGACTGCATGAAATAAAAGAGAATGAAGCTGTTGCCCCCGTAGGCAGTCCTGAAGCGCTAAAACTGACTGCCTGTGTTGCTGCTCCTGAAACCAAATTTGCAGTTATTAAATTCTGCGCATTCCCTCCCTGAACTGCACTCTTATCCCCGGAATTTACCAGCGAAAAATCAAACGAGGATGTACCAAGACTAAAGTTTGCTCTTACACTCTTATCCGTGTCCATTATTAAGTTGCACGCCCCAGTTCCCAGACATGCGCCAATCCATCCTGCAAAGAAATATCCGCTTGAAGGAGTAGCCAATAAGCTTACACTACTAGTAAAATCATAATTAGCACTACATGTTATTCCACAACTTATTCTCCCATCAGTGGAATTTACTGCTCCAGAACCAATTCTGCTGACGCTCAACGTATGATGCTGAGTCACCCTCAGACCTATTGCGCTGTTGCTACCTATCGCGCTGCTTGAACCCTCCCAGCTGACCATTCCAGAAAAAGTTCTCGTTTGAGTTTCAGATGCTGGAGGAATAGCACTATAACTTATTAACGAAGAAGCATAATATGGACCGCATCTCAAAATATTATTTCCCACAAGCGAACAAACTGCAGGGTAATTTGTAACCACCCAATTCGTAGGGGCAGTCTCTTCAAATAAATATACTACTGTAGAAGGATCTTTTGTAAAAGACAATGTAACAGGAACAGCAACCCCGGGCGTATAAGTGCTTGGGAGAGTTCTGTCAGCACTGTTAATCGCAGAAACAAAACCAATCACAAATATAAAAAGAAAAACAAATACAACCACAACCTCTCTTNTAACCATTTATTATCCTATTTTCTGCGCCTTATAAATATTTCTNCGATNTGCTCGATATTTTATGTCTTAAAATATGAATTCAATAAAAATCTCGGTTTTATAGNAATTCATAAGAACCTTGTCTTCCTTTTATAGGAATTTTAGAACCTTGGTTCTAACCAGTATAGAGTGGTCCGTTTTCTATCCCGGCCTTCGCACTCTTTAGGTAAAGATCTTCCATCTTCTTATATACTCTTGCTGTATCTGTGGAAACTGAGGCCTTGACTTTCTTAAATGCTTCATCAAAATCTTTCTTTTCAACTTTCTTAACATTCATATCCTTTCTTAATGCTGTCATTGATGCTTCCCTGACAAAGCTTTCAATATCTGCTCCGACATATCCTTCGGTTGAATGTATGAGCTCATCAATTATTTTTCTCTTCATATTTTCATTATCATTAAATATTTTTTTCTCTTCAGCAATTAATTTATTTTCCTCAGCCTTCTTTATCAAGTCAGAACCCCATCCATCGATAAATGGAGTATTCCTAAGATGCACTTCAAATATTTTTTTCCTGCTTTCTAAATCTGGGACATCAACAAGAATAACCCTATCAAATCTTCCGGGCCTAAGCAACGCAGGGTCAAGCATATCGGGCCTGTTTGTAGCTCCAATTATTGTAACATCTTTCAAATCTTCCAATCCATCTATCTCTGCCAATAATTGATTGAGCACTCTTTCCGTAACTTTGGTTCCTTGTTCAACCCCTCTTCTTCCGGCAAGAGCATCAATCTCGTCAAAGAACACTATGCAGGGCGCAACTTGTCTTGCCCTCTCAAAAACTTTCCTAACTCCCTTCTCTGATTCCCCAACCCACATGCTCAATAAACTCGGCCCCTTAACCTGAATAAAATTAGCTTCGCTTTCTTTGGCAACTGCTTTTGCTAACAATGTTTTTCCAGTTCCCGGTGGACCATAAAGCAATATTCCCCTTGGAGGTCTTATTCCGAGTCTCTTGAAACTAGGTCCGTACTTCAAAGGCCATTCAACTGCCTCTTTCAATGAATCTTTTATCTTTTCCAAGCCCCCAATGTCACTCCAGCCAATATTCGGAACTTCAACAAGCACTTCTCTCATCGCTGAAGGACGAACAATCTTTAATGCAGATTCAAAATCCTCATTCCTTACTTTCATCTTCTCCAATATCTCTTGTTTTATTGGCTGATCTTCTTCCAATCTCATCTCTGGAAGTAATTTTCTGAGAACATTCATTGCTGCCTCCTTTGTCAACGCAGCTATATCTGCCCCAACAAAACCATGTGTTTTTCCTGCAAGAGCCTCCAAATTAACCTTTTCCAAAGGCATATTTCTTGTATGTATTTTTAAAATATTTAATCTCCCATTTTTATCGGGAACATTTATTTCTATCTCTCTGTCAAATCTTCCGGGCCTTCTTAATGCAGAATCTAATGAATTAACTCTATTTGTAGCTCCTATAACTATAACTTTTCCCCTTGATTTCAAGCCATCCATCATTGTGAGCATTTGTGAAACAACTCTTCTTTCAACTTCTCCCTGAACATCTTCTCTTTTCGGTGCAATTGCATCTAATTCATCTATGAATATAATACTTGGAGCATTTTTCTCTGCCTCTTCAAATATATCTCTAATTTTCTTTTCTGATTCTCCATAAAATTTGCTCATTATTTCTGGTCCGTTAAGTAAAATGAAATTTGCCTCGCTCTCGTTGGCCACTGCCTTTGCAAGTAATGTCTTTCCGGTTCCTGGAGGACCATGCAAAAGAACTCCCTTTGGAGGCTCAATTCCTAATTTCTCAAATATTTCTGGATGTTTCAAAGGAAGTTCAACCATTTCTCTTATCTTCTTCACCTCTTCTGTCAAACCTCCAATATCTTCATAAGTCACATCTGGAACTACCCCGGCATCCTCTCTTACATCGACGCCTTTTGACTGCAAAACTAATTCGGTTTGATCAGTTATCACAACACTCTGTGCAGGAGTTGTAGAAACAATAACAAATTTCAAATTCTGCAATCCTGAAAATCCGAATCCTGGGAACAATTCCCCAAAATCAGAAAAGAATTCATTTGAGAATGGATCATTCATAGTGGTATTCCTCCTTCCGCCGAGAGAAATGATATCTCCTTTTGAAACAACTCTTCCAAATAATCCGGATTTAATCATCTCAGGATCTCCTTGAACAATAACTCCCTGCTGTGCAGGAGCGATTATAACTTTCTGGGCGGCTTTAATGACTGCTCTTCTGACAATCACCTGCTCTCCAACTCCGGTCTTGGCATTTTTTCTAATTAATCCGTCTATTCTGATTATCCCTTCTCCAACATCTGCGGGATAAGCCCTGTCCACAATTGCTGCTGTTTCCCTTCCGCCTTTAATAGAAATGACATCTCCTCTGTTCAGCCCAAGCATTTTCATCAACTGGGGGTCAATTCTTGCAACACCTTTATATGCATCATCCTGCAGTGCTTCAACAACTTTCAATCTGACTTCTTTTATCTCTTTTATTGTATCTTTCTTTTGCTCCTTAACGTCCCTCATATCTCTATTGTCTTTGTTTTCTTCTTTTGCCATATTATTATTTACTTTTCATCTCCGTTTCGATTGTTGTTTTTCCTAATTTTTCTAATTCTAAAGCCATTTAAATTATTATATTCTGCATTATCATCTTCTTTTTCATCGAAATTATCAGTAAAATCATCAAAAATAACACTTAACCTGCCAAAATCCTCAAAGCAAAGCCTGACCATTTCATCCATATCTCTTTTCATATCCCTATGCCTCTCATTTATAAAGTCAAATATCTCCTTTGGGATAGATATTGCGTGGGAATTTCCGACCATTCTTAATTTAACTTCAAAATTCTTTCCCTTCAAATCCTTAAATTTTTCCATTCCATTCAAATCAGCAGGATGTATTATCTTGTCCCTNCACTTTGGGCATTCAACAGCTCTTAATTCTAAGCCATTTCTATGTGCAATCGCTTTCCGCATCTCTATATTGCAGTTTTTGCACATTATTTTGGTGTCAAATATGTCTGTCATTTTTACCTCTGGTAAAAATCCTTGCTTTATCAAAATTTCCTAAATTTTGTATGTTTGTCATTTTTACCTCTGGTAAAAATCCTTGCTTTATCAAAATTTCCTAAATTTTGTATGTTTGTCATTTTTCTTTCAATATCTTTTATAGATATACTTTATTAGTATACACAAAACGTATATACTATAATATTTAAACCTTTCTAAAGTCCCTTACTCGAAAAACAGGCATAAAATAGGAAAAACAAGATCTTTTTTAAAATGAAAAAAATAATTTATACATTACTTTTGGTTNCTGCGTTGACGACAAAAACAAATGCAAATCCAGAAAAATTACACTCTAAGCTAATTTCTGGGGAAGAAATAATGTCGAAAACGAGGGCGCTTGAGATAACCCGCATGGGTGAGATAAGAATACATGATGAAACAGGATATTTTATTGATATTAAAGCAACTGAACACAAAAAGGCAGACTCAAAGAAGACTGAAAAAACACTTGAATTCAGAATTTGTGACAGCGAGACAGAGCTTACATTAATAGATAAAGATGCAAATGGTGTAGGCAAGGGAGATTCACTCTTATTTACCCACAGATTTCCGAACACTGATCACCTAGAAATTGTGGTTGAATCAAGGGGGAACAATAATTACTTTATTGCAAATAGAATTTACAACGGAACAAATGATCTCTACCGCCCAGAACCAATAGACATGTCTAAAATGAATTTTTTTGCAAGTTTATATGTTCATTGGAAAATCTCTCCAATCATAAAATGGGGGCAAACTTCTTATTCTAATCTCGTAGCAAACATAGAAAGACAACAGCCGGCAGGAGTTCAATACCATGAATTCAAAGAAGCACTGAAAGATTTCGAAGCAATAGAGCCAATAATAACAACCACAAAAGATAAGAAAAAAACTTTCGAAATCTGCGGAAAATATTTTGGTGCTGTAAAAAAAANGGTTTTAAAAAAAGACGAAGACAATTAAATCAATAACCTTTATTAATCTGTTTTCCCAAATCGAGTTATGCAAAAAGANGAAAAGCATAACATTCATAGCACTGTCAGGATTCTTGACGAAGAAGTAAAGAGAAAAAAGGCATTTAAAATAAGCATAAAGGAAGGCTCTGCAATGAGCTTTGGCAGCGATCTTGGAAATTCATTGATAACTCCCCTGGCAACTGAAATAGGAGGAAATTCCATTCACATAGGGCTGATAAGCGCGCTTTCCGGTCTTTTCTCTCCACTGGTTCAGATAAAAGGAGACAGATTAATGGAATCTATGTCAAGAAAAAAGATTGTGGCCAGATTCATTCTTTTGCAAGCAATAATGTGGCTCCCAATAGCACTCTTAGGGCTGCTATATTCAAAAAATATTCTTACAGACTCACTGCCCTGGCTTTTAATTGCATTTTATACTGTTCTAGCCATAGCTGGAAGCTTCACAGCCCCATCCTGGTTCTCCTGGCTCGGTGATTTAGTTAACGAAAAAGAGAGGGGAAAATTCTTTGCAAAAAGAAATGTTTATATCGGAATATCNGGAATAATCGGACTACTGTTCGGAGGATTCATCTTAAAATATTTCAAAGCAAATAATTCCATTTTCATGGGTTTTCTTATATTATTCTCCACATCATTTCTTTTCACAATAATAGCAAATTATTACATAAAAAGACAATACGAGCCAAAATTCAAACTTGATAAAAAAAGCTATTTTTCTTTCTTTTCTTTTATAAAAAGATTTGACAACTATGGAAAATTCTCAGTCTATCAGTCATTTTTCAATTTAGCAATAATGATTGCTTCTCCATTTTTTGCCTTGTATATGCTAGAAAATCTTGGCTTTAAAAATAATTATATGTTGTATATGATTGTTTCGCTAACAAGCACGTTTTTCTACTTATTATTTACACCATTAGCTGGAAAATTCTCTGATAAATATGGAAATCTAAAATTGCTCTGGATTTCAAACATTTTCTTTGCAATAACTCCATTATTATGGATATTTGTCAAATCCCCATTGCAAATAATATTCCTGCCACAGCTTTCAGCAGGAATAGCAAATGCTGCCCTAGCAATTGCAATAACAAACTATACTTATGGTTCTGCATCAAAAGAGCATCGCGGTTTGTGCATNGCGTATACTAATATATTGATAGGGGTGGGCGCNTTCTTTGGCTCTATAATTGGAGGATTCCTAATCAGAAATATCACTCTTAATGCATTCAACTCATTTATATTTGTATTTATTATCGCGGCAATTGCAAGAATTCTTGTTGCCCTAGTTTTCCTGCCAAGATTGAAAGAAGTAAAAAGAGTGTCAAAATTAAGGTTGCACTTCCCAATACATCTGAGTTTAACAAGACCATTTAGATTCCTCCACTTAGAGCATAGTATTCTTGGTTTCTTGCATCCAAAGGCAGCAAAAATAAAGTTCATCCCTTAAATACAAACAATAGCTAAAAAACAATATCAATAAAATCATTACGAGATAATTGCCTTAACGACCATATTCTCCTGTCAATACCATTTTGACATCTAAAATAAGCATAAACAAAATAGAAACATCTTTAGGAAAGTTTAAAAGTTCAAACTATCTATAATAAAAATGCTTTTTGGAAGAAAAAATAAGAAAAATAAAGAAGAATGCCCTAATTGTAAGTCTGATTTAGAAAAAGAATTCAGCTTCTGCCCTTATTGCGGTCTTTCATTAATAGACAAAGAAAGAGAAATGAGAGAATTTGGAATGCTTGGAAGAGCTGATTTCGCAGACAAAACATCATCAAATACTTATTTGGCTCAATCAGGTGGTTTCTCTGACAAAATAATTTCATCGATTGTCAATTCTTTGATGAAAAACTTAGACAGGCAATTCAAAGATATGGACAAAGAAATTGCAAATGCAGAAATAAAGCCAATGCGAAATAGATTCAGCATAAGAATTGGCCCAAAAACAACAAACAAAAACATTGAAGAAAAGCCAAAGGCAGCAACTTCAAGAAAAGGCCCTAGCCAGGAGCAGATGAGAAAAATCTCTACTCTGCCAAGAAAATCAGCAAATACAAATGTAAAAAGGCTCGGAAATAAAATTATCTATGAATTAGGAATGCAGGGAATTAAGTCCCCTGAAGACATCTTTGTTTCAAAGTTGGAAAATGGATATGAAATTAAAGCAATTTCCGACAAACATGTTTATGTTAACACCATCCCATTAGACCTTCCGGTAAAAACATTCAAGTTAGAAAAGGACAAGATTAGTGTTGAATTTAAGACAGAATACTAATTACATAAACACATAAAAATTTAAATAACGCTGGGTTTTAGAAATTAAATGCGAAAGATAATCAATGCTGATAAGGTCATTGGCAGGATAGTATATGTCTTTTGATAGAGAACTATCAGAATATGAATCGGTTATTAGGGCAGGTCATAAAATAGATTTATTTGAATTTCCACCAACGAGTCCGCAAAGTGCATATGATTGTAAATACCCTAAAAAATTAAAAGAAAGCACAAAGATTCAAAGATTCAAAAATCAAAAACATCATGCGCCGTCTGGGAATTGAACCCAGCCGTAAACCTTGGGAAGGTTTCATACTAGCCGATATATGAACGGCGCCTAATTATCTAAAATAGCTCTTTATTGATTTAAAGTCTTTTTTATACTTAAAAAACTCATAAACAGACAAAGCAAAAATAATAATCATTATTGAATCTATAATCATACAGCTTAAGCATATCTTCCCCAATTTAAAAAGCTGGACATAAATAAACCACAAGGAGCCAACGACCCCTATAAGATTGGTGATTACGAAATAAGGGTAAAAGTCCCTGTGCCTTAGCGCAAATGAATAAACTAAAAGCAAAAGAACAAAAGCAATTACTCCGATTAGGCTGACTTCAATTCCAAATATCTCCCCATATATTGATTTCTGAACCCCCTCGCAATCTGACTTTAGAATGCAAAGTGCACCACCTATCTCAACAGCCAAATACGACATGAAGGAAAGAAGAATATTTACAATTATTAAAATCAATATAATATTGTGAATTGCCTTTTGATTCATAAAAACCAATTATAAAACAAGTTTAATAACCTTTTCTAATGAGAAAGTGGTCGTGCCAGGATTTGAACCTGGGACCCCTGCCTTATCAGAGCAGTATTCTACCGAGCTGAACTACACGACCTTAAAATAGGGTGATTTAATTTGTTATTTAAAGCTTTGTGTAAACTTAAGATGTTTAATTGAATGTTTAGGGTTTTGGGGCTTGACAACTTTCATAAATAAATCAAACATCTCTACACCGCGAATGACAACTGCATAAGAATCCTTTTGTCCTCCTTTTTTAACGAATTTTTCTTTATACATTGTTGCTCTCAACCCCAATTCATTAAAATTTTCTTTTAACTGACTCGCCAAAGGAAAAGATATCGTTTTTATCTCCAATCTAGGATATAATTTTCCATTCTTCTTCTCTAAATAAACACATCCATCTGTGTCAAATATGCCTCTTAAAACTGCAGCCNTAAGAACACCATTTTTCAAAAAAATCTTAGGAATTTCTATGCTTGTCTTTGGTCCAGTTGGTAAACCTAATTTCTCTTTAAGTTTTACTAGTTCATTGCTCCAAATTTGAAAACCAAACACTCTTGTTGAAGACATTTCTCTTAAACTTATATCAATTCCATAAAGTTTCTTGAAAATAGGCTTCACTCCTTCAATATAATGCTGTTTATCGTCTTCTATATGCCCTCTAAGTAGTTGGTATATTCCTTTTTTCACCCCCTGATTATTATAATAACTCATGCTTCCATCCCCAATATGCCAACCAGTCTCTTCAGCTAACTCTTCAGTTATATTGCTAGGAAATTTTTCTATTTTCATTTTTTTAATATAACTAAATAAACATCTCTATCAAGATATTCTTTTGGGCAATCAACTTTCGCACTTGTCCCAAACTTAGTAACATTTCTTTTGAAAAATCCTTCCACATTTTTTATAGATATTTTTGTTGAGTGGACAATTTTTACTTTTTTCATATATCTTATAGATATCTTAAATATTTAAACTTTCCTAATTACAATTCTCATACAACCAACCCCTATTTTTTCATACACTTTAAAAACCCCTATAAATATATAGATAAATGAACTTGAAAGAGCAAATAAAAAAATTCTGGAATTTTTTAAAGGAAGACACCTGGCAATCCTGGTTGGTCTCCCTAATCTTATTAATAGTCATAATCAAATTTATTTTCTTTCCATTGATGTCTTTATTAACAGGAACTCCTCTGCCTCTTGTTGTTGTAGAATCCTGCTCAATGTATCATGAATCGGACTTCAACACCTGGTGGAATTCAAATGCAGGATGGTATGAGGCAAGGAACATAACAAAAGAACAATTCAAATCATTCTCGTTGAAATATGGTTTCAATAAAGGAGATATTCTCTTTGTTACCGGAAGAGGCACCCCACATATAGGAAATGTTATAATATTCAAGGCAGAATCAAAATATCCTATAATTCATAGAGTTATTTCTCTTTCTCCTCTCGAAACAAAGGGAGACCATAATTCGGGACAATTGACAATGGCAAGTTACGGAGTTGATGAAACTAATATAGACAAAAATGGCATAGTGGGATATGCAAGGTTCAAGGTTGTTCCTCTTCTCGGCTGGGTAAAACTCATCTTCTTCGAGCCCCTAAAGCCCGCGAACGAAAAAGGCTTCTGCAGGTAAAACGCTAAAAGTACAGACAACTTTATTTGTAATAAAAAATCAAATTCTATAATATCCAATAGATTATTATTTAAAATACTAATTATAATACTCCTATCATCAGTAAAAATTAAAATTAATTAGTTGCAGATAAATAACTGCTGATTATCCTTAAACTGTCTTAATTTATGAACATTATATAATTCCATTAATTCTGACAAAGAAGCATCCAGCAAAAGGCTTAAAAACCTCAAATGGATAGGTAGAAGATATCTTTTTTAATAAAATGGAATTTTGCGTTAGATGCGGGGGGATGATTCTTGTTACAGAAGGCAAGGCTGCTTGTGTTAGCTGTGGCAAGAAACTGGATAAAAAACCAAAGATAGAATCCTTCGAAAAAATGGAAAAGGCAGAGGAAATCGCAGTTGTAAACGAAGATGCTGGAGTTGTCTATCCTGAAGTTGACATGACCTGCCCAANATGTAAAAACAAGAAGGCATACTTCTGGACCCTGCAGACAAGGTCAAGCGACGAATCAGAAACCAAATTCTACAAATGCACGAAATGCAAGCACACCTGGAGAAAATATCGTTAACAATACCTATAAGAAACTTAAAGTTATTTATTTTTTAGATATTNCTTTAACTCTCTGATATATCTTTTTCTAACTTGCTTATTCTTTGTTGGACGGTATCGTAAATAAATCGTTTTTTGCAACAGATTGTTATTAGTCCCTTTATCTTTCAATGCTTTCCAAGACGGAGGAATAGTTTTTCCTTTTAGACGTTTTTCCCAATAAAATAGATGTGATACTTGTTTTGTCAATTGGCTAAATCCAAACTCTCCTTTCTCATACAAGTTTATAAACCGATCCTGAATTGCTTGTTTTAAGTCGTCATATATTTTTTTATCTGTTCTCACCTTGAAATTAATTGCATTCAGACGTTTTCCGTAAACTATTTTATGGTAAGGTAAAAGAACTGTAAAATGATCTGGTTTTCCTTGAAAATTTCCAAACTTAAGTTTTTTTAGTCTTTTATTAGAAGACAACTCCCCAATCCAAATAGGTAAGAATTCCACTGGTTTTAACCATTCTTTATTCTGATCCCTAATATTCTTAATCACTTTTATTACCTTCTTATTTTTTATTATGGGAACAACGTTAATATCGCTTTTTTTGCCTAATTCCCGAAAAACAAAACTTCCCTTAACGTAAATTGACTCAATATCTTTCATAAAATTCTGCCGTTTTATCCAATTCAAGGCTTTTTCTAACGCTTTGATATATCTTACCTCTTGTTTGTTTTTATTTTTCCAAGATTTCCAAAATTCATAATTAACTTCCTCTTTCATAAGACCCAAAAGCCTTTTCACCTTTTAACCTTTTCCAAAAGCTCATAGATATTTGAAATTATATTTGGAGAAAGTATCGCTGATAAAAGTTAGAATGTGCTTAACTTATTTGTAAAAAACCTGATGATTGTTTAGCATATAAATCTTTAAAATATTGTAAAGTCTTCGTTTCTAATGTCAGATAAAAGAATAGTGCTTCGCCAAGCAGAGTATGTATATCCTGAAAAATCATTAAGCACTTATTTATATCCACAAGCCTTAAAAACTTCTAAACTCAATCAGTATAATGAACAAAGAACTACTTGTTATAAAGAAGCAAATAACACCAATATTGCGAGAGTATAGAGTTACCAAGGCAGGGATATTTGGTAGTTATGCGCGAGGGGAACAAAATAAGAAAAGTGATATAGATATTTTAGTAAAAATTGACAATGAAACGGATTTAATAGAATTAATAAGGCTTAGAACCAAGCTTCAGAGAATGATAAAGAAAAAGGTTGATATAGTCGAATATGGAAGTATAAGAAAAGAGATAAAAAATTCAATCCTAAATGATGAAATCCAGATATTATAAAAAGATACTACAAACTTTATCTTAACGATATAAAAGAGAGTGTACAGCAGATAGAAGAATATACAAAAAATATGTCTCAAGAAGAATTTAGTAAAAATAAGAAAACGCAAGACGCAGTTATAAGGAGATTAGAAATAATGGGTGAGGCAAGTAGAAATATTCCTAGAGCCTTAAAAGAAAAAAACAAGCCTGTTCCATTGTTTGATATGTCCCAATTCAGAGATTTTATATCTCATTCGTATTTTAATCTTGGTTTGGAAACAATATGGAAGACAGTAAAAGAAAAAATACCTCAAATAAAGGAAAGTTTAAAAAAGATAGATTTGGTTTAATAAAATCGCTTCTCCTTTTCTTTTTAATTTCTTAAAACAACATTAGGTAAAACCCGTATACATTTTGCATACTCTTATTTAATATTTATATCTTAGGTTTAATTTCCATATATATCAACAACTGGCACTTGAACATGCCAAAAAGGTAAAGTGGCCCCGAAGGGATTTGAACCCTCGACACCTGGATCACTCCNACATCTATTCTTGTAGGTATTATAGTTCTCTGCNTACCTAGAGTTTCTCTTTCAAAGAGAAACTGTAGTAAGAGTCCAGTGCTCTGGCCAGACTGAGCTACGAGGCCACAACTAATTACTCCAAAAAGAGTTTTTAAAACTATTGAACTAGAACAAAACAAAAGAATATCTTTTGTTTAGCCAATCAATCTTCTGACGTTATCTATGTTTTCGGCAATTTCCTGGCCCTTCTTTGTTAACTTGATAAGCTTTATTCTTCCCTTCTTCTCAAACACAACAAGTCCAAGGCTTTCCAAGCTCTGAAGAATCTTAACTGCATGAGAATACGTGCAGTCAACTTCCTTGGCAAGTATGCTTCCATACCTCGCTCTGGACATCTTTCTCAAAGCTACAAGCATTAATGCTGGCTTTCTTCTAAAAAACACGTCAAAGTTATCTTTCATGGCACACCACCGATACATCTGCCATTTGTTCAGAATCAGGATTCAAAACACCATCGACTGTAGAAAATAATACAAACCTATCCGGACTAACCATTACATCGTGCGATAATTTATCTGCGAGCTCCCCACGACTTTTACCTCTCGCAATCACACCAATGTCTTCCAATACAGCAATGTAATCATTATTATATTTGATCCTCAACTCATTTGCATTTTGCTCAACATATTTTCTGGCTTTTCTTATGCCTTCGCGATATTTTTTATCTAATGTCATCTTATTCCCTTAATATATATAATCGAACCTATATATTAAAGTTACCATATCGCTTTTAAACCTTGTGGATGATTTGTTATCTAAGAAAGTAACAAAATATAATCTACATTCTTGAGTAAATAATCTCTGCTGTTAAAAATAATGACAACATTTACAGAAGCTGAAAAGTGAAACAACAAATATGTGATATAACTATTACTAAATAATAGATATCGAAAAATATCAATGCTATTTTATGCCAAAATGATTAAAATTAAAAAATCAATATTAAACTAACCAACATAAATTCTTATTATATTTCCGGTTATGCTCTTTCCAGTTAATTCAGTATAAAGATTAAGGTATCCTTTCCCAAAGAGGGTTGTCTTGCTTGCCTTTAAGTCAATTCCAGATTTTCCGGAAGCAAAAGATTCCTGAATGTAATCTTTATTCTGCACCATTTTAACTCCCTCCATTTTAGTAGTTATAATAATTGCATCAGGATTCTCAATAGCCCTTTTTGCAACCTTGATAATCCCATTTTGTATGATTGCATTATAAACATCATCATCAACTCTGAACTCTATCTCTGGGTCATTATTGCTCAACGGAGGATTATGCAATTCATATGCCTTAATTGAATAAAGAACATAGAAAACAAAACTTTCATTGAAACTAGCAATTGCCTCTTCTGTTGTCAGCCCTTGTGCAGGATTTTCTATAAAGGTAATTCCGGAGCTTTTCACATTGGNCGGTTTAAGAAGTGCAAAATACAAAAATAAAAGAATAACTAAGACTATTAATGCCACGATTGAGACTACCAGGGTCAATCTCCCCCTTTTATTCATCAATTATTCAGGATAAAATAGTTTATAAACAATGCTTCTAACGAGAAAAATGCAGTTTCATAACCTATTAATACTAAAAAAGATAGCATTTTAAACTCAGCAGAACTAATAAAAAAATGGTAACCAAAGGAAAAAAACTAAGGATTCTGGCAGCAGGAGATGTCCACGGAGACTCAAGAATAACTAAGAAACTGGCAGAAAAGGCAGAAAAAGAAAATGTAGATTTAGTCATCTTATGCGGAGATTTAACTGGATGGACAGAAACAAAAGAAGTAATAAAACCGTTCAAAGACAAAAATAAGAAAGTCTTGATCATTCCGGGAAATCACGATTCTTTTGCAACCGTGGATTTCTTAGCAACATTATATGGAGTAAAAAATATTCATGGGTATTCTGCAAAATATGAAGATGTAGGCATCTTTGGAGCTGGAGGAGCTGATTTAGGGCTTTCTGCAGAGTCAGAGGATGAAATGTTCAAAACATTAAAACAAGCGCATTCAGGATTGAAAGGAATAGAAAAGAAAATAATGATAACACATATGCATCCCTCTGGGAGTCTTTCGGAAGTCTCGGGATTTGAAGGCAGTAAAGCTATAACAAAGGCAATAAAGGAATTCCATCCAGACATTCTTCTTCACAGCCATATTCATGAGGCAGAAGGCGTAGAAGAAATAATAGGCAAGACCAAAGTCATAAATGTCGGCAAATCCGGAAAAATAATTGAAATCTAATAACGCAAAGCTTGCATAAACCTGCCATCTATTGCTTCGTGACTCATCCACCTTTCATAACCAATAACATTAACATATCTCCCGCATTTTTCTTTGAGATATCTTTTTTGTTCACATAAAGGCATTTCCAAGAATTCCTTGGCATCAATTCCCGCATTCATCTCCTTCAATCTTCTTTCTATAACATTCATTGCAGTAGAATATAATCTCTGATATGCATTAATTTTACTTATCTTCCTCGCTTCATCAGAAGCTTCTTCAAGAATAATTCTTCCAAGTTCGGTAGGTGTCAGGGTAGCCTTTCTTTTCTCAGCACATTGTCTCAGAAAATAATTCTCTAAATATTCATCAAAAGAATAAGCTATCTTTTTGTTCATAATAAAAGATTAGAAAAACAGTTTAAATACTTTATCGTGATGTTAAGTCAATTATCAAACTTAACATGGTTGATAGTTATATTCTCCTTCAGTAAGTTCGGTTTAATGGAAAAATTCATTATTTTTATACATAATTATGTGATCTGTTCTCCTAAATCTCTTCAATAAAATATTAAAATACAAGGTTTACTTAACACATAAACACCCAAAAAGACACTATAGAAAGATTTTTAAAAGCATGAAATTCAGATTGAACCATGAGCAAGAAGACAGTAGTACTTCCGGGAAGAAGCCATAGCATCCCATTATGCGTCGCTCCATTTATTCAAGCTTTAAAAGAACGGAAAGGAGTTCGTCATGTAGGGATTGTTGGATTCAGGGATAAGGGAAAAATATCTGATTTCGAAGCAGGAATAAAATACTTTGATAGAAAAAATTCAACCTTTAAACTCTCAGTAAGATATCAGCAATTTGAACAGGATTTGTATGTCGGGTTTGATCCAAGGCATGCCTCGCAAATAGCAACGTTCATTATTAACTACCGTCCATAAAAACCTATAAATACCCAGCATCTAATAATCTATAATTAACAAAAGATGGTAGTTGAAGCATTTTTACAGCAAACAAAACCAAAAATAACTGTTGAAAAGCCGGTTAAAAAAAGACTAAGCATAGCCGAGCTTACAACAGTTGAAAGTCCAGGAAGGCCAAGCCCAGCAGACATGCTCGAAGAAAGCGAAGAACCTAAAAAATCAACTAAAAGAAAAATATCAAGAAAGACAGCAAAATCAGATAATATCAAAATAGAAAAATCAAGGGGAAATGCAATTCTAATTATAACAGAAAAACCGCAGGCAGCGATGAAAATTGCAAATGCTATAGGGGAAGCAAATAAATATGCGGAAGATGGAATAAGCTATTATGAAATAGACAGGGAAAACAGGAAAATATATGTTGCTTCGGCAGTAGGACATTTATTCAACTTAAATTATAAAGAGGGGCAAAAAGGCTGGCCAATATACGAATTAGAATGGATTCCCTCATTTAACAAAAAAAACTCCGCATTTACTAAAAAGTATTATTCTTTATTGAAAAAACTTGCGCAAAAATCCTCTGAGTTCATCGTGGCAACAGACTTTGACACAGAAGGAGAAGTCATAGGCTGGAATATTCTTCGTTTTATATGCAACCAAAGAACAGCAAAAAGAATGAAATTCTCAACTCTTACTCAAGGTGAATTGAAGAAATCTTTCGAATCTCCTTTGCAGGAATTAGCTTGGGGAAATGCATACGCAGGAGAGTCTAGGCATTATCTTGACTGGCTGTACGGAATCAATCTTTCAAGAGCCCTCATGTCTGCGATAAAAACATCTGGTTCATTCAAAATTCTCTCGATAGGAAGAGTGCAAGGTCCGGCATTAAAAATAATTGTTGACAAAGAACATGAAATCTCTGCATTCAAGCCAGAACCATACTGGCAAGTCTTCGCCCAGGTTAAAAATCCTGAAAACAAGAAAGAAATTATTGAATTAAAGCATTTTGAAGACATATTTGACAAGGCTCTCCTTGATAGGTTCAAAAACATAAAAGAAGGAATTGCAGAAACGAAATCAAGGGAAGAGCACATCCCCCCTCCGAGCCCGTTCGACCTCACGAGTTTACAAAGAGAAGCCTACAGACTTCATAAAATTTCTCCATCTGAAACCCTGCATTTAGCTCAGCAATTATACATTGATGGAATTATTTCCTATCCAAGAACATCTTCTCAAAAAATTCCAAAAGAAATAGAACCAAAGAAAATCCTCAAAGCACTGGAAAAACACTTCCCTGCAGCGAAAAATATCACAAGAACTCTTCCAATAGAAGGAAAAAAATCAGACCCAGCACACCCATCAATCTATCCAACGGGAGAATATGAAAAAATCCAGGGAAATGGAGAAAAACTCTATAACTTAATTGCCAAAAGGTTCATTTCATGCTTTTCAAGTGATGCAATTACTTCCAGCAAAAGAATAACCCTTACAGCACTGGATTCGGGGGGAAATCAATTAACATATGAGGCATCAGCTACAGAAGTTGAAGACGAAAAGGAAGATAAAAAAGAAGATAATGATGAAGAANTCGAAAACAGCAATGAAAATAACAAAGAAAAAAAGAATGCGGTAGATAATAAAAGTAAGAAGAGAACGATAGCAATTAAATTTGCTGCTTCTGGGCTAAAAATCTTAGATGCCGGATGGACATCAATCTATCCGATGGAACTAATGGAATTTTATCTTCCAGATTTAAATGGAAAAGTAAAAATAGATAAAATAAAGATAGAAGAAAAAGAAACCCAGCCCCCAAGAAGATTTACCCCGACTTCCCTCATATCTTTATTAGAGAAAAAAAGGATGGGCACAAAATCAACAAGATCTACAATTGTAGACACTCTTTTCCAAAGAGGATATCTTGACGGCACTTCAATAAAAGCCACCGATTTGGGCATTAGATTAATAGATACATTGAAGAAATACTCTCCAATCATCATAAATGAAGAATTAACAAGAAAATTAGAAGAAGAAATGGAAAAAATACAGGAATCAAATAATCCTAAAGAGCTGGAAAAGAAAGAAAACGAGATTGTAGAAGAAGCGAAAAAACTAATTAACGAAATATCAATAGAATTTAAGAAAAATGAGACAAAGATAGGCAAAGACCTTCTTGAAGGTATAACAAAAGAAAGAGAAGATAAAAGAATAGCTAATGCCCTGCAATTATGTTCGACATGCAAAAAGGGAAATCTTAGAATTATGTATAACCGTTCATCAAGAAGATATTTTGTCTCCTGTTCTGCCTATCCCGAATGCAGGCAAACCTTCTCATTGCCGCCAAACGCACTAATAAGGAAAACAGACAACAACAAACTCTGCGAGTTTGATCAATTCCCAAAACTTCTCGCAATCAGAAAAGGCAAGCGCCCTTGGGAATTCTGCTTCAACCCAGAATGTGAAATAGAAAAAAAGAAAAGGGAAGAATGGGTTAACAAAAAGAAAGGCAAATACGGCGAAGACGAAGAATAATTAAAATTCCTTTATACATAAAAAGAGATAAAGGTATGTTAAAATAACTATCTACTTCCCCCTTCTGCCCCAGGCTCTCTGGCTTGGCCTTACTTTCATGTCATGACTCTTTGATGTCATTCCTCTAGATTTCTTTCCTGCGCCGGTCAATCCCCTCAAAGCTCTGTTTCTATTCGAACTATCGCAAATCCAATTGATTGTATTATCATTCATAATTTCTGGCTTGCTTGGGTCAACCATAATAACTTCAAAGAAATAATGCTTCCCGTCTTTTCCAACCTCATAAGAATTCAAAACTTCAAGATTGGGATATTTTTTCTGAGCTCTTATCTCTGCAACCCACTGATAGCTCATCTTCAATATCTTTCTTATGTGCTGTTTTCTTGACTTTCTTCCGTGCTTATGCCTTGTCCTCTTTCTTCCTCCGCGATTTAATCTTATCCTTACAACAACAAACCCCTTCTTTGCCTTATAACCAAGAGCTCTGGCTCTGTCCAATCTCAACGGCTTTTCAACTACAACAGCAGAATTGCTTGCCCTCCATTCAATAAGTCTTTTCTGGGTTTCCTCTCTGGAAACATTCCTAAATGACTTCCCAATTTGGCTATATGCTCCCTGAACCATTTTAATTTTTATAGCTATACTATAACTATTATTATCTTTAAGAAAAGTGCTTTTTAAACTTTCGCCTAGCCGAGCCTAACCTAGCTTCTCCAAAGTCTTTCTAAGAGCTCTTTAAATGTTATTGATGCTAATGGTAAGGAAAAATACAAAATATTATTAAACAGCCTGATCTATAAGAGTAGATGAAAAAAATGTTGATTGCATCCCTATCGGTGTCCATTTTTGTCGTTCTTGCGATAACCTTCATGGTGCTTTTTGGCGGTTCAAAGGTTCATTTATCAAACCAATCAAACAACAGCTTAGAAATATGCAACTCCCTTATCTATAATGGAGATGACAAAATAAACATAGTTTTTCTCTCAGATAAAAAAACAGTCCGGGAATATTCAGATTATCTATTCTCTATCACACCATTTTCATCAAATAAAGACAAATTTAACATCCTTTACATTGACAGTTATCAGCCTGAATGCCAATTATACAAAAGTGTTGCCCTATTATGCTACTCAAAAGAATTAACAAAAAAAGCATCATCATGCAAAAGTGATTATGTAATAGCCCTTGAAAATAAACCTGCAGAGATAAGAAGCTCTTCTTACATGAATGTTATCAGCATAAATAAAAACAATCCAAAAACAGTCCTCCCTCATGAGCTTTCCCATGCNTTGGCAAATCTTGCAGATGAGTATGTCCCGGCAGACATTCCTTCAGGTTCAAAAAACTGCCTTTCTAAATGCACATTATCGAAAGAAAATTGTTTTGACGGATGCTCAAAATCCAATTATTACAGAACAATAAACCAAGGTATAATGCGCTCCCTGAACTCAAAAGAATTTGGAAGTTTTGACGAATCATTAATCCAAGAAAGTATCAATTCTCAAACCGATAAAAGAACGGGAATAACAGGCAATGCGATAAGTGAAATAAACTGCAATGGACAAAGCTATTATCTGCTAACTGGAACGTTAAAAGATAATTCCATTCAAATAAAAAACAAAGAAATAGAAAAAGGATGTGTTGGCAATAATGGTTATGGTCAATTCAACCATCGAATAATTCTAAATGACAACACAATACTAGGACAGGAAAGTTTCAACCCAGAATTTATCTTCACAGATTCCCAAAATGGGCAGATGACAATAGATGGCAGCACATTTTCAAGTGATATTGAATTCTATGTAAAGGTCCCAGCCATAAATGACGCCAAAACTCTTGAAATTTACAATGAAGATACCAAAGTAGGTGAAACAAAACTAAACGATATCGGAGCAANACCATGCAAATTAGTATAAATAAAAAGAAGATAAAAATCAATAAAAGGGCTTTATCAANTATAGTCACAACTCTGCTTATCATAATCTTATCACTTGCAATTGTAGCCACATTATGGTTAATGATTAACTCATTTGCAAACAAGCCAAATCTTTCTCCAAAAGTATCCTGCATAGATTTGCAGTCAAAAAACGAGCTGAAAATAGAAAAATCCTGTTTTAACAAAGATACAAACGAACTAGAAATCACAATTAAACGGACCTTTTCTGGAAACGAGATAGATAACGTTCAATTCTCTCTTGATTCAGAAGTCTGGCAATGCACTGATTCATGCGGAAACTGCATAATTCCCTCGTCGGGAGAAGCAAAAACATATTTTTTTGATTCAAATAATGCAAATCCTGAAAACTCAAACATAAAAATCTATATTTCTTCTTGCCTCTTAGATGAAAAGCCAGTCGAGAGCTGCTAAGAAAAAATAAATTAACTAAATGTTATAGTATAATCTGCAAATCCGCATGTTACACCATAATATCCGTAAGGTTGTGCAATCCAGTAATCCATAGTTCCAGTATATTGCCCACAAGGATGATTCCCGCACTTTCCAAGTGAAATACTTGGANATCTATTTGCTCCATCCCATGGATTGCATGGAAGAGTTATTTCATATGCGAAATCTGTTCCATCTCTATTTGGACGATAATGATTTTGAGGTACATGCAAAACCCACTTACCATCACCCTGGCAACTTAGCTCTACTTTATAAAAACGAGAAGTATCTCCATTAATATAAATTACATCAGTATTATAATAACGTCCGCCAATTATACCGTCAAGAGTACCTGAAAATGTATTGCTAGTAAATTCAGGATAATTATTACTTATATCAATTCTATTAAATGTAACTGTGTACATAACATCCTCTATATTATTGAAGTCTAACTCATTGCATCCCACAGGTTCACACACATCCCCCATACCGTCTCCATCAGCATCAGCCTGATCATTATTAACAATATCTGGGCAATTGTCACATAGGTCTCCATACCCATCACTATCCATATTTTCTTGCCCAGGATTATAGGTATCTTCATTGGGATTTCCTGGATTAGGGGGGCAATTATCTTTTATACATGTCGGGCTAAATAGAATTTTGTTTTCAACATTTCTGCAGAACAATTTTAGTCTCCAAAAATTAATCAGGCACCTTTTTTCTACTGGTGGAGATAATTGCGGACTCCCTGCAGGGCACTCATCGCAAACAGAATCCCCATCATCATCAACACAAAACTCTGCAGAAACATCTCTATCTTGATTCATTGTTACTTGATAAATGGGGGAAGTTGCTCCATTTCCCCACTGATTAAAAAGTTCAATGGGTGAAGCATGCAACGAAACTTCTGCTCCTGCAGGATATCTACGGCTACAAGTTTCTCCCCCTTCCTCGGTGCAGTCTATAATATTATCTCCTGTTCCTGAATCGGTAACACTTCCAAATCCAGTTACCACAACATTTAACTTATAATCCACTTCACTATNATCATCTTCATANGGGGCAGTACAACCAGGGTCAGCATCATCTTTACTCCCATCAACATCATTATCTATTTTATCAACACATTGTTTAGGATTCGTCTCATCATCATCATCTCTATTTTCGCAACTATGGTCATTAGGATAGTCTGTCAAACCATCTCCATCATTATCTATTTCATCATTACATTCTGTTTTTACAAATATGGCCTGGACTGCCTTGAAATCATTTGTATTATCNCTATCTGTGTCTGAAAGAGTGCAAGTCTGGTCAGTTCCAGAACAAGCTCCTCCCCACCTACCAAATTTATATCCCCATCCCTCTGGAGGTGCAGAATCCCCGGTTACGATTGAAGCTGTCAAGGTTATGCTCTGTGATTTTTGAACCATTGAGTAACATGTATCTTTTCCTACTGAATTAAAAGATGGAGTTTTCAAACAACCACCGATGCCATTATCTTCATTTCCAACCAATCCACTTGATGTAAGAGGTCCAACTACCTGACCTACTCCTTCTATTTCGGTAATCCTCACTGAAAAGAAATTAGGGGGCGCGCTTATACATTCTACAGATAATAACCCNTTTTCTTGAAGATTGCCTTGAACATCGCAACCTTGATCAATTTTGCAACATATAGTCTCAGGGGGATGGTAATTTGGGGATGTTGGTACTAAAATAGTCACACCATTACATTTTATTGGTTTGTCTGAATTTGGATTGCATTTACAATCTACCTCTGTAATTGCTCCACCTAAGGGAGGCATAGTAGTTATAGAACAAGTTGAGCCGTCCTTACAAAGCATAACTGTCTTCCACGTTGCTACTATTCCGTTCGTCCCATAGCATTTCTGAACAGATTTTCCATTTGGGTGACATTTACCTACAATAGTATTCTGTTCATTCAAAAGGCATAAAAAAGCAGCAACACTTTGCAATAGGATAACAAGCAAAATAAAAGCCAAAACAACAATCACAACTCCCTTCATCTTATATACTTTGTTTTAATNTTAATAAATGTTTNCTACATGGCTTAAATTAAAAAGCGATAACAAAAATGAATTATCAAACACAAGCTCAAAATAAAAGCTTTAAATATGGCTATTGGGAATATAAAGATGAGGAATGATAAAAATAGCAATGGTAAAGAGTAAATTTTATGTCACGACACCAATTTACTATCCGAATGATGTTCCGCATCTAGGACATGCATACACAACAATAGCTGCAGATGTCTTAGCCAGATGGCATTCTCTTTTGGGCGAAGATGTATTCTTTCTCACAGGAACAGACGAACATGGAAAAAAATTACAGCTGGCAGCTGAAAGAGCAGGTAAATCTCCGAAAGAATTCGTAGACTCAATGATTCCAGAATTTAAGAAGGCATGGGAAAAATTAAACATAAAATACTCCAGATTTATAAGAACAACAGACAAAGACCACGAATCAATTGTGCAAAAAATAGTCAAAAAAAGCTTTGAGTTCGGAGACATCTACAAGGGGAACTATGAAGGTCTTTATTGCACAAGTTGCGAAGCTTATTATACTGAAAAAGATGCGCCAAAAAATCTCTGCCCGATACATAATAAGCCCCTTGATTTATTAAAAGAAGAATCTTATTTTTTTAGGTTAAGCAAGTATCAAAAGGCTCTCCTGAATCATTACAAAAAACATCCTGAATTCATTTCTCCTGAAAGCAAAAGGATGGAAGTAATAAACAGGGTAAAAGAGGGTTTGCAAGACTTATCTGTTTCAAGGTCTAGCTTTTCCTGGGGAATCCCCCTTCCTTTTGATAAAAAACATGTTCTTTATGTCTGGCAAGACGCTTTGTTTAACTATTACACTGCAACAAGAGAAAAAGGAAGAGAAAAATTCTGGCCCGCAGATGTCCACATCATTGGGAAGGATATTTTATGGTTTCATACAGTTTATTGGCCAGCATTTCTCCTTTCTGCAGGAATAGAATTGCCAAAAAAAGTATTTGCTCATGGTTGGTGGACTGTTTTAAGTCAAAAAATGGGCAAATCAGCAGGAAATGCAATAAAAATAGACCAATTAATATCAAAAGGTGTTGATACTGCAAGATATTTCTTATTAAGAGAAGCGCCATTCGGGCAAGATGGAGACTTCTCCGAACAATCTCTCGCAGAGAGGCATAACAATGAACTGGCAAACAAGCTCGGGAATCTTGTAAGCAGAGTTTCCGTCTTAGCAGAAACCTATGGTTTAAAAAAATCAACAATCAAGTTTCTTAAATCAGAAAAAACTAAAAGGGCAGTACATGAGTACCTTGAAAACCTGGAATTTGACAAAGCTCTCAACGAGATTTTCTCATTTATAGATGAATGCAATACCTTTATCCAAGACAAAAAGCCCTGGGAAAAAGAAACAAAGGACAGAGAAAAAATCCTCTACGAACTGGCAAGTGCCATAAAGGACTTTACTATCCTCCTTTCCCCATTCATCCCAGAAACGTGCGAAAAGATAGCAAACATTTTCAATTTTGATATTTCTATAAAATCCTTAAACGCTCCCTTAAAAATTTCAAAGATAAAGAAATCCTCTATTCTCTTTGCCAAGATAGATGTTAAAGATAACAATAGTCCAGTAAATAAAAAGAAAGAGCAAAACAAATTATCTAATATCAATAATAAAGCCGATTTAATAGATAGCAAACCTTCTAAGACTATTGATAATAACAAAGAAAAAGTTAATAAATCCCAAAAGATAGAAGGAATTATGTCAACAATAGAATTCAAAGACTGGGAAAAACTTGATTTAAGAGTTGGAAAGATAGAAAAGGTAGAAAATATAGAAGGTGCGGATAAGTTATACAAATTAACTGTTAATCTTGGGAATGAAAAAAGGACACTTGTTGCGGGAATAAAGCAACATTACTTAGAAAAAGAATTGAAAGAAAAAAAGGTAATTGTTTTCACCAACCTCGCTCCAAGAATGATGAAGGGCATTGAATCCCAAGGAATGCTTCTGGCAGCAGTCAGCGACGACGAATCCAAAGTAATTCTTATAAGTCCAGAAAAAGACATCAAAGAAGGCAGTAAAGTCAGATAAAAAATTAATCCAAATCTAATTCTCTTATTCTATCAATCTCCCTCAATCTCCCAATTATATCTTTTCTTACATAGGAAGGAGATAAGTTTTGTTTATACCCGACCTTTGAAAAACATAAAGTCAATCCAACNTCAGCACAAATCAATTTCCCCAAAGTAGTTCTATTTTCCTTTGCCTGCCTAACTAAGTCGGGCCAAGTGTAATCTTCCCGAGAATCAGAATAAACTACCTCATCAGTAGTGCCTTCAAGTGATTTATTGAGAACATCAACAATATCTATTCTGTTAACTTCATCCCTATCAATAACCATCATGACTCAATTAACAATAAAAAGCTTAAATACTTTTCACTTAACAGCTATCTTCCTCCTCCTCTTCATATCCCAATATGGGCTCTTGCATTTAGGACAGACAATAGGAACATGTTCAACATTAGCCCTGGAAATCCATTTATGACTGCATCTCTCGCATTCATAACCCTGAATCTGTATTACTGCCATCTTTTTTTCACCATTATCCTTTCACTCCTGTGAACCTTAGCTTCTCCGAGGTCTTTCTAAGAGCTCCCATTATCCTTTCACTCCCATCGATTTAGTCTTAAATGAATCAAACAAACTGACATTCTTCAGAGCTTTTTTCGCCTCTTCCTCTGCAATGGCAGAATCTACCTCCCCTATTCTCTTGTTATAAGACTGCATTTTCAGCTCATACACTTTAGTTTCCATTATCCCTTTTTTCAAATAATCAATCTGCAGTTGCTTCATTAATTCCACTAATCTTGCTCTTTCCATTACCAGTCTTTTCCCTTTCTGGATCAATGTTAATGCATATCTTTCCTCGTTTTCAAAATCAATCAATGACTCAACAACCTCTGCCAGTCTTTTCTCATAATGCTCTATTGTCTGATTGTATTCGTCCATTTCCATTCTTTTTCTGATGAATGTTTCTTCCTGAGCTAATCTCATCAGCTGATTTATGATGATTTCCTCCTCCCTAAGCCTTCTTATTCTTGATCTAAGATATTCCAATCTTCCTACCTTATAACTGGCAAATCCAAATATTACCAGGAACAAAACAGCAAGAGATATCTCCTTAGGATTATTCTTTAAGTAATATGAAAGTTTCCCAATTTCTCCCTTTACTTCTAGGGCATATGTAACCTGTGCTTCTTT
>C687J35174_10001467_pt1 | contig 34291 bp, 38 predicted proteins | sample RifCSPhighO2_01_FD_35174 | JGI IMG/M metagenome (IMG submission 35174) | reverse complement strand
CGAAAAGGTATTCTTGGCTCCGTCAACATTATTCGGACAAGAAACATCATCAGCTTCATTAAANGCAGNACCNTCAACNGGACCCATCACAACCTGNNCAGAATCCTCNTTCACGACTTTNACNTCNAGAACGTCNGCGCTCAAACCNTTGNTNGTNTCTTCCATNGCCTCATANGTGCCGTCGCCGGCCTCATCAGCACAGAATACNAATTCTGTCTTACGAACCTCAATGTTGCTTGCGGCAGTCATTGCGAATCGTAGAAGAGTGACATCTGTGGAGTTGGTAGCAATGTTGGTAGCGTTAGGACCATTATAGGCAATAGTCAAGACACCACCCTGTAGGGTAAGGTCCGTGACATCACTAGCTTGGTCAATATCTGTATCAGTTACCGCCATACCTTGGCCGTACTGATCGCCAACTGCATAGGTGTCTGCATCATTTTCAAAGTAGAAGTCTAGAGTCTCGGACTTCTTACCAGCCAAGTCAGCCCATATCTTGAATATGGCATTGCCTCCCTTGGCAATGGTGTAACCAGAACCAAGATCGAACACGGCATAACCGTCAGAGGTCATACTGCCGGCCCAACTCATGGTGCCAGCCGTCAACTTAAGATTTGTTATGTCAGTCGGTTTAACTGTTCCGCCATTTATCAAAGTCAGTCTCCTCACGCTGGCGGCTTCGGTGTTGGCAGTTATCTTGAATTCAGATACCTGCGCAGCCTTTTGACCGACAGTCGGGTTGGATAATGAACCGGATCGTACAAGCGTAACTCCACCGGATGAGGCACCTGAACTGGAAACATTGTTTCCATTCAAAGGAGTTCCCGATACAGTACCTGAAGCGGATACGCTCGTTAGCTGCATATAGTTGACATTGCCGGCAGTGTTAGCAGAGGCCATATCAGCAACTACGGAAAGATCCTTCCATCCGCTCACGGCCACATTCAGCAAGAATGTAACTTCACCGCTTGCAGATGAAAATGTTTTGCCTGAAACTAATCTCTTTGCACCATCATATATGTAGACATTGGCAAAATCATCCGTTTCACCAGCGCCCAGTCTCTTAATGATCATACCGGTGATAGTTCCAGAACCAGAGAACCTGACTTTCAAAAACTCAACCCCTGTTGCATTCTTGGTGATCGTCTTAGCTGATGGGCTATCCGGAGCTAAGCTGACTGACAACGGGCCTGTTGGGGCCGGGGTCGCGCCAGGAACCCTAACATAGTTAGGAACCTGGTTCACAGAAGTGTAATCCGTACCCTTGGCATACCAGTTGAATTCGCTGTTGTTGATACAAAAAACCTTCTTGAAGAAATTAGCATCATCAGCAACGGCTTGTGCACCACTAGTATTAACCCAATGGAGCATACCGACATCTTCGCCGGTAGTCTGAACACCGTAAACCTTCTCATCGTTGGTTTCACAATTTCGGAACAAACCGGAGGTACCAAAGGCATCTCTGGTTGCCGGTGAAACATTCTTAACGGCCGCGAAGCCACCGAGGTGACCATAGAAGCCGAATATCACAGGATTCAAGAATAATCTCTTGTAACCCCAATCATTAACAATATATACATCTGGATCATCGGAACCGGCGGCGCTTACAACGTCACCTTCCTTCAATCCATAGTCGGAGGGGGCTACTGCAAAGGTGTTTTGAACACCCAAGAAGTAAACCATACCTGCGACAAGCAACATCGCTGTTGCTATAGCGACAGCCACCTTCATACTTCCGGTGGTAGCACTATAAGTCATAGCTTTAATCATATAGTTTTTTATTTTGGTCTCTATCGCTTCCTGTCTAAAGACCGGAAAACGACAAAGAAATTATTAGTACTCTTGATGTGAGCCACGTTTGTTCTAAGTTGCAGCTTCAATTCATGTCTTAAAAGTTTGGATTCGTTTTCGACCACAAAGACCAAACTCTACTGCAAATAACAGAACATTTGAGACTCCCTAAATTACAACTTTAAAAACTTACATTTCTCAAACTTTCTTTAGCAACCTGGTTATTCAATTTTCAATGTCCGTTCATTATGAACCGATGGCGATACTCAACTACTTGATTAGCGCCATCGACCCACAGATAATTTACAAACACTATTTTATAAACAACAAAGCAACCAAAATGGCTACTCCAAAACGGTTGCATTATTATTCAAAAATATCATATTTTTACCCTTATTTCTGAGTTATTTGGGCTTATGTGCACCTTTTTACAGGGTTGCACTAATTGTAGCAAAACCCACCTCTTTGGTCAACCATCAGCCGCACCCACAACTGGATTGTAAATATTATTATATTACAGAGGCTAATAGTCGCACAACCAAGTAGTGTGGATAATCTAATAACTCACTACTAATTATAAATCCTTTGAAAAAGGCCACAAGGGCTATCTGTGGATAATGCCCGCAAAGCACAGCCTCACTTATTTTAGTAGGGCTCTAAATTAAGAGCATTTTGACTCTGCCGTCTTAAACAGCAACCATTAAAAAATATATCGATACTTCTTACTTGGCCTTAATCCTTACCTGCGCAGGTAGTTCTAAATATGAGGAAACTATACGCCACGTTACCCCTGAAGGTGCGGCCTATGCCTAACTTATCAAATCAATATCAGCCAAGATGTCACTTGAGTCGAATGGTGTCGCCAATGATGACAATGGTGTTAGTTTAATCCTGTCATCATTGTCATCATTGGCGACACCATCATAGAATATTTATTTTCCAAACTAAGCTTGGATAAAACTCAAACATATTCTCATTAATCTGGCTGGACCTTAGTTCTCTAATGAATTCATCTAGAAGGGCCTGGTTTTTATAAGTTGCTAGCGTCTTTGCCCATAGTTCCTGTTTTTCTATTACAAAATACTTACTCGCCACTTCAATATTACCGTCCTCAAGAGCACCAATAAAAAGATCGAGTGTTTTTTGTGGCGTACTGCCACCATATTTGTCATGTCGGGACAATTTATCAAGTTGTTCCTGGTCAGACTTAGCAGCGCGCCATTCTTGTTGGTTTTTAAACCACCCCCCAAGATTTAGCATTACCCACACAACGAATCCAGCTACGATAGCTAAAATTAAAACGACACCCCAGTGCCGCCACCAAATTTTTGTTGCTACCGACTTGCTACTTTCGTTCATAACTTAATTTTAATCGGCATCGGCATTCTGGTCAATTTACTCCATAAAAAACTTTCTTGCCTTGGGCAAGGCGTTTTATCACTCCTGCCCTTATCAGCTCGCTAAGCTTGCGCTTTAGTGTGCGCTTTGTAATCCCGGAAAATTCAGCAAAAACATCCGTATTTCTGACCTGCCCGCGGCTGACTACGAATTCTTTAATTTCTTTATGCGTTTCACTAACATTACTTACGGGCATAACAGTGCTTTCAATTCGCACTTTTTTTAAAGCTACGCCTTCCGGTTTTTTGTATATCTTAAACATCTCAACCCTATCTAAAATTATTGATTCGGCCAGCAATAAATCTCGTTCAAGTAAAAGGGGGGTCACCGAATCGGCCAAACCGAAATGTTTTAAAATCAAAATTAAATTAAGCAGGTTTTTAATCTCGAAAGTTAGGTTTTTGCTAGCTATACATTGTGCGACATAATTATTTTTTCTGGACGCTCCCCCATACTTTAAAAACTCGACGTATCTTAGCAGCAACCTTTCTGATGCTTGGTCTAGCAGTCCGACAAAAAAACCGTCGTTAACAACGGCGTCCATTTTGGCAATACCTCTAAAACAGCGTGCAAAAATTTTAATAAGGCTCTCCTTTTCCACATTTGGGGCTTTTTAATGCCCTCTTATGGCTTACTCAATTATTTGCCCCTAGTCAATGCTGGGGAGAGAGTTTCTTCAATGAAAAGTGCTATCGCTATGCTGCATAAGGCCACATACATATGCTTGACACCTTTGATGCTTTTTGCTAGAATGTGCATGAGTATTAGAACTTTACCAAGGAGCTGTGTATGCAGAGACATTTGCGCTTAGTCATTGTCATTCTAGCAAGCTTAATTACATTACTTTCTGGCTGTGGAAAAGTCTTACCTGAAAATGGTTTTAAACTAGCTGCAGAATATCCTGTGAAAATAAACGTTTCTGTTGATGTTGATTTCAACCAAAACCCGCAAATTTTTATAAAAGCAAGGGATCTGGAAATAAATAGAGAAGATATGGTTTTAATTCTTAAAGACGCTCTTTTGTCTAACAAGGATGGCACTTATGTGATTAAGCTGGATGGCAAAGTATCATTTCCTCTTGGCGGATACATAATAGAGATTTGGAAGGATGGTAAATACGAAAAAATAGTGGATGAAGCGAGNTTTCGNTCGGCAGAAAATCATAANTAACTCCCATATCGGCATTAGCCGATTTTTATTTTGAAAATAGCTCTCGAGCGCGCTCCCAAAATTCAGTGTGGCCTTGTTTAGTTTTCATATAATACCACCACTCTACACCCCACAGATATTGAGCATCGAATCCGGTCTTGCTCGCAAAACTTATCATCTCACTAAACTTGTCTATGCCCATGCGGTCAAGCAATATTTCTACTGGCGTGCCAACTATCGGTTGTCTCAACCAGGGCTCAGTTGATAGTTCTATCAATACTTTGGGCTTCTTGCCATAAACAAGGTCTACGAGGTTTTGTTTAATTCTGAAGAATCCTGGGGTGATAGGGTAGCGAAACGGACCTGTTTTCCACCAAACATATAAATATGCACTCGAACCAAAAACATCTGTGCGCTTATACGTCTGAAACCACGGATCAAACTCACCGCTTGAAGTAAGTAAAACTTGCCTGGCCTGATCCAACCCATGAACAAGGTCAATTTCTTTTTGTAAAAATTCTTCATCCAACTCTCCACAAAGCGACCTGCTGAAAAACGCCAGATAAGGCTCATTCTCAACCTGCCAGTACTTTATATTTTCATAATCCTTATATCTATTAACAACCGTCTCGATATATTTTAGAATCCTTTCTTGTTTTAAGCTGACGGTTGGGCTGGATCGGCTAACCCAATCCGGCTCATGGCACTCCGGCCAGCCGGGCAATCGCCGGCCAACAGCTAATATCACTAATGCGCCGCGCCTGCGCGCTTCGTTCATCTGATAATCAAGCTCATTGAAATTAAATTTACCCTCTTCGGGCTCAACCATGGGCCAATGCGCCGATAATCTTAAATTTTTTACCTTAAGGTCGTCCAGTATGGCCAGATATGTTTTTTTCCAGTCCAATTGCAACTCGTCAGAGTGAAACTTACTGAACGACGCTCCATAAGCAATCTCCTCTGGCAGCGTCCTTAAGGACAAAACGTAAAAAACGGCCACAATTATAAACACTACCAATAAAAAGTTTTTTAATCCTCGTCTAATCATATAAAAAGCATGAAAAAACCGACGACAATAAGCATCGTCGAAACAAACTTATGCAAAAACACGTTGCCTTCATGAACGTTTTCTGAAAAATGTCCTGGTATTTTTTTAGTCAGTATGAAAGCAAAAAGCAAAACAAAGACGAACTGCATGCCGCCTATGGCGTTTACTAGCGAAACATCACCCATTCTGATGGCAAGAAGTACGAAAAGAAACGCGAGTCCGGCCAATGCCTTGTTGGCCACCACCAAAAGCTTAGTTTTCGCCCTTGATTCTTTGAAATTTTTAATTACGGCTGTGAAATTTCCGGGCCACAAAAGAAGCATGAAAGCTCCGGCTACATTAGCCATGCGAGACCAGAAGAATCCGTCCCAAAAAGTTGTCTCACGAAAAATTATTTTCACAAAGACAGAAGATATGCCGAATAGAATTCCGGCCAAAATCACATAGCTAGTTGATGACTTGCTGAACCTAAGCCGGGACATGAGAAACATGCCGGCAACTAAAAATACAAAACCGATTAAGAAGTTGCCAGGAAGGGCGTCTTTTAATAGCCACAGGCTAAAAAGAAAGGTGGACAGGGCAGAAACCGCACCCATCACCGGGGCGACATCGGAAGCATCAGAAATTTTTAAAGATTTGTACAAAAATAAAATAGAGAAAATGTAGGTCAGCGCGATCACAAATGATAGCTCAATCACCCTAAAAGTAGGCCAGGAAACTAATGGAAAATAGACTACAACCGCGCCAGACATTATGCCAACATAAAAAGCATAAACAACCGGACGAGAAACGGCCTTTGAAGAAACCAAAAACTTGTCCAGCAAAATAACCAGACCGCTTAAAACCTGTGCGAATAGGGCTAAATATATCCAGCTCATATGGAATTACTTTCGCATATCTTTTTATACTCGTAGGCGGATGGACGTATCTTACGCTCGAGCGTGTCGTAATTCATTTCCACAAGACCGAATCGCGGATCAAAACCGTGCGCCCATTCAAAGTTGTCTAAAAGCGACCAATAAAAGTATCCACGAACATCAACGCCGTCATTTACCCCGTTAGAAGTAGCCTCGCCGAGGTCCTTTGGACTCACGCCAGAGGCGTGAGCGAGACTTCTAACGGGGTGAATGGCCCGCAGAACCCATTGCAAATGCTCTTTTATGAACTTGGCCCTTTTCGTATCCACGGCATCAGCTAGACCATTTTCGGTGATATAGATCGGCTTTGAGTATTTTTTGAGCTCAATCAGCACATTATAAATACCTTTCGGGTAAATATCCCAGCCCATGTCGTTTTTTTCGTATTTCTCTTTATCGCCGAATTTGCGATGAAAATAATAATTCAAACCGATAAAGTCTTGCTTTATGCTTTTTAAAAAATGGTGATTCCAAAACCAAATCATAAATCTTGACAGAAGCCAATTAAGTGGGTTCTTATTAGATTCAAAGTTGATATTGTGCTTGGCTACTCCAATATTTAAATTTGGATTGACGGCTTTGATTTTTTTATATGCTACATTGTGCGACATGATTAATTTGCTTACGACTCGCAGCCACGAAATAAGATTCTTTTTAAATGGGGGCCAATTACCCTTCAAGTAGCCGTGGCTTGAAAAAACCAGCGGTTCATTTATCGTTATCCAAAATTTAGCACTATCCCCTAGCCCTTCAACCACATGGCCACAATAGCGGCCAAATATTTCATGACTATCTCTAGCCAACCAACTCCCCTTTTTTACAAACCACAAGGGCAACGTCCAATGATACAGCGTTACGAAGGGCTCCAGCCCCCTGTCTCGCAATGCCTGTAGCACTTTTCGATAATGCTCGATTGCCACTTCATCGAACTTCCCCTCCTCCGGCTCCACGCGCGCCCATTCAATTGAAAAACGATGTGCATTCTGGCTCAGTGATTTCGCAATATCAAAATCCTCCTCGTACCGAATGTAGTGATCGCAAGCCCTGCCAGCTGCTGGCACACGTCCATCGCGTGCGGCTTGAGCCCAGTCATTGTTTTCTATACCTCCCTCTACCTGGTAGCTTGCGGTTGCGCTGCCCCACACAAAACCATTAGGAAAATATTTTTTATTTTCTAAATCTTCCACATTAAAATTATAACACACCTGACGAGCCACCACCTTTCATTATAAACAAGCCCGTGCTACCTTTAAACACAATTGAATTAGTTCATTAAAATCAGGAGCCACCCAAATGAGAAGCTTAGGCCGCTTACTAGGACTTTCTTTGTTTTCTGCAGTAATCTTAGCCGCACAGAATCAATCAACGCCGCAAGCATTCACGTCTGATCCGTGGCGACTTGGCGGTGATCTTTATCTTAATTATCAGCCGATAAGCAAGCAACCTTCATTTATCAGGGGTCAGCTGCCCTATCAGCGCTGGAACGCCGGTTGGCAGCTTCAGATGAGGCGCCGCGAAAGAATTACCTTTAATTTTGGGTTTTCAGTAGCTGGCGGAACACCTTTTGATAATCCGGAAAGGCTGAACTATTCTATCTCAACATTGGTAGGGATTGCCCGTGGCCTCAGTTTTCTTGGAGGAGTAAACGTCGGACTCAACATAAATCAGCATCCAATTGTCGATCCATCTGGAAGAATAGAAAACACCGGAATAAACGAATTATTTACCGGCCTCAGTTTCGCTAAAATAAAAAGTTTTCAAGTCTGGAATATAAATAACCAGGCCTATATTACTAAAAACATTCGCAGCAACATTCCTGTATTCAACAATGACAGAACCTCGCCATATATAGGCTGGCGAGCCGGAAATAACTTAACTCTTGGCTTAAATTTTAAAGACTACGAGCGTTGGAAACTACGGCTGGAAAGTTATGTCGAAGGGAATGACACAAGCTTCCTGGGCGATCCGGGAGCGGTTGGGGCAAATCTGACCCTAAATACCGCGATCCACAGGCATCTCGTGTGGCAAACCGGCGCTATGATACGACACAGTATCGGACCCTATCCCAATAGACTTATTCCAACCATAGGCTGGAACATACCGGCCTCTTCCGCACCAATTGGAAGTGAAGTTTTTTCCGTTTGGTTTGGGCCCCGATTTACCTTTTAGAAAAGTTGTAACAAATAAAAAGCCTCGCTATCGCGAGGTTTTAATTTTCAAAATATTTTGGCCCGATGGCAAGGCCTCGCCCGATTGAGTCGGGTAAAAAGGCTAACAACAAAAAGCCGATTATCCCATGAGCCAGGCCCAAAAAATATAGATTCTTACCGCCTCTATCGACCTTAAGAATATGGCGCTGCAAGCCCAACCAGCAAAGAAGGTTACAATCATCAGAAACCAGTTTGGAAAATGGGCTAAGGCAAAAAAACTACCGGCAATCAATGGAATATGAGGATTTTTGTCGTCTTCCAAAAAACCAACCAATCTGTTAACGAAGAAGCCGTTTAGCAGATACTGCTGGAATAGTCCGCCAGCGCAATATCTTAAAAAATATTCTAACCACTGGCCTGGTCCACTAAAACGAGCCTGACCGAATAAAATGCCCAAACAAGAAACTATCGCAGCAATGGTAAGTAAAAGCCAACCAAATTCGTAAAATGCAACCCTAAAATTTTTAGGCCAAAGGCCTATCTCTTTTAGCCCTTCACCATAAAAACCATTGATGCCAGCCATTCCACCCACTATTAACAGATAGTAAGGGCCGTAATTTTCCAAGTCCATGCCAAATTTCCAGTAGGCTCCTACAAAAAGAATATAAAACAATACGGCCCAGAAAAGCTGGGCCCACTTAGATCTCTTTCTTGGTTTTGAGACCACATGAACCTCCTCTTTTGTGGATTATTTATCAATGAACGATACCTGCAACTATCGTAAAAATAGCACATACTCTATATATAGCAAAGGAAGTCCATGCTATAATGCAAGCACATGATTGGCATTACTAAAAAACAGGCTGATGTGGCGCCCGCTAAAACCAACTACGGCGTTGAGGTTGTTTATGTCGGCGAATCAATTGACCTGAAGAGGGTTCAGGAAACCATGAAACAGTACTCGTTTATGAATCGCGACCACCCACTGGTTCTGCGCCTGCTCGATGATCAGTTCGCGGTATTAACCAAGTTTGGTACGGTAGCCTTTTGGAATGTTGACGAAAAATTAAGAAAGCAATTCGTTCGGGAACTAGCTTCTTCGACCAAGAGCAAAAAAGTATTCTACCCGCACACAGAGACTACCAAGGTCATAATCGGCGAAGAGGTCGAAAGAGTAACCTTTACCGAAGTTTACCTGACCAATTTTAGTTTGGAAAAAATCAGAATAATTTCCTATGTCCTGTCTCAGTCAGTGGCACTGGAACGCTACGAAAATGAGATAGAGGAAAATCTTCAAGAGCTCGGGGTGGTTATTGAAAACCTTAAATCTAAGGGTCGCGCCATGCTGCGCGAACGTGAATTGCTTAAGCGCATCGGCAAGGTTCTGTCGGTTAAACAAATTGCCGTAGCCCATCTGTCGTTATTTGATAAGCCGGATGAGGCCTGGGAATCTCCTGAATTAGAAACCCTCTATAACCAACTGCATCGCGAGTACGACATGGGCGACCGTTTTGATATATTAGATGAAAAGGTTAATTTCCTATCTGATAATGCCAAACTGCTCCTAAATTTCATAGCCGAAAAACGCAACGCCTTCCTCGAAATGGTCATTATCGCTCTTTTTGTGATTGACCTAATCCCACTCTTCATAGACCTCGTTAAATATTTAGCCAAATGAAAAATCCGCACGCTTGCGGATTAGGTAAGAAATCTTTTTATACTGAACGGGCCAATGTCTATCTTGCTTCTGCCGTCCAGAGCTAGTTGGGCCAGTGATTCGCCGATTGCGGCAGAATGTTTAAATCCATGGCCGGAACACGGTGATGCCATAATTATATTGGGGTTTTCCGGATCAAAATCAATCACAAAGCCTGAATCCGGCGTAACAGTGTACATACAGACTTTTGAGCGGATACATCGCGGACTTAAGCCCGGCAAACGGTTAACAATGTGCTCAGCATACACAGACTCTACTTCGGCATCAGTTACGTCTCTATTAACGTTGTCGGGATCAATAATATTGGTTTCTTCGGAAGCCACCTTAATTCCACCGTTCAGACCGTCAATAGCCGGAAATCCATAAATAAAATTATTGCTATTCACCCAGATGAAAATCGGAAATCTGCCGATAAGATACGGCTTGATAGAGCCGTTAATATCAAACCAGAAAAGACACTGCCTCAAAATTTTAAAAACGCCCGGGAACCTCGATCTTAAAAAATCATTAACCCAGGCACCGGCCGAGATTATGACCTTATCGGAGTAGATGTAGGAACGGGCGCCGGCGTATTCAGCAATAACGAGCATGCCGCTGCCTTCTTTTTTTATGGCGATAACCTTATGGTTAATCCTCGTATCGGTACCCATCCTTCTGGCCAATCCGATTTGAGCTCTAATACAATTTTCCGGCCTTAGAAAACCGGCCATAGGTTCATAATAGCCGCGCTCATCGCCGAAAAGATTAAACTGCGGGAATTTTTGGCGAATCTGAGCAGTACCGAGAATTTCATGACCTACTGAGTATTTTCTTGCGGCACGGATTGTTTCTCCAAGAAAATCAGCCTTGCCATGCATTGCCGAGCCCGTGCTGTAACTTGTCATCATAAGTCCGCCGGTAACCGTAAGCAGATCCTGCCCGGTCAGAGCTTCCATCTCGCGCCATAACTCATATGACCGCAGAGCAAGCGGTGTATATGTCTCACCCTCGCCTATCGCCTGCCTGGTTATTCGCGTATCGCCACCGCTTGAGCCCAGCTGATGAGGCGGGTCAAACCGGTCTATAGCAATTACTCTCGCCCCTCTTTTTGCCAACTGATATGCCGCCGCGGAGCCCATTGCGCCCAAACCGACAACTGCTACATCACAGACATTCTTCACGTATCGCCTCTTTTGTAAAAGTTCTCAAAACTAAAAAGACGTTATCACGCATATGCGATAACGTCAAACAGCCTCTTCATTTTCTGCCGGAGGAGCCGAAACCTTTGTCGCCACGGTTTGAAGAAGTTAATTCACTTACCACTTGCGGCGAAACATTTTCAACTTTTTGGATTAGCATTTGGGCGATTCTGTCCCCGGCCTCTATCCGATAGGTTTTTTTAGAAAGGTTGATTAAGCCGACTATTATTTCCCCACGATAATTTGAATCAATGACTCCGCCCAAGACTTTCAGTCCGTTTTTAATGGCCAGGCCGCTCCTGTCCCAAATCAAACCCACGCAATCTCTTGGTGTGGCCATGGCAATCCCAGTAGCAACGGTAGCAATTTCCCCAGGCCTCAAAACGTGGCTTGCAATAGAGCACAAATCCAATCCGGCGTCACCGCTGTGCATCTTGACCGGAATTTTAGCATCTGGGTGAAGTTTTTTAATTTTGATTCTCATTTCTCTTCCTTCTCCTTTTTAAGTTCTAAACAAACTGAATTAATGCAATATCGCTTGCCACCCTTGTCAGCCGGGCCATCATCAAAAACATGGCCAAGATGCGAGCCGCATTTTTTGCAACGAACTTCGGTACGATGCATACCGAGGCTATTGTCAGGCACAAGTTCAACATTTTCAAGATTGACGGGATCAGAAAAACTCGGCCAGCCGGTGCCAGAATCAAACTTAGTATTGGAAGAAAAAAGTTCCTGTCCGCAATTAGCACATTTGTACATTCCTTTAGCATGCTCATCCCAATACCTACCGCTAAACGGCGCTTCGGTCCCACTATCGCGCATGACATGATACTGCTCGGAGGTTAATTTTTGTTTAATTTCTTCATCGGTCATGTTTTTATTTTATTTTCTCCAATAACATTCTCACATTCTTGAGAATGTGAGAATGTTATTGGATTATTAGTTTACAGCTTTTAAAAGTTTATTGAATTTTTCTCTTAATTTTTCCAATTTGGGGCTGATAACTAGCTGGCAGTATGCCTTATCCGGATTTTTTTTGAAATATTCGCGGTGATATTCTTCGGCCGGATAAAACTTCTCCAGCGGCTTTAGTTCGGTTACAACCTTTTGGCCTTCTTTATTGAGCTCAGAAATGAATGCCTCGGCCTGAGATTTTTGTTCTGAACTCGTATATAAAATAATCGAGCGGTATTGAGTGCCTACATCATTCCCTTGCCGGTTCAAAGTCGTCGGATCGTGCGTCGCAAAAAATACAGTCAAAAGATCATCATAACTTATTTGAGAGGGCTCAAATTCTATTTTAGAAACTTCGGCATGGCCCGTATTACCCCCACAAACCTGCTCATAGATTGGTCCCGGCATTGTCCCACCGGCATAACCAGGCATAACTGAAATTACCCCTCTTAATTCGACGAATACTGCCTCAGTGCACCAGAAACATCCTCCACCAAATATCGCAGTCTCATTTTTTTGTAACACCATAAAATAAATTTAGCATATTGGTCTCAAAACAAAAACCGCCCTGAGCAAAGTCGAATAGGCGGTTTTTGTTTTTAACGACTACGTGGTCGGGGTAGCTGTCGGAGTAGGAGTTTCTGTCGGAGTAGCGGTAGGTGTCGGCGTTGTGCTTGGAGTTGCTGTCGGAGTTGCTGTCGGAGTTGCTGTCGGAGTTGGTGGCATGCTTGGACTCACAGATGGTGATACTGATGGCGTTGGAGTTCTTAAACATTTTGGGTGAATGACAAGCATGTTCGGTTTGCCCAGTTGTTTAAGAGCATTGAATATACCCTTTTCTGCGGCAGCCTTTGCTGTCGGACTCATACCGTCGTAGGCTTTTTGGATTGCCTCCCTTGCTTCGGTGGCGCCAACCGTTGCTTTGCAAGCTTCTTGATCCGGCAAGGTTGATACCCAAGCCAATAAGTTAGCTAGAGCTGAATCTATAAGATTCAGGTAGCTCTGTTTTTCTGCATCTGTTAAGATACCGGGAGCTCTCTGGGCTTCTTCATATGATTTAACAGCCTTAAATAATGCACCGTAATATCTCATTTCCTGTGAATTCCTGAAATCTCTTAAAACATCTTTCAAATCACGACCGAGATGAAAGCCTCTGCCGCCAGCATCAGCCGGACGATGGAAAACAGCTTGATACAATTCATCCAGCGTCTCGCCATCAACTGCCGTATTGCTTTCGGCAAAAACATTGGTGCTGTCTTTGCCTACCCAAAAACCAAACGCCACACCGACCGTAAGAACGGCTATCGCCATCCCAACAGCCAACTTCTTAGATATGCTCATATGCTAAAAATTGCAGGCGTTGCCCGACATTCCACCAGCAACAATACTAGCGAAATGCAGAGAAATACATGCATTAACCGACAAAAGCCACAACAAATGGCTGTTTAAAATAATATAGTAAACCTAGGAATCTTAAAAGGGGCGCTGTCCACTCTTAAAACTTTTTAAATCATCGAGCACTTCTTGAGCATGCTCAAGCGGATCCACATTATCGTATACCCTTACAACCCTTCCCTTGGGATCTACCAGAAACGACCTGCGCAAAGTTCCCATATGCTCACGCCCCATGAATTTCTTTTTGGCCCATGCTCCATACTTTTTGACAATCTTCTTTTGGGTATCTGCCAAAAGAGTGAATGTAAGATTATATTTCTCAGCAAATTTTTTATGGCTTGCCACAGAATCCACGCTTACGCCCAAAACTTCTGCCTTTAGCTTACTGAGGTCAGGCAAGGCATCTCTTATTGAACAGGCCTCCTTGGTACATCCCGGTGTATCATCCTTTGGATAAAAATATAAAAGCACCCACTTACCTCTGAGGTCAGCGAGTGAATGCTCTTTGCCATTTTGGTCCGGCAAAACAAAACCCGGCGCCATTATTCCAACTTTGATTTTATGATTTGCGACCATTGTTTACTGAGACTATCCAAGCCAGGCCCGCAAACGCGGAAATTTTACACAGATTGGAAGTTTTGAACACCAAACTTCCAGACCGAAAAAACGACCCGGCCTTGCTGCTATAAAAAACAGCAAGACTAGGGCGTACACTATATGCTCGTCCACGACATATGAATGCGGGGGTATACGTGGAAATTGCAAAACCGGAAAATAATAAAGCATCATCAGTCCGGCACCATAAATTGAAGTTAACCTGACAAAAATACCAAGTATCAAAGATCCCCCCAAGATAGTCAGGCCCCACCCATTAAGCCAGTTCGTAACCGGCAAAACATCCGGCTGTAAAAACCAACTATAAAATCCGCCGAAGGTACTGGCGTTTGCCAGGTAACCAGTGGCTGACCAGCTTGGATCCAAAATCTTGCTGATACCAGCATAAAACATCAGCCAACCGACAGAAATCCTTAACAAGAAAAGTGACGCTCTTTCAAATTTGTTCATATAATTTTGTGGTATCCATTGTGGTAAGTATCCGGATGTCCTTTTTGGTCAAGATTCAGGAGTACAAGCCACGATAAATTAATTTTAAAAATTGCGAATTCAGAATGAGGCAACTCCAAAATCGGCCAATAGTGGGAGCCCTTGAGGTCAGCATTTACAGACAGGAATTTGATTATTTCTAGCTGCTCTTCTTTCCCCTCTACTAGCTGGGCGGCACCGCCACCTTGTATCGTGATGGCGGCTGGGCCGAGGCCAACCACGATACCGACATAAGAATTCTGCATCAGGTTAGAAAACTTGCGAGTATCTCTGGAGGTTAGAAAATAGAAATTAAAATCTTCGTCAGTAACATAATATACGGCCGAAGCCTGGGGCTTATCATCGGCTGAAACCGTAGCTAAAACAGCTACGTTATTTTCCCGCAAAAACTTAAGCGCCTCTTGTTTTATTTGTTCTGTTGTTTCCATCTATGTTTTGTGATATTTTATTCTAAAACTTTTTGCTTAACCTTACCGACTATGGCCTCGAGTGTCCAATCATTTTTGACCAAAAAGTCGCTGACTCCCAATCCAGCCGCTTCACTTATTATAGCTGGGTCGCTTAGCCCTGTAACTATTATTACCGGGACATTCTTGCCCCAATCGTCAGCGCGTAATGTCTTCAGCAACTCCATGCCGCCTATTTTAGGCAAGACCAGATCGAGTAAAATCAGATCCGGGCGCCTGCCCATAGCCAGCGCCAGGCCGGCCTCGCCGTCTTTTGCCTCAAGCACGTCAAAGTTTTCTTTTCGCAGATTCTCTGCCAGCGCCCACCTTGAAGAGCCCTCGTCCTCAATAATTAAAATGGTTCTTTGCGCCGGCCTTCTTACCTGGCCCTCGCCCATATTTATATTAAAATTTATCATTGATCATCTGGCTAGATACTGGCATCTTAACATAAAAAGTCGTCCCATGCCCGGCACTGCTTTCAAACCAGATCTGCCAGCCGAAATTATCACAAATGCTTTTTATTATAAAAAGTCCGAGGCCGGTGCCGCCTTTTTTCATTTCTTTGGCAACGTCTGATCTAAAAAACTTGGAAAATATTTTTGGCCTGTCTTCTTCTGCTATGTCGGGTCCGTTATTATGCGATGAAAAAATATATTCGCCGTTTTTGAGTTGAAGAGATATCTCTACCTTACCGGCACCCTTGTCAGAATATTCCGCGGCATTATAGATAAGGTTTACAAAAATCTGCATGGCCATCGGCTTATTGGTGGTCAAGCTAAAATCTGCACCCTCAGCCTCAAAGACGAATTCGACTCTTGGGTTTGCCTGCTTAACCTCCCCAACAATAGCTTCGATTTCAACCTTTAAATCAAATTTTTCTTTGCTCAGCGTGTTTTTGCCGACTCTTGATAGTACCAACAAGTCCTCAACAAAACTAGCAAGACTTTTGTTCTCCTTGTATATTTCCTCAATCTTCCTGCGATCCTCATCGGATATAGCAGAACTTTTGCCCAGCCACTCAACCATCCAGCTTATACTTTTAAGAGGGTTACGAAGTTGGTGGCCTATTATTGAAATGAATTCTTCGCGGAATTGATCTTTTTGTTTCTTGTCGGTAATGTCCGGCTCAATCGACATAAAAAACCTGATGTCGCCTTTTTCGTCGAGTATGGGTGTAATATAGTCATCCTGCCAGTATTCGGTTCCATCCTTTTTTACGTTCTTAACCTGGCTTACAAATGGCTTTTTTTCTGTTTTTATTGTCTGCCACAATTTATCATAAAATTCCTTGGGCATGTGGCCACCCCACAGATCGTTAGGATGTTTGCCTAAAATTTCATCCATTGAATATCCGCTCAGACGTTCCCAGGCCTTATTGGCATAAATTATTTTCGCGTCAATGTCGGTTATTAAAATTGCCTGATCAGCCGTCGAAATAGTCGATTGGAAAAGTAATATCTTGTCTTCCAGCAGGCTTACCGATTTTTCTACCATTGCGCCCACAGCCGCTTCTGACAATCGCGGACCAGGGGGAGTGATTCTTGGCTTTTTGGCCGGAAAATCTATGAAAAACTTGACGAGATCCGACCTGCTTACTATGCCGACAAGCCTCTTCTGAGCATCGACCACAGGAATCGGATTGACGCGATGATGTTGAGTGAAAGCGGTGACAGCCTCTTCCAAAGTGGCGGTCTCTTTAAGGGTCAGCGGGTCGTCGTTCATTACGCCGGCAACTTTAAGCGCGGCGATAGTTTCAAATTCCTTTTCAATGCCGTCTTTTTCAAGTGCAAGTCGCCGCAAAATTCTTTGAAGCGTAGGTATGTGTATTGCAGAGTCAATATTAACAAGATCGTATTCGGTAAGAATTCCAACCAACGCTCCAATGCCATCAACAACTGGCAGGCCGTTAAATCTGTTTTTATACAGAAGTTTAGCCGCATCAAAAAGTGAAGTCTCCGGAGAAACCGAAACCACCTCCTTGGTCATTATATCTTTTAGTGTTTTTGGATCCATCCCGTTAATTTATGCGGCCAGCCAGCCGCCATCTACATAAAGCGTGGCACCGGTAACATAGCTCGCCTCTTCAGAAGCCAAAAATACAACGGCCGCGGAAATTTCTTCTGGCCGGCCGATTCTTTTAAGCGGCACCCTTTGGAGTATTTCTTTCATTACATCTTCGCTTAATTCTTTGTCTTGTTCATGAACCATTGGCGTGTCTATGACACCCGGGGCAATCACGTTAACGGTAATCCCGAGAGGCGCGAGTTCCACGGCTAGACTTTCGGACATACCTATAATTCCTGCCTTGGAAGCGGCATAGTGGGTCGAACCCTCAAAACCTATTCCTACTCCGCCGGATGCGATTGAAGCAATATTGATGATACGCCCCCAATTATTTTTGGCCATTTCTTTAGCGGCTCGCTGAGCACAGAGAAATTGCCCCTTCAGATTAATGTTAATCGTCTTATCCCAATCTTCTTCGGTTAATTCCAGCGCCTGCTTGGGAGCGTAGATACCTGCATTATTTACCAGAATATCCAATCTGCCAAATTGTTTAATTACTTCATCGAAAACCCGATTTACTTCTTCAGCATTTGAAACATCCATTTTAAAACATGCCGCCTCTCCACCGCCGGACCTGACCTCAGCTTCTACTAATTGGCATTCGTTCAAATCAACATCAGTAATCACTACCTTGGCGCCCTGTTTCGCCAACATTAAAGCATGGGTCCTGCCCATTCCTCTGCGTCCACCGGTCACCAAGGCTATTTTTCCTGCGATATCAAACATTGCTTTTACTTTAACGCTCGCTCCTTAACTCCTGTTAATCCCCGATTTAATTATAAACAAACCGGACACAAAAAGCACGCTGGAAGAGACGGCGGAAATAACACAATAAAAACATAAGGAATGCAGAATAAAAATCTGCGCAAAGAGAAGCCAGATAGAGGCCAAAAGACCCAGAACGGTAAACCTAGCTATGAATCTGACAAGCCGATAATTCCGTAAGTCAAGATAAGCAAGAGATAGCACCAACACGATTAGATAATAGGCCGTTCCCAATAAAGAAACCGGAACCCCAAATATAGCCGAGTACTTGCTCGTAACAACTTCTTCGCAGCCATTTAAAATCGCGCACGGAATCGGACCGCCAAAATAATATTTAGCCGTCAAATAGGTAGCGTCCAAAAAACCAATAAAGCTGGCCGCGACCAATACAAAAATAAGCTTCTTACTAATTGACGCCGACCTCCTGTTCAATTCTACTTCTGAGTTCTTCATAGCTTCTGGGATTCTCGAACTTAGCTCCGTTTAAAAAGAATGTCGGAGTAGCATTAACTTGCGAACGTACTCCGCTCTGATAGTCATTTTCGACTTTTTCTTTAATATCTTTCAAATCTAAATCTTTATTGAAACGCTCGACATCAAGATTAAGAGATCGGGCATAGGATGCGAATGTATCTTCTGCATCGCTTCCGCTTTTGCCGGACCAGTTATTCTGATTTTCAAAAAGCATGTCATGCATTTGCCAGAATTTACCCTGTCTGCCGGCGGCCTCGGCAGCGTGAGCGGCAAGCTCTGCATTCTTATGTATCTGCCTCAACGGAAAATGACGATAAATAAATTTTATTTTGCCGCCAAAATCCTCGTTTAGTTTCTTAAGCAAGGGATAATAAGCCGAGCAGGCCGGACACTGGAAATCGCTATATTCAACAAATATCACCTTCGCTTCTTGATTGCCCCTACTCCAATCGGAAGACGAAACTGCGTCCGTTAGTAAGGCTGTCTGGTTAGACGGCGGAGTACCGCTTAGCTTAACCATGCCTAAAACAGCGCCAACTATTATAAGGAGGGCAAACGTCCAGAAAAGGACGCGCCTGGTCAAACGCCTGCGGTGCTGCTTGCTCACCAACTCCGTCTCCGCCTTCTTCAGATCATAACGCTCCTTGCTGGTTAAGTTTTGCAAATTATTTTCTTCACTCATGTGTCATTATTCACTCGTTTTGCCGTCAAAATACTCTTCGTCAGCCATCGCCTGCTCTTTGTCGCGGTGCATCACGCCATCACGATGGTTTGGCGGAGAATACAGCGTGTAGAGTTTCATAGCCTTATCTGGAGATGCGTTAATTATATTGTGCCTGGTACCAGCCGGAACTATAACCACAAAACCGTCTTTTATCTCATGCTCAATACCGCCTAAAAAGGCCTTGCCGTTTCCAGATTCACAGCGTATAAACTGATCCAGTTGATGAACTTCCTCGCCGATGTCTTCGCCCGGCTTAAGACTCATAACCACAAGCTGACTGTTTTTAGCCGTATACAAAACCTGACGAAAATACTCGTTTTCAAGCGAGAGTTTTTCTATATTCGTTACGTAGCCTTTCATTTTTATTTTTTTAATTGCTTCCAGAGCCAGGCTATTATTAAAATGCCAACCACGGTCCAAACAAGCCAGGTTATACTAACAGCTAAGGCTCCAACGCCCCAACCATAACCGCCGCCGTACATCATATCGCTGCCACCTCCCCACATCATATTACCAAACATGGTGTATACCTCTTATACTTTCCGGCCGCCTGGTTATCGCCCCGGCAACCAAAACAATAATAAGAGTGCAACCTACTGTTCATTCTATCATTTTTTCAAATAAGGCTCTATACGTTTTAATAACACTGCATTTATCGCAACTATTATTGAAGACGCCGACATCAGAAGCGCCGATATCTCAGGACGAAGCGACCAGCCAAGAGAGTTATAAAATACTCCGGCCGCAACGGGGATAGCGAGTATATTATAGATAGCCGCCCAAAAAAGATTTTGTTTCATTTTTATTACGGTAGCTTTGGATAAGCGAATAGCGGCAACAATATCGTACGGGTCTGATTTCATGAGAACGATATTGCCAGTCTCTATGGCCACATCGGTACCGGCTCCAATAGCAATGCCTATGTCGGCCTGGGCCAGGGCCGGAGCATCATTAATGCCGTCACCGACCATAGCAACAAACTTGCCCTCATCTTGTAGTTTTTTAACATACTTTGCCTTATCTCCTGGCAATACCTCGGCAAATATCCTATCCATGCCAAGTTCTTTTCCAACCGCTTCGGCAACACCTTTGTGGTCGCCTGTAATCATAGCGACTTCAATGCCAAGCTGTTTTAAGGCGGCTATCGCCTTCTTTGCTGTCGGCTTTACGCTGTCAGCCGCCGCAATAATACCGGCAAACCTGCCCTCCACAGCCGTTAAACTTAAAGTCTTACCTTCAGCCGCCAAACGATCCAGAATTTCTCTGGCGTTTTCTAATCCTACATTATTATCAGCCAGAAGCTTTTCTTTTCCGGCAAGAACTATTTTCCCATTAATCACCGCTTTAAGACCGTGCCCGGCGATTGATTCAAATTTACTGATTGATTCGAGAGGTATTGCGCCTTGCCGCTTCGCTTCCTCCATAATCGCCTTGGCTAGAGGATGATTGGAACCAGCCTCAACGCTTGCTTCGTAATTCAATATTTCTTGTTTCGTAAATCCATTGAAAGCGATTACGTCAGTTACTTTTGGTTTGCCCTCGGTGAGTGTGCCGGTTTTGTCCAACACAATTGCATTAAGCTTGGAGGTGTTTTCAAGCGTAGCTGCGTCTTTTATGAGAATATTGTGCTTTACACCAAGGCCCGTTCCGACAGCAACGGCCGTAGGCGTGGCAAGTCCTAGGGCATCAGGGCAAGCGATCACTACGGTAGAAACGGCGAATGTTAACGCAGTAAGAAGTCCCGTGCCAGCTCCAAAATACCATCCAAAAAATGCAGCGAGACCGGAACCAATGGCAAGCACCACCAACCAGGCCGCTGCCTTATCGGCAATACGTTGGCCTGGGGCCTTGGAATTCTGAGCCGTCTCCACCATTTTAATTATTTGAGCAAGAACAGTTTCTGAACCGACTTGTGTTGCTTTGAATTTAAACACGCCGGTCAGATTGATCGAGCCGCCAACCACTTTAGCGCCCACTGTTTTGGCAACGGGGATAGATTCCCCCGTCACAAGCGATTCATCAACAGAGCTTTCTCCCTCAATAATTTCGCCATCTACCGGCACTTTATCGCCAGGACGCAAAACGACAATGTCATCGTGACCGATTTCTGAACTCGGAATACTCACCTCTTTTCCGTTACGGATAACATTGGCTTTTGGCGGAACAAGATCAAAGAGCGCCCGCAACGCATCCGACGTGCCTCGGCGTGACTTCATCTCCATCCAATGGCCGAAAAGCACAAACGTGACCAGTAGAGCTGCGGCCTCATAGAACGTCTCGCTTTCCGGCCGAATAAATGTAAGTAATACACTGAAAAGATAGGCCGCTAAAACGCCGGTGGCAATAAGCACGGCCATATTTAATTTTTTTGCTTTTAACGAATAGAATGCGCCTGTGATAAAAATTGAGCCGGTCCAGAAAACTATCGGCGTCGTTAAAATTAACAAAAGCCAGTTAACCGGTATGGGCATCGGCAGGTTCAAACCAAAAAAATTAATACCGACAGGAGAGTATAAGAAAATCGGAATAGATAATAAGAATGACACCCAAAACCGGCGGCGCATATCCGCTTCCATCTGTTTGGCCATGGCAGGATTTGTCATTTCTGCCTGATGATCGTGTTTGGTGTGTTCGTTCCCTCGCTCTTCGGGAATAAGATCCATGCCACATCCAGGACACTTGCCAGGCATGCTTTTCCGCACCTCTGGATGCATCGGACAAACATAGATTTTATTGTTGTGAACCATTTGCATCTAAGTTTTACGGCCTGGCCTAATTTGAGTTCCTTTTTGATCTGACGCGATCAACCTCGGTTAAGTACTGTTTCCGTAATCGTACGCTCTGAGGAGTAATTTCCAGGTATTCATCCTCTGCCATTATTTCAAGCCCACGCTCAATCGTCAACGGAATCGGTGGCGTCAGGTCAATTGCTTCATCTGAGCCGGAGGCGCGTACGTTGGTAAGCTGCTTACCCTTGGTTGGGTTAACATACATCTCTTCGCCCTTAGAAGTATTACCGATAACCATGCCCTCGTAGACTTCGGTTGCCGGACCTATATAAAGGGCTCCCCTTTCCTGCAATCCCCACAGAGAAAATCCTAATGCCTTGCCATTTGCCATTGAAATCATCGAACCGGTGGCTCGCTTGCGTATCTCACCAGCATACGGCTTAAAACCGATAAAGCGCGAGGACATAATACCTTCGCCCTTCGTGTCTATAACAAACTGATTGCGGTAACCCAAAAGTCCGCGAGTCGGCCCCTCAAACGAAAGCCTAAGTAAGTCGTGCTTATTAAATAAATTAGTCATGATAAACGCACGCGTTCCCAGACGCTCTATAATCGTGCCCTGATATTCCGCCGGAGTATCTATAATTACTTCTTCAAACGGCTCTAGTTTTACACCATTTTCTTCGTGAATAATAACTTGCGGCTGTGATACCTGGACTTCGTAGCCGGCTCGACGCATATTTTCTAGCAATATGGCGATGTGTAATTCGCCACGGCCTCGTACGGCAAAGCTCTCAGTCGAATTAAAATCAATCTGCAGTCCAACGTTTACTTCAAGCTCGCGCTCTAGATATTCGCGCAGTTGGCGAGAAGTAACAAACTTGCCTTCGCGCCCGCCGAACGGAGAATTATTAATCAAAAAAGACAGCGCAATGGTCGGTTCATCAATCTCAATCGCGGGTAACGGAACGGCGTCGGCATTATCGGTAATAGTTTCCCCGATGTAAATATCAGGCAAACCGGCAACCAGAACAATGTCTCCAGCTCCAGCCTCACTCACGTCAACCTTCTCAAGACCCTTAAATGTAGATACCTTATTTATTTTACCGGAACGTATCTCAACCTGACCGGTTTTGTTATTTATTTTTTTTATGAATACGCTTTGATTTGTCTTCACCTTGCCTTCATAAATTCGTCCAACAGCAAGACGGCCTAGAAAATTATCATAACCGAGATTGAACGGCTGAAGCATGAGCGGCTTAGACTCAAGCTCCGCGGAAGAAGTATGCGGCACCCTTGAGAGAATCGTATCCAAAAGCGGAGTGAGGTCCGCGGATTCATCTTCTAGTTTAAGCTTGGCTACCCCAACACGACCGACAGCAAAAACCACTGGAAAATCTGCCTGCTCATCGCTCGCGCCCAATTCTAAAAAAAGCTCGAGTACCTGCTCTTCACAACGGATAGGGTCTGCCGCTGGCTTATCTATTTTATTTATGACAACAATCGGCTTGAGCCCGAGCTCAAGAGATTTCTTGAGAACAAATCTGGTTTGCGGCATCGGCCCCTCCTGGGCATCTACTACCAGCAAAACGGAATCAATAGAGCGCAAAACGCGCTCAACTTCAGACCCAAAATCTGCATGGCCGGGAGTATCAACAATGTTTATCTTTGTTCCTCTGTACGAGATAGATGCGTTTTTAGCGTATATCGTAATACCACGCTCTTGCTCAAGCGCATTGGAATCCATTGATGTACCCTCAGTAAATGCACCGGTCTGGCGCATAAGCGCATCAGTTAAAGTTGTTTTACCATGATCAACATGAGCGATAATGGCGATATTTCGTATCTCCATAGATATAGATAAAAAATAGCCCCCAGGGGCACCTTCTTTACTTAATATTACTCTAAAAAACCACAACGGTCAAATGCACAGTCTCTAAAACATAACCTTACTAAGCATTGATAATGATTATAAGAAATTTATTAAAGTTTTTAATATTTTATACCTGATGAGCTATAGTATGCATACTTCTAATTTTTTACAACAATGTCCTGTATCCTCTTAGCCCAGCCGGCTATTTGTCTAGCCAACATCGAGCTTGCCCTCACCCTTATCCTAAGCTGTCCGAAGCTGCTCTTCTTTGAGGCTCTTCTTTTAACCCCGCGTCTTTTTGTATAGATCTTCTGGAAATACAACCGAGAGAAATTCTCCTTAGAAAAGCCTGTTATTTCAGACCAGTGGTTAACAATACTTTTAGTTTTTGCGTTCTTATCCTTACTCACAAAAATATCAAACCCAATTTCATCATTTTTTATTTTCCCAATATCTTTAAGCCATTTTAAAAATAGCTTTATAAGATACGGGTTTGAGTTAGTAAAACGCACTCCTTTTCTTAAGTTGTTTTTATTATCATATACTAGTCTCTCTTTCCAATATAACATAATGCCGAGAAGCCAAAGTTCTCGATTAGAAATTTTAACAATGTCCTCGGCAGAAGATTTTTTTATTTCCTCTATCGCTTGCTCAGTTTTTAGATTTTTTTTAATTGCGCCGGCCATGGCTGCATCCAACCGCTTCTTTTTCAATCTCTCTTTTTGCTCATCCGTTAATTTTATTTTTTTTAGCCATGAAGAAAGAGTCGACTTGGGTACAAAAATAGTCTTTTTTATCTCCGAATATGAAAGCCCCTTCCTGCGAAGATCAATTACAATCTGTTTTGCGTATTTTTCTACTTTCTGCACCATGCTACTTATTTATTACTAATATAGTAGCACAGTACAATATATGCCCGCAATAGCCTTTACGCACAAGAGGTTTAAAGCCTTACTACTTGTTACCTCTAAAATTACCAGATAAACAAGCCTTGATATATTTATTTACTTGCGTTAAGGTTTAGGAAGTTCACTCATAATTTAAAGACTAGGCGCTCAATGACAGAAGAGAGGGTTCGTCAAATATTTTTAGGTTGCTGGGGGAAAATACCTGATGGTGATGTGCTGCCTGTCGCCCAGCAAGCGATTTGCATAGAAGTTTTACTTGAAATTAGCGGGGCCGTACCAATTAAACTTACTACAGCCGATGCAGAACTATTTTTAAAAATGACCGCTGCGATTACTAAACTATCTTATTTTCATACATTATCGGAGGGCGCGCTTAATTCTGTGCCACCTACACACTGGCACCATCTAGGATATATACTAGAGGCGTATAAAGATGCGACGAACTATTGCTACACCAACTACTCTCGTATATCACATCTTAAAGTTATGCGCGGTAAAACAAGGGCCGACATTAGGATGCTGGCTCAAATGGCGAAACAAAGAGATGCACTTATAAAAGAAGAGCTGCGGGGCGCGAAACAGGTTTCGTTTGCACCGGGTGAGTTCATGGCCCTTCACGAACTTTTTTGCTTTATTATCCTTACTATTTTAGGCGAGCAAACCTTTTCTAAATACAGCAATGAAATGGCTCAGGCATTAACTTATTTGAGGGGTCACCAACTGCATTTTATTACTAGCAAAGCGCCCGGAAACAAGACTTCAAAACCATCATAAAACGGCTTTTTACGCCGTTTTATCATTTTTTGAGATATTTTTTGCCATAGTAACCGAGTTCTTTACTGGCTTGGATTGGGTAAGCTGCGCTAGACATTGTTCTTACATTCGCTCGCCGACTGCGAGCCGTGATAGACGTTACTTGTGGTGAGTTTATCGAACCAGAACTTGGATTATTAAGAAAAAGCAAACATTTTATCTTCCCAACTTGAGTTCAGTCATCTAATCTTGCTCGCTCTTCGGACAAGACTGTATATTTATTGTCTTTAAAAAAATGCCTTGCTTCTTCAGAATCAAAACCTAAATAGAAGGGCAGGGCTACGCCATGTTCAATTGGAACCTCGCTGAATTGAGTTCTAAAATCTTCATCATCTTTGAATCTTATTACTAATACAGACGGACGACCTTGCCTTTGTTCCACTGAAAGCCATTGCATATAAGTCGGATCAACTAGGGTGCGGTCTGCTGGTCTATCGATAAGAAGATAGACGTGTCCAAAATTATCGTTATATTCACCACTCGGGTCTTTAATTTCATAAGTTCTACTTACTCTCCTGCTATCAATACCCCTTGATTTGAGATAAGCAATAAATTTATTTGTAATTTCACCGCATAACATATGCCCCTTTTGTGGGTCATATCCGCCCTCTCGGTCATAAGCACTTATATTGCCATAAATATATTCTGCTAATTTATTAAGTTTTTGTTTCAAATCTTCAACATCATCAAGATTAAACTCCAAATCAGGTTCTTGCTCTTTTATCCTTTGCTCTCTCTTAGCGTCTCTCTTATCCCACTTGGGTTTGTTGTGTTCGTAAAATGCCTCAATATATTCTGCTGACTGTTTTGCTTCTTCTAAAACCGCCCTCCTCATATCCTTTGGGGTATCTTTAAGTTCTGCGGCTAATTTGTCTCTGTAGTTTTCCATATCAATTAGGTTCTAACTTACTAACCCACTACGTTTTTAGTTAAATTTAACTTTTTCTCTCTACGCCAACTTTTTATTTCGACTTCCCTCTTTTGGGCTTGGCTTCTTGTGTCAAATTGTTCGGTATATAAAACTCTTTCTACTTTCTTTGATCTGGTATAGGCACCTCCCTTACCAGAACTATGCTCCCTAAATCTGCGTTCGATATCAGTCGTTATGCCTGTATAAAGAGTTTTGTCCCTACACTCTATTAAATAAACGTAATACATAAAGACTCTAGGAGCACTTCAGGCTGCTGCCTTCAGTACTTCCTCACCTTAGTTCGTCAGCTGCGGGACTTGGACTTGAACCAAGATACCGTGCTTCAGAGGCACGTGTCCTACCATTAGACGATCCCGCAAAATAAATAAAATTATTTGTTTATTTTACAATAAAAAAGCCTGCTTTACAATACGAGCTAGGCCAAATTTAATGGCTACCGAACCGATAATCCAGAAGGATTACTCATCCTACCCGTTCCCATGAAAGGTGAAAAATAACTAATAAAATTAAGAATAATCTAGCGTTTTTGTTTCAAAAAAAACCGGCAATGAATAGGGCCGGCAGTAGCGAGGAGATGAAAACATTTTAATTATTCGGGATCAGTCAGTCTTGAGTCCGGGTCTCGAAAGTTTAGTTCATAACGTGATCCTTCAATTCTTCGGAAGCTACCAAAAAACCCTAACTGAAACTGGCGGCCGACATATTTTTCCGCATATCTGTCCAGGGTGGATTCCAGAGCCATCAACAGCGGTTTGCTCCGCTTGCGACTTACACCGGCGCAGTCGTGAATCACTTGAAGAATGTGCTCCCGAGGCACCAAGTCTGACGCAAAGCCTCCTAGCGTTTGCACTTCAAGATGGTCTGTTCCCTGTTTCGCTGCTTGGAGCAGGTATAGGCTGGAAATGCCTCCCAACGCAAAGACGAATTGATCCACTTCGAATTCGCAACACGGAAGCTGGGGCAACGTTGCCGCAACTTTGGCAAAGTCTTCTAGCCCAATTATGGATGCTCCAGCCTTAGCCCCCCTTGGTACCATGGTTTTACTTTTAATCATACCGCCTCCGCGAAACATGAGTAAACAGTAGCATTGTAACTAGCTAGTCGTCAAACATAGCCTGAGCTAGCCCATGACAGAATAAAAAATATCGTTGCAATTCTGCCCGCCGGGTAAAAAGTCTCATAGTAAGCGATGGTCCGCAAAATATTGTTACGTTTGCTTCGTTTTTTTTCTAAGCTTCAGATCAATAATCACATCAATCTTAACTGGAGAATCTAAGATCATTGAATCTATAGATTTTTTTATGCGCACATCAATGTTGGTAAAGAACTTCCGTCGCCAATCCCTCATCAAAAGGGCTACTATGCAAAGCTGCTGCCATCCAACAAGATTTATCTTTTAACAAGAGGGGCCGCCCCGCCTGTCATAGTACGCCGTCCCAGCCGGCGGCTCGGCGCAAGAGTCTCTCCCTGATGCGCCCTCTGTATTTTTCGTCTTGCTGCCGCTTAATGCACTGCTCGCCGGCTTTTTCTGCAAGCTTGCTCAACAGAATCCTTGCTTCCGGCGGATCTTTCCAGATGGGCCCTCCCGGTTCTTCAATCTCATGGCGATCAAATCCTTCGGTTAGAACCAAACAACCGCGACTAGTTTGTGTTCCACCGCTTAAATAAAGAAACACGCCGTTACTCTTGGCGACAAAACCGCCATTAGCGTGCGGATGCCATTCGATCAATGAATCTTCGATAAGCTTCTTGAGAAAAAGTTCGTTGGTAATAGACATCAACACCACCATTTTTCCATAAATTTGAACTGAAAAAAGCATACACCCGCGCTCTAACAATTTCAAGATTTCGCTCTTGCAATCCATCGATTTTCCGTTATAATTCAATATGTACTTTCACAACTGGAGGCACAATGCAGCATCCGAATATTGACCTCATTGATCCGAGAGAATATGACTTTACTATTAATCTCTTAAGGGAATTCTTCAGGGAAAAACATGGATTTATTGAGGTACCAGTGCAGCACCGCCTAAGCATACTAGCCGCGTGTGAAGATCCGCGAACCATTGGCACCTTTAACTATACTGGTGAATTGTGGCCGCTACCTCAGACTGGCCAGATGTGGCTGGAATACGAGTTGCTGACCAAGCCTGACTCGCCAGGCTATTATTGCATCAGTACCAGCTATCGCAACGAACCCAATCCAGTAGCGGGCCGACACAATCTGATTTTCCCAATGTTTGAGTTTGAAACTAAAGGAGGCCTTGCGAATCTTTTGGAGCTTGAGCGCAGCTTACTTAAATTTATTGGTTTTGATCCTGAAAACTTAGGATTCGCAACTGTAAGATACGAGCTTATCGCACGGATGTACAATGTAAAGGAGCTAACTGCCGAACATGAAAATAGACTTTATAAAGAAGATTACACAGGACCGGCATTTTTTCTGACCCACTTCCCAGTTCACACCTCGCCGTTTTGGAACATGAAAAAAGTCGGTAACATTGCAAACAAAGTTGATGTGATTCTACACGGCATCGAAACAATCGGTTCGGCAGAGAGAAGCACTGACCTGCAAGAAATGCGCGAATCATTTCATACTATAAGTGACGGGATGTACGCCGATATTTTGTACGCCCAGTTCGGGAAAGAAAGAGTTGAGCAAGAACTTGAAAGCTTCTTGGCTCACGAGTTCTTCCCACGATGTGGCGGTGGTATCGGAATAACCAGAATGATCCGGGCGCTCAAGTTATCCGGTATTCTTAAATAGCAAAACGGCCCAGCGGCCGTTTTTATTTTTTCTAATTCTGTTTTCTATTTTCTATACTCTTAGGTGTTTCCTTATCGCAATCGCGCTTGAAACCGCACCAAGGGCAATTCCCAACCCGATAACCATCAAGACAATCTGTGACATGCTAGTCAGGAAGTAGCCAAATAAATTAACGGACGGAATAAAGGAATAGACCTTGTCAGAAACAAGATAAACGGCCGGATAGAATACCGCCAGCGCTATTATAGAAGCAAATAGTCCGTATAATCCCCCCTCTGTCAGGTACGGCCCGCGAATGTGCCAATTAGAGGCACCAACTAATCGCATTATCTCAATCTCCTGCTTTTGATTATAAATCGTCAGCCTAACCGTATTGAAGGTAACCAGCATCGCAATCAATGCAAGCAATAGCACCGCCCCAAACCCCCAGCTCTTAACTCCGTTAGCAATGCTCTCAACTCTTTCTATCACGCCCCTATTCTCGTAAAAGCTAATCTTGTCTATTACAGAGCTCAGCGGGCTCTCTTCAAGAAACTTGGCGATTGAGGCATACTGAGAGGTGTCCCTCGTCTTAATATTTAGTGATGCCGCCAGGGGATTATCTTCAAGCTGATCCAATGATTCCTGGATTAATTCATCTTGCGCATGGCGCGCCCGGAAGTCACTCAACGCCTGGTCGCGCGAAACATACACCACACTCTCAATCTCTGGCAAAACTGAAACATCAGACTTAATCTTAAGAACCTGGTCTTCTGTAGCGTCGGTCTTAAAATAGGCGCTGATATCAATCTTGTCTTGCAGCGTCGCCACAACTTGCGAGGTCAAAAACTGGATGGTTAGCAAACCTAAAAACAAAATCAAAGCCAATGCCATTATTCCAGTCGCACCAAAACTTAAGTAGCTATTCCTGCGAAAGTTAGTCCATCCTGAATCCAGTATTTTTTTGAGGTTAATAATCATATGCGAGACACTATAATCTTGACGTTCTTTCTGTAAATTTTAATTGATATTTTTTCTTAGTATAAATTTGCGTAACTGTTCTATTTATAAACCAGGTAACGGCAATAATCAATACAAAATAAACTGCACCGATGGCCGTGAACTTGGGCAACTCGTTTCTGCTAAAGTACCCCAGAATGCCAGAAACGACTCCTATGCTCGTAATTAATTGCAGTGACTGTATGCCTCTGGTAGTTCCTTGATTTTTGACTTCGACTACCACCTGGATCGCCTGCATTAAATAATCGCTGGTCATCTTCCAAAGTTCTTTTATGTAATCTAGGGTGTCGGTCAAAATTTCAAATTTAAATTGAAAAAGAGAAGTAAGCCGTTGTTCAAGCTCCAAACTCTTGGAAATCGAAGCTCTTGTACGCACATACGTACCCATCTGGTTAATGCGGTTGCCGATCAGACTTACTGTTTTTTGATAACTGTCGAGTTTAGCTCTAAGAGCTTCGATTTCATTTCCCTTAACCATGCGTCTCTCTTTAATATCAGCTATCTCCTCCCAGACTGATCGGTGAATATTAAGATACTTCTCAAGTTGATCCTTGAACTCTCTAAAGAAAATCTGCATCTCAACTAAACTTACAACCGAATGCGCAGAGGCCTGATTACTGATCACAAAGATAGATTCGGGAGTTTTATAAACAGCAATGCCCTCTGAAGATATGCGGCTATACACGTCACCATATTCTATGGGTACTTTGAAATTTTGATGATTATCGCTTACTAAACTTATAACAGTCGGGTGAGACGTTTTGATGTTTGCTAAAACCTTGGGCGTTGGTGCGCCTAACGAAAAAATGAAATTCACCGCCGGCGATAAAAAATTTTCAAAATAATCCTCGAGTCGCTTCTTAGTTTCAGCAATATTTTCAGACTCGGACTCTAACACATAAAGACCGTCCTCATAATATCTTATGCTTATTCCGTCCTTTGTTCTGGCCTTAACGAATTCCAGATAACCAGCTTCGCGCGACACTTCTTCCAACCTTAAACCATCGACTAATTCCTTAAGTTTCTTTTTAGACAAATCTAGGCGAGACGCTCCTTTGGCGAAAAGGTCGTATATCTCGCTTAAATGTAGGGTCGTTCTCTGATACCACCCGCCATAAGTTATTTTGTAGGAATTCGTCATGATTATATTTCCTATTTATTGTGATCTAAATTTGGCGAAGTTCGAGGCGGGCATGAGGAGCAAATTGAGACGTAGTTAAAACCTACGTCGAGGGAGCACCGGAGTGCCCAACGAAGAAATTCGGCAAATTTAGATCACATATCTTCCGTTGTGAGATTGATCTCGGACAATTCTTCCCTTATCCATACTCACGACCCTGCGTCCAATCCTATTAACTATATTGGTATCGTGAGTAGCCAATACCACGGTCGTGCCTAATTCATTAATTTTCAATAGTAATTCTACCACGTCATAGCTATTTACCAAATCCAAATTGCCCGTCGGTTCATCGGCCAGCAATATCTTGGGCCTATGTATCATCGCTCGAGCAATAGCTAATCTCTGTTTCTCGCCGCCGGACATCTGGTCTGGAAAACTATCCAGCTTATTCTTGAGGCCGACAATGCCTAATATTTGAGGCGCATCTTTTTCTATTTCTTCCTGGCCAGCACCCGATACTTCCATCGCAAAAGCCACATTCTCATATGCGGTTTTTTTGGACAACAGCTTAAAATCCTGGTAAACGGTTCCTATTTTCCGACGCAGATATGGAATGTCATTATCTTTGATCTCTGATAGATCAATTCCTTCAACCGATATGCTACCGGACGTCGGCCTCTCTTCCTTGGTCAGCATCTTGAGCAGAGTTGACTTGCCTGCGCCTGAGACTCCCACTAGACACACAAACTCGCCCGGCTTAATCTCCAGGTCTATATTATCCAATACAATATCATGCGGCTCGTAGATTTTTTTAACTTTGTGTAATTTAATCACTATTTTGTAATTTCCGCTTCAATAAATTCATCCAGTTCTCCGCCAAGCACCTTCTCCGGTTGGCTGGACTCAACTCCGGTACGATGATCTTTAACTTGTTTGTAGGGGTTAAGAACGTAAGAACGGATCTGGCTGCCCCACTCTATTTCTTTACCTTGGGTTTCAGCACGTAATTCTGTCAATTCTTTGACTTGTGTTTCTTCCATCAATTGGGCCAAGCGCGATTTTAGTAATTGCATAGCCTTCTCCTTGTTTTGGGCCTGCGATCGCTCCGACTGAACGGCAACTGCAATATTTGTAGGGATGTGTGTAACGCGCACGGCAGTTTCCAGCTTATTAACGTTTTGACCGCCTGGACCCGATGAACGAAATGTATCTATTCTTAAATCCTTGGCGTCAATCTCTATTTTAACATCTTCTATTTCCGGCAATATATCGACAAGAGCAAAAGAAGTATGCCTCATTCCTTTGGCAGAAAAGGGAGAAATGCGGACAAGGCGGTGAACTCCGGCTTCTCCCTTTAAGTACCCGTAAGCATAGCGTCCGGCTATTTCTATCACTGCGCTCTTGGTGCCGTCCTGTTCACCGAATGTCTGATGTAAAATAACAAAACCGAGGCCGTTCTGCTCACAATACTTTTGATACATTCTCAAAAGCGTTGAGGCCCAATCTTGTGCATCAACCCCGCCGGCGCCTGAATAAACATGCAATAAGGCGTTGCCGCGATCATATCTACCCGACAGGAACACGCCGACGTATTGTTTGCCGAATTCCTTTTTTAACTTTTTAATTTCTGCTTCTTTGCTTGCAATCTTTTCGTCGTCTATTTTTATGTAGTCGCCGAGCCTTTCATCAAAATTATCCCAAAAAGACACTTCTTCTTTAAGTCCGTTAAGTTCTTTGGACAACATCCCGGCCCGCTCGTGGTCTTTCCAAAAATCGGGGGATTGCATCTGAAACTCTAGGTCGCTAATTTTTAAGCGTGCGCCGCCTAAGTCAAAGCCTCTCCCGGATTGCCGGGAGTTTCGCCTGCATGTCTTCGAGTATTCGCCGCAGATCCTGCATGATTTAATTATAACAAAATTTCCTCAAATCAAAAAGCGTCCGCCGCCTGGCGGACGCTTTTTGATTTTGGAGCCGGAGGTGAGAGTCGGCTTCGGCTCTCGTAGGCTTCCGCCAACTCGGCCTAGCCACCGCCTCGCGGCGCTCCTCGCCAAATACTCGTCGCGCATCGCTCCGGCGTTCGACTCTCAACTCAAAATAAGCAGTTATTTTGAGCCGGAGGTGAGAGTCGAACTCACGACCTCTACTTTACGAAAGTATTGCTCTGCCAACTGAGCTACTCCGGCACTAGACATATCCTAATACCGAATACGAAAATTTAAAAGCCGGGGGTCCCGGCTAATTCTAAAAGTGATCGTATCGCCTACTCGCCCTGCGAGTCTCGCTAAAAAAACACAGGCCAATAAGTATGAAGCAGATGCCCGCAAAAAACACGTTTTGATTATTAAACCCTATCACTCGGCCGACTGCCTCTCTTGCGGGATGTATGACTCCAACATCAAAGGGCAGAAAAAAGCTATTCCAAAAAATAAATGGCAAAATAATGGCTCCGAGCGCCCAATTTGCGACCCAGACTTCCCTTCGCCATCTGCGCGATCTTGGCATATCAAATGACATGCCGGAAGGCGACAACAACGTCGCAATAATCGGTGCCCAAAACCAACTGGCTACTTCTGGTTCCAAATAATCCGGCCCGGTTGCAGCCATCGCCCAAACAATAAACCACTGGATTAAAAAAAATAGCGGAACATGGTTGCCGACAAACTTATTGGCTGAATCAAATATACTATGAAATCTGTGAAATCTATCCATGAGACCTCTCTTTTCAAACAACTTATTATGAGTATAACACTTATTATAAAACTAGTCAAATATTACGTAATGGCTCAATACCTTGGCAACACCCCCGGTTTAAAATGTATAAACTGGGAGTTATGCCATATACAACAAATCCCCACCTGCCCAAGCTGAGAGCCC
>C687J35174_10001459_pt1 | contig 34474 bp, 33 predicted proteins | sample RifCSPhighO2_01_FD_35174 | JGI IMG/M metagenome (IMG submission 35174) | reverse complement strand
ATGCCTTGCGGAATGCCTTGCGGAATGCCTTGCGGAATGCCTTGCGGAATGCCTTGCAAATCCTTCTTATACTCTTGTATGTCCTGAAGCAGCTGCGCACTCTCCTTTAAACCTGCGCGAAACATCTCTTCCACCCATTCTGCCATTCGAAAGATTTATTTTTGAAACAAGATGTAGGCAGGCGGTGTTGTCGGTGTACGGTCAAATTCGGGTGTTACTAAAAAAACCCACCCCAAACAAACATGGATCGTGCTCGTGTGTGTCTTTTGGAGGCGCTGCGAGAGTACAGACACGTGGCGCCCGGTGCGTGCGCACTCGCGTGCTCGTCGCTGCTTTACTTTTTCACGCGCTCCGTGGAGAGCTCAGGGCGCGTGGTGTCGCTGAGTCGGTTGTCTCACAAGGCCATCGACGCTCTGCGAGTGCTGCGCGCGCACATGCTGCGGAGGTACGGGCACGTGCAGGCCATTATGCAGGAGTTTGACGAGGTGGCGTCGTCGCTGCAAACACAAATAGACGACGTCATGTCTAATGCGGAGCTAGATATCCTCGCAAAAAAACTAAATTAAATGAGCTCTTTACTCTCCTCCTCCTCCTCCTCTTCTTCCTCCTCTTCTTCTTCCTCCTCCGCTTCCTCCTCTTCCTCTTCTTCTTCTTCGTGCGCAGTGCACAGCGCGGGTGCAGGCTCCTCGTCGTACGTCTCCTCCTCCTCCTCCTCGTCGTACGTCTCCTCCTCTATGTCGTCGCGCGCCTGGTCGCGCCAGAAGACGGCCTTCTGCGCCAGGTGGAACAAAAAGTCCGCGCTGATTCCCGCCTTGGCGAGGCTGTGCGTGTCGGCGTCGGCGTTGCCTCGCCGCGGCGCCCGCGGCGCTGACGCGCCCACCTTGCGCGCCGGCTGCCACGCCGGCGTGTCCGCGCACGCGTCCTCCCACATGCTGTGCCAATTCAGCGGCGTAGGCGAGGAGAAGAGCAGCGCGTTTCCGGGCCACAAGAAGCGGTCGAAGGGCGCGGGCAGACACAGCGGGAACACTTCTATGGCTGCGGCAGCTGCTGTCGTGGCCGTGGGTGTGACGCAAACGCAGACGCCTCGCACGCAAAAGTTCCGCTCTAAGGCGGCGTCGAAGCGCAGGCCTGGCGGTAGCGCCGCCCCCGCCGCAAAGCTCTGCAGCATGCCGGTGCTGTGCAGTACGAACATGCTTTTTTTATTTGTGTGTGCTGCGCGTGGTGCACACACACTTTTTACACCCTGTATGGAGCTACTCACCCTGTATGCACCGGCAGCCAACGGTAAGTGCAAGCAGTGGAGCGTGACGGTGGTGGAAGGCGAGGGCGGCGCTGCGACACTCGAGGCGACGCACGGGTACGTAGGCGGAAAACTCACCACGGCGCGGCGGTGCATCACCGTGGGCAAAAACGTCGGCAAACGCAACGCCACCACAGCAGTAGAGCAGGCGTGGAAGGAGGCGGAGTCCATGTGGAAGAAAAAGAGAGACGCGGGGTACGAAGCAGATACTTTCATGGCAGAAGCAGAGACAGCGCCAGCAGCACCAGCAGCGCCTCCACTGCCCATGCTGGCGCAGACTTACTCCTCGGCAGGTCGACGGCTTGTGTTTCCGTGCTACGCGCAGAGGAAGCTGGACGGCGTGCGGTGTCTGGCGGTGTCTGGGCGCGGGCTGTACAGCCGAAACGGAAAGCCGTTTCCCACCTTGGCGCACATCCTGGCGGCGGTGGAGGCGCTGGTGCCGCCGGGCACGGTGCTGGACGGGGAGCTGTACTCGGAGAGCCACCGCTTTCAGGAGCTGGTGGGGCTGGTGAAGCGAGCGCAGTGCGACACCTCTGCCGTCTTCCTGTGGGTGTACGACGTGCTGCTGCCGGAGGAGCCGTACAGCGCGCGGTACGAGTACCTCTGCCGCACCTTGGGTGGTGTTGGCGCGGTACGGCTACTGCCCGCGACCACGGTGTCCTCCGCAGCGGAGGTGCAGTTGGCGCACGCGCAGTTTGTGCAGGAAGGGTACGAGGGCATCATCCTCCGCAACAGCGCCGGGAAGTACCGGACCGGCGTGCGCAGCGCGGATCTGCAGAAGCACAAGCACTTCCACGACGGGGAGTTTAAGGTGGTGGGCTTCACGGAGGGGGAGGGCGGAGAGACGGGATGCGTGCTGTGGATTTGCCAGACGGACGCGCAGCAGAGCTTCACGGTTCGTCCTCGCGGCACCCGAGAAGAGCGGGCGACGGCGTTTGCGGCAGCAGGAGAGCGCGTGGGCCAGATGCTGACGGTGCGGTACCAGGAACTCACGGACGCCGGCATACCTCGGTTCCCCGTAGGCATAGCCTTTCGTGGTGAGTACGAGTAGTAGTAGTAGTAAACAGCACTGTCTTTTTTATGTTTTCGTACTCTACGCTCGTGCTGCGCCATGGCCACCCGGTACGCAAACTCCTGCACACTCATGCCCACCGAGGGTAAAATTGTCACCACCGAGAGCTTCCCTTCCTCGTGTAGTTCCCGCATTTGCGCAAAGGCCGCACGTGTTTGCGCCAGAGTAAACGACATCTTTTTGTGTTTATGCATCTAACTCATGCTTTTCCTCCCTGCCCTTCGACTCGCCGTCCTCATGCACGTCCTCACGGGCAGCCTCACGGACAGTGGCGGTGAGGACGCACTTGTCCTTGCGCACCACGCGGGTGTCTACGGCCGCGAACCCGCGTCGGAGGCGGTCTTCTTCCGCCGCCTTCACCGCCTCCTCGGGAAAGGGCAGGTCCGCCTCAATCTCCATGACGCCGATTTTCTTGCTCGCCTCGTCCTCTGGGTGTTGGGAGAGGAACTTGCAGCGCTCCTCGTTGGCGTAGAAGCCGCTCATGATGCGGTCCTGCTCGTCCACGCGGTACCGCATCTTCCCCTCCTTGGCCATCTCTGACTTGGACCTCGGGCTGATCCACTTGTACATGCTCACGCCGCAGATGTCGAACTCCGGCGTGGCGCGGCTCAGCACGTTCGTCTCAAAGGCGTCCGCCTCCTCATCCGTGGCACACGCGCCCAGCACCACAAACACCGGCTCCTCATCGCGCTCCACGTCCGGAATGAAGGCCATCAGCACACAGTTCTGCCCTGGCACTTTTGCGGTGTCTGGCCACTCGTCCATCACGTGCTGCTCCGGCGGCTGCAGCTTTGTTGTCCCCGGCACCATCGCCTCCGTCACCCGACTCTCCTTCAGCCTCCTGTGGTACGCTTGCGCGCGCTCCATCCACTCCGCCTCCTCCTTCTCCTCGCACGCACCCACCAACGGCAGCGCCGTGGCATCCGCCGTGGCATCCGCCGCCAGCACGCTCTCCGCCGCCACCTCTGCAGTCTGCTGAGCCTCGGCCGCGCACGCCGCCTCCTTTTCTGCGCCAGCCTCTGCTTCTGCGCTAGCCTCTGCGCTAGCCTCTGCGCCAGCCTCTGCGCTAGCCTCTGCGCCAGCCTCTGCGCTAGCCTCTGCGGGAGGTAGGCTGGCTATGAACTTTTGCGCCATCTCGTACGCGCGGTTTTGGCTGACGTTCTCAAAGAGGCGCTTGCCCGTGGCGGAGGCGCGCCGGCGCTCTTCGAAGGCGTCGTGCTGCGCCACGATGGCGCGGTAGTACGCCTCTGTGAGGCGGGTCTGCTTGGCTGCGGCGGCGGCGGTGGGCTCCAGCTCCGCGCTCAGCAGGTTCAGCGTGCACGCCGCCGCTATGTGCAGCGAGCAGGTGTGGTCGTGAGGAAGCACCACGAGTGCTGCGTGTGCGTTGGCGGCCTCCACACTGGGGAAGAGCCCCAGGATGCGGATGAAGGGCGTGGAGGAGCGCGGGCGTCGCGCTCTGCCTGCGGCGTGGAAGAGCACGTAGCGCTGCGAGGGGTCGGGGAAGGGTTTGCTGCTGGGCTTCTCCGAGCTTCTCTCTTGCAGCGGCGCGCTGGACACGGCTTTGCGCCGCATTAGTTCCTCTACTTTGCTGGGGTTCATGGTTTTGTGTAGGAATGCTTTTTTTAAAGAGCTTAACTACTACTCCCAAACGCAGCGCACGGAAGTTCACTCAAAGTCTGGCGGGAGGGAGCCGTACGCGGGGTAGACGCTTCCGCTTACGGCCGACGCCGACTCCAGTGACGTCACATATACTGCAGCAGGTGCAGGTGCAGGTGTGGCCGCGGGCGTGGCGACAGAGTACCCTTGGAAAGGGTTGGCCTCCTCCTCCGCGCTCTTGTGCACCAGGATGTCCGTGGCCTTGAAGATGACGCTGATGCCGGTAGCGCCGCACCACACCATGCTCACCTTGGCGATGACCTCCGCCTCCACCCCTGCGCGGATGGCATCCGGCGTCCCCACCGCCATCTGCTTCAGCACGGGGTCCGTCACCACAAACACCCGCACCGCGTGCTCCTTCGCGGACCGCGGCCGGATGCAGACGCTCACGTCGAAGGTGCCCGCGTACTCCGCCTTCTTGCTGGGGCGGTACCGCGGCTTGTAGCGGTCCTGGATGACCTCCAGCGACTTCTTCACCCCGAAGAAGAGCGTGGAGTGCTCCGCAATGAGCTGCAGCATCGCGGCGTCCACGTTCTGCACCCACGCCTTGAAGCCCTCGTCTGCGAGGTCCAGCCCCAGGCGCTTGGTGTGCACGGAGTCGTCGTCCACCGTGACGCCCATGGGGAGGGAGAGGTCGAAGGGGATGCGGCAGCGGGGGAAGGCCACTTTGATGCTGGCGCTGGTGTGCTTGTTGCACACGCCGGTGAGGATGCCGTGCTCGTGTTTCATGAAGGGCAACTTCAGGACCCAGTCCTGGGGGTGTACAGCAGAGATGGGCGCAGCCATGGGCGAGAAGAAATTGTGAGAAAAAAAAAGAGTCGCGTATACAAGTAAAATCTAGACATGTCGTACCACGGCTTAAAAGCAGGAAGCATTACCATCAGCCTCATCGCGCTGCTGCTGCTCATAGGAATCATTGTGCTGAGCAGCAGCACCTCCAGCGCCACTGCCGGCTCCGCATGGAGGTCAGACGTAACCACACCAGCATCGCCTGAAGTTCCGCAGCTCCTCCTGCCCTCCGCTGCGCCCGGCGCGCAGCTCGTGAGCGCCAGTCTTGCCAGCGCCGGCGCGGCGCCCACCGACTTCTCCACCAAGTCCATCTACGCCTCGCAGTTCCCCAGCGGGTTGGCGCCGCTGGCTCCACTGGGGAGCGCCGGAGAGAGTTCCGCCGCCGCCGCCGCCGCCGCACTGCCGGCGGGCGCCTCCGCATTTTCCCGCAGCCTCTACTCCCAAGACCCCTCCACCATGAGCGCCTCCTCCGCGCACGACGTCTCCAACCTGGCGGCGTACCTGCCCAGCGCCGCGGGCATGACCTCCGCGCAGACGGACCCGGACACCGGGCTGCCCGTCTTCACCGCCGCCTCCCTCAACCGCGCCAACGCGCTGGGCGGCCGGGGCATGGCGGGCTTCCTGCAGCCGGTGGTGGACCCCATGCGCGGGCTGAGCAAGAACATCAAGAACATCGTGCCCACGCGCTACACCCCCGCCTCCATCGCGGCGCAGCAGGCCGCCTTCATGTCCGCGCAGCAGGCCACGGCCACGCCCGTGCTCTTTGGGGAGAGCGAGTACATGTACGCACAGGCATAAGTGCAGAGCAGAGCAGAGCAGTGCAGAGCAGCCCATGCAAAAAAAGAAGAACCAAAAGCTAAACACACGCAGCATCCATGAAGAAGACCGCACTCCTTGTGTCAGTGTCCATGCTGGCCTCCGCACTGCTCGCGGTGGTCGCCACCGCGGCGGTGTACCTGGTGCAGCGCCAGCGCATCATCCGTGCCTTTGTGTGCGCCACGTGGGGCCCTGCTGGGGGGCGCGAGCACATGGAACGCATCAGGGCACGAGCGCTGCTGCGGCGGAACACGCAGCGGTTTTCGCTGGACGCGGACACGGCGCTGCTGCAGGTGCGCCCAGAGAAGGAGAGCGTGGACCTCTCCACCCTCGTCATGTCCCTCATGACCCACGCCTGCGGCGAGGCGCTCGCGCTGCCATCCACCCTCACGCCGCTCGCCGTGAACAGCACCAAGAGCATGGGTGTCTTTGCGCTGGGGCAGACAGTCGTCATCGTCTTCCGCGGCACCCGCTCCCTGCTGGAGATACTGCAGGACTTGCGGGTGCGTCAGGCGCCACACCCGCGCGGCGGCGCGGTGCACGCCGGCTTCCTGCGCCTCTACAACTCCCTGCGCCCCCTAGTGCAGCGCGCGCTGGAGGAGGCGGCGCCGCGCACCGTGCACATTGTGGGGCACAGCATGGGCGGAGCCATGAGCATCCTCTGCGCGGAGGAGCTGTGCGCCGGCGGCATCGTCGCCGGCGGCGTCGTGCAGGAGGTGAAGGTGACGCTGCTGGGCACGCCGCGCATGTGCTGCCCCGTCTTCGCTGCACGGCTACGCAGCTACTTTGGCACCCTCATCACCCGGTGGGTGCAGTTTCACAACGAGGGGGACTTTACAGACACCCTCTGCACCACCATCATGCCCAACTTCTGGGTGCCCTCTCAACCCCTCCGATACACCCACGTAGACCCCGCCGCCGTCGTCACCTTCCACGCCGAGGAAGGCTCGTGGTTCAGCAACCACTGCGTCTCCACGTACATGCGGCACCTCACCAACAGCGCGAGCAGCGCAAGCAGCGCGAGCAGCGCCGCAGCTAGCACAGCCAAAATTTAAGAACTTTTCACTTTTTTTGTATCTACCCCCCATGCCCAAGCCCAAGCTAAAGAAGGGAGACCGCTTCTCCCACGCGCTGCTGCTGCTGGACTGCGCCACCGCCACCCGGCTCGGCACGCGGTACGTGGAGACACGGCTGCTGCCGCTCATCCTGGACCGCCTAGCCGGCGCAGCGCACTGGATGCAGTTCAAGCTCTGCGGGTTTGCAGCCCCCGGCTGCGTAGCGCTGCGGCTCTCCACCTCCTCCAAGCGCGTCGGCTTCCCCCTCCTGCTAGACACCTCCCCGGACGAGGTGCCCTTTGTGCACTACTCCCCGCGGCTACACGCCGCCTGTCTGGGCGCGCCCTTCGTGAGCATGGGCGGCCGCGGCTACGGTGCCGTGTGCGCCGCGCTCCGCGCGTACCGCCTCACCCTCCCCTGCGTCATCACGGACGTGGAAGGCGGTGTGCTGCTGGCCGGAGAACTCCTCCGCGCAAGCACGCCGTCCACACAGACGTACTACCTCCGCGTCTTCTGCGTCTGCGCGCACCCCCTCTCGGCGCAGCAGAAGAAGGCAGTGCGCTCCGCCTTTGTGGGCATCCCGCACCTCTCCCTGCACGTGCACTTTGTGCTGCTGTGCCACGGCGAGGGCATACGCATCACGCCGCGGCTGCGGATCCTGGAGACTTTCCTGCGCACCCGACGCTTCCCCACCCCCACACTAGCACCCCCACCGGGGCTGGGTCCCGCGCCGTGCAGCCCCATGCGCCCGCGTGCGGCCGCCGCGCCCTCGGTTAGGCTGTAAGTATTTCTTAAAACAAATGTACGTTGCATGGCGTTGCATGGCGTTGCATGGCGTTGCATGGCGTTGCATGGCGTTGCACAGCACGTGGCTCAATGAGTCTGGCGACAGCCGCTTCGCGGAGTCTTAGGTTACGTCTACATCTACGTTCTTGCTCTTAAACGGCCACTGCATGCGCCGCCACCGCTCCCGGCCTTTCACGGTGAGGCAGGTGATGGGGATGGGCATGCCGGGCGCCACCACGGCGCGCAGCAGCGCCGCCACGTTCGTGCAGTCCGCCAGCGCGTTGTGCTCCCGCCCCTGCCACGGCAGCCGGAAGTACTCCGTCACCACGTTCTTGCAGGAGACGTTGGTGTGGATGTAGTACGCGGAGTTCACGAACCACTTGATGTTGAACCACGACCGGAACTCCCGCGGGATGGCGCACCCGCTAATGTCGCACTGCGCCGGCAGCATGCACATGAGGTCCCAGTTGCCCCACGTCACCACCGTGCACTGCCGCGTGCGCCACAGCCCGAACTTATTCATCCACCGCGCCAGCAGCAGCAGCGCCCCCGCAAAGTCGCAGCTCCCGCTCACCTCCTCCTGAGAGATGCCCAGGAGAGACGCGCAGAAGGGCGTGAGCACCGGGTTCAGGCTGGGCTGCACAAACGTGGAAAAAGAGCCCAGCACCTCAAAGCTGCCGGCGCACACCAGCACCGCCGCCATCTGCACGATCTCCTGAGGACGCAGCAGAGTGTCCTGCGCGCACGTCGCCTCAATGTCAAACACCAAGTACGTCGGCCCTTCCTGCGACTTGGGCGCCTCGCCCTCTGCCGAGGAAAGATTCATGTGTTTCCGTGTTTTGTGGTGTATGTAACTTAAGTTTTGTGGTAGCACCTCTCTTAAAACGCACACGCACACGCACAGCTACTTGGCTGCATACTCGCCCAGCAACAGCAACACCGCGGCTGCGCTGCCGCCGCCACCGCCGCCTGCGTGGCGATGCGCACTGCGCAGCGCGTGCTCCAGCGCCTCGTCCGGACCCACGCTCCGCGGGCGGTAGCGCAGCAGCAGCGACACCAGCTCCTCGTTACAGTGCTTCACAGCCACATGCAGCGGCAGGTTTTCGCGAGCGCACGGGTTTGCGCCGGCTTCTAAGAGCAGCGACACCATCTCCGGGCGCCCTTTTTCAACCGCATAACAAAGAGCTGCATTGCACTTGCTGCGAGCGTCCGCGCCTGCAGCAAGCAGCACGCGCACCACGTCCACATGATCATACTTCACGGCCGCGCACAGCGCCTCCTCATCCCACGCGCGCACATCCGCGCCGAAACCCAGCAGCAGCTGCACCAACGCCACATGCCCAGCTGCAGCGGCGGTACGAAGACACACGTCCTCGTGCACGTGCACGTCCGCGCCAGATTGCAAGAGCAGCTGAACCACCTCCATTCGAACCTCGTAACACGCCCTGCGCAGCGCCTGGTTGTCTCGCGCGTCCACGTCCGCGCCCGCACGTCCCAGCGCCGCCACCACCGCTGTATGCCCCGCCGCCGCCGCCTTTCGCAGAGCGTAGTCATCGCGATGGTGTGGGTCCGCGCCAGCCTCCAGCAGTGCCGCCACCACCTCCTTGTGTCCCGCCGCCGCTGCCTTTCGCAGTGGGTTCCCGCCCATCGCGTTTTTGTCCGCACCGTGCGCGAGCAACGCGGCCACCATGGGGGCGTGCCCTCCCTCCGCGGCTCTGCGCAGCGCCTCGCTGTTGCAGGCGTGCACGTCCGCACCCGCCTCCATCAGCGCCACCGCCACGTCCAGGTAGTTGTACGTCACACTCGCGCGCAGCGCGTAGTCTCCGTCCGCGTGCAGCATCTCCGGGTGCGTGCGCAGCATCTCTTGCACCACGTCCAAGCGGCCGTAATGCGCAGCAATACCGAGTGGCGTGCACATATAGGAGAGTTTTCTTACTTTTGGGGGGGGGGTTTTCTCCCACAAAAAAACATGTTCCGAACGCTGGTGCCGCTCCCTATTGAGGTGTGTGACCGGGTGGCTACGTTCCTGAACCGCCGGTTCTACGCCACGGACGCGGGCTGGCGAGGCAGCTGCCGCTCCGCCTTTCTGGAGTCCGAGGCCGCCTCTAGGGAAAGAATACAGCAGCTGCTCTCTACGTCGCACGAAGGCCTGGACTTGAAGCGGCGGCCGACGCTGCGGATGCGGGAGCCGACGCAGTGGTTCGTGTACGAGTGGCTGCTGCGCACCGCGTACGACTGCACCGACTGCTGCACGAAGGTGTACACACACGTGCAGAATTCGGCGGCGCTGGACGTGCACGTGCAGAGGGAGGCGCAGCTGTGCGAGGCGTGCTTCCGCAACCACGCTGACGCCACAGAGTGCCTTGCCTGCTGCCGGGCTACACTAGTGAGCGCGGAGTTCATCATAGCGTGCTACTCCTGCTCTGCCGTCATCTGCGAGCACTGCTGGTGCATAACGCAGCAGTTCACCTTTGACACGTGCGAAGACTGCTGCGTTATGCACTGTGGGGACTGTGAGTGCGAGTGTCCTATGTAGTAATGATAGATTATTAAGAATTAGAGAAAAAAAGTTCTCCCCGTCCGGGAATTGGACCCGGGTCTTCCGCGTGACGGGCGGAAATACTATCCACTATACTAACGAGGAGTGTCCTACCCCGGGTCTTCCGCGTGACGGGCGGAAATACTATCCACTATACTAACGAGGAGTGTCCTATGTAGTAAATGTAAACTTTAGGTTAACGCTTAGCTGTACTAGAGCGCAATTTATAGCGTTTAATCTCGTCAAAGAAGTTGTTGTTCTCTCTTTTCCGCTTTTGGGTATCTATGCATCCTTCCTCGCTTTCGGAAATACATTCTAGACCACCCTTCGATCTATATTCAGCAGCGATTGGGTCCACAAATATACGTCGTTCATCCTCAGAAGAAAACAATCCTTGTTTTTTCGCAGACGGTACGTACCTCTTCGCGTACTCAAACAAAATAGCTGATGACGGGTACATCTTTTTACCCCACATACAAATATCCAGAAGTGCCAAGTCCATCTGCACTATAGCATTACAAGCGTAAACATTCTTCATACCCTCGTAATGGCTGTCAAACGTGTCTTGAGGTGCTGATCTCATAATTATTTTCGGTACACATGTCATATCCTTCGGAAAAAAACTGGCACACTGGGTACAAAACTTTGGGTTGCATTTCCATTCACCTGCTGCAGTTCTACTCCAGAGCTTATGTGTACATGGTTTTGAGTTAAATAACCGTGCAACTGCATCTGCAGATGTGTTTCGTTCTTCGTCATCGCCGAATTCGCTGATGTTTGCCTTAGCATACTTGCGTATAATATGTTTATAGTCCCCCATAGTGTGAAACTCACCGCCCATTTCCGTGTCTACCTTTAGATACTTAAGGCCTTCATAGATTAATAGGTACAGGTAAAATAAAATAGATATTTGATGTACTCCTGCTTTTTTAATTGCACTGTATAGTACGTTTGGGGTTTTCGCGTATTGTGGGTTCAATGAAGTAAATATCGCAAGAATAACACTCCAACCGTAGCAATCTGCAATTGTAGATGATTGAACCGGTACTGCGTCTGTCAATGGTACAAATTTGACGGAAAGGTTAGGGTCTATTGACTTGCATAATTGGTTTGCCAAAGTTTCCGCAAATTCATTAAGGTCTACGCGTGAAAGCTTCCCATGCCCATCGTGTCTGCATGCAATAATTTTATTTTTTGGACAGAGGGTGAGTACTAAAGTACTGGCATGAGAGGTCTCGTCGCCAAATACTGATCCATCAAGTATAATGTCTATTACACATGAAGCGTATGGACTCCCCCTAGCGATGCTCGCTTTGGCAGTTTCGTACCATTTCGGTAAGTAAAGTTTTGTGTCATATTCTTTCTCAAGCTCTAATTGATTAGTGCTTTTATTTCTCACAACTATGACAGAGCTTATGAAAAAAAGCCCGTGTTCTAGCGCAAGTTGTTTCAACGCTCCTATCTTAGTATCAGCGCGTGACACAGTAATTTCATATAAAGATGCGTACTTTGAACGACTAATTTTGAATGGTTGCACAAACAACTGCATTACTCTATGAAGCCCGCGCACATTGTCAAGTTCCACGCCATCAAAAAACATTTTGGGAAACGTCACTGAATAGGTCGAACCCATTTTTTTTACTATGTAAAATAGTATTTTTACTACGAGTGACAGAGCACGCTACTAGGGCGCATAAACAACAACATGCGCTGCGTATTTCCCGACGCTCCCGCCATGTGCTGCTCACACTCATCGATCGTAGCATAGTACTCGGCGCGCTGCAAGTGTGTCGAATCCGCAACCAGCGTCGTATGCTCTTCTGGATCAAACCCTACGTGTACTACCACCGTAAACCCCGCAGCTCTGAAGATGTCGAAGATTTCCTTTACGTAGTTGGAGATCTCAATGAGTACGTAGCGCACTCGCTCCTGCAGCAGTCTCCGCATACCCCGCAGAACCTGCAGCTCCATCCACTCCACGTCGATCTTGACAATCATGCGAAACAACTCGTGCTCGCCCACAAGGAACTTATCCAGCGCCACGGTGGTGGCTGCTTCTTGTCCGGTGGTGGAGGTACTGAGGTCGCGCGAGGAGCAGAGGCCCAAGTTGCTGTCGGAGAGGTTCAGGAGAATCGTGCCCTCCTCGTCGGAAACAGCCAGCTGCTCTAGCCAAATGCGGCCATGGAAGTTGTTGAGTTCGATGGACTTTTTAAACACACTGTGGTTCTTGGTGACAGGTTCAAAAGCCACCACAGGTACCCCTAAGGCTGCTGCGATGAGAGAGAAGTACCCAATGTTTGCTCCCACGTCTACAAAGAGTACTTCTCCCTTTTTGCGCTCTGCTTGAATGAGTTCGTGCAGCACCTCTGTGGCGATAAACTCCCAGCCGCCGTGCTTGCGGATGCAGTTGGAGATGTACTCGTCTCCCTCGTGTACGTACATGGAACAGGCCATTGTTTGTTCTTTGGGTAAACAAATTTACACTCGTACCATACGTCTACGACGCTAGGTGCTCATACATCTACTACGCGGCGGTACATGACGGCGGCGCCCGCCGCAAAGTCCGGGCGGGTGATGCGCAGAACGTCCCCCACCCGAAACCCCAGCAGCCGCACCACCACGTCGGTAGAGAGGATGCACGGCAGTTGCTCCGCCCGGAAGCGCCCGAGGAAGGCGGCGCGCTCCTCCCCGACCAGCGCCTCGTGCGCCGGCACCAGGTGGTGCTCCAGGATGTTCACCGCCAGCGCCCGCACCGTAAAGTGCTCCATGTGCAGATGCACGCGCTTCTTTGCCAGCTTCTTGAGGGAGCTGTGCGTGAGACCGTGCTGCGTAACGAGGATGGCCCGGCCGATGGCGGCGTCCTTCAGCGCCTTGCTGTAGTGCCGCATGCACGCGATGCCCACCTTCTCGGCGGGGAGGTGGAAGACCACGGCCAGCAGCGTGCGCGCGGCGCCGTGCATGGCCACCATCGTGAGCGCGCCGGGCGACACAGCCACGGTGTTGCACATGTCCCCGTAGCTCTCCGACTGCTCCGAGGGCTGCAGCAGGTAGCCGCGACGGCGCAGCACATCGCGCAGTGTGGCGCGGGCGGTGTACAGCTCCTCCATAGAGAAAAAATTTAAGAGTAACGAGAATAAACACACACCCCCCCACAATGCAGAAGCTGAACATTCGTGCTTTCGACTTTAACACCATGGCAGACGACGCCACGGTGCTGCTCATCGGAAAGCGCGGCACGGGGAAGAGCACCACGCTGCGGAACATCATGTACCACATGCGGCAGCGCCTGGACGTGGGCATCGCCATGTGTCCTACGGAGGACGCCGCGACGGAGGAGACGGGGCTGCGCTCCTTCGTGCCCCGCACCTTCATCTACGACCGCTTCTGCCCCTCCGCGCTGCGCGCGCTGCTGGACTACCAGCGCGGGTACATCAAGAAGCACGGTCGAGAGTCGGCGCGGCGCGCCTTTGTGATTCTGGACGACTGCTGCGCGCAGAAGGGCACCTTCCGGGTGGACGAGATGCGGGAGGTGCACGTGAACGGCCGGCACCGCCGCATCTTCCTGGTGAACGCCGTGCAGTACCTCATGGACGTGGCGCCGGATCTGCGCACCAACATCGACTACGTCTTTGTGCTGAAGGAGAACATCATCATGAATCGGGACAAGCTGTACAAGCAGTACTTTGGCATGTTTGACTCCGCCAAGACCTTCTACGCCGCCATGGACGCGCTCACCAGCGGGCACTCCGCCATGGTGCTGGACAACAAGACCACCAGCACCAACGTGGAGGACTGCGTCTTCTACTTTGAGAGCGCCGCGAAGGTGCCGCCTTTCCGACTCTGCTCCGACGTGTACTGGGGGCTGAGCAACGCGGCGCTGCGGCCGCCCGGCGAGCAGGACTCCTCTGCGGGCCCGCCGCCCCCGCACACCGCACGCGCCGCGCGCGCCGCCGCCGAGAAGGAGAGAGTGACGGTAACGCGCGTGCGTCGCAAGAAAGAGGACAGAAAAAAAGAACACGAAGGGTAATGTTCACTGCCATGGGTCGTCGGCGCCGACGGCTCACAGAGAGCATGAAGAAGCGGGTGGCGGCGGGGCAGGGGTGGCGCTGCGCCTCGTGCACCTCACTGCTGCCCGCCACCTTCCAAGTAGACCACGCCGTGCCGCACGCCGTGGGCGGAGGAGACGACCCACAGAATCTGCGAGCGTTGTGCGCCAACTGCCACGCGGAGAAGACGCAGTGCGAGGCCTCGCGCATCCGGCTGCACAGCACCCTCTCTGCCGCCGTCGCGCAGAGCGCGCTCCGCGCCAGCGCCTACGCGTGCTGGGGCTGCCATCGCGTGCTCTCCTCCTACTTTCCGCACCGCTGCGACGCTCGGGGCGAGGCGGCGCTCTACGATTTTCCACAGTAGAGAAGAAAGAGCATGGGAGAATTCACCAAACAACAGCTACTCTACTCCATCGTGGGGCTCTTTGTAGGTTCGCTCGTGCTAGGACTCTTCCTCGTCCTCCTTGTCCCGCCCAAGACACACGAGACCGTCGACCTCTCCGAGGGCAGAGAGAAGTTCTGCGGCGAGTGCAGAGTCGCCGCCGCCGGCAGCGGCCCCGCGAAGGTGTGCGCCACCTGCGGCAACTCCCCCAGCACTAACATCGCCTACGCCATGATCGGGCCCTCCATCGCCCTCCTCGTTGTCGCACTGCTGCTGGCCGTGTACTACACCAAAAAACGCCGCGCCGAAGCCAAAGAGCTGCCGAGCGAACCACGGTCAGTACCACGGTCAGTACCACGACCAGCAGTAGCATCAGTACCACAACCAGTACCACCAGCACCACGACCAGTACCACGACCAGTACCACGACCAGTACCACGACCAGTACCACGGCCAGCAGTACCACCAGCACGACCAATACCACGACCAGCAGCGGCACCTTTGTTTGCGGTAGCACCAGCAGTACCACGCCTGCGAGAATCACGCCTCCTCGGCTTGTCCAAGCAAGCTGTAGATTTCCCGCTGGACTTTAGGCGCGCGGCGGTGCCTGCACGCTCATCCAAGCAAGCCGCAGGCCGCCCGCAGGAGTTTAAGGGCGCCGCAGAGTCGCCTATCGACTTGGCGGAGGTGGAGCTGCTAGGTTTGGCGTGAGAATAAGTAGGGGGTGTAAAAGAAAACCCCATGACGGACAGTTTCTCGATTATTGTACGCCCTACACTCAGCCACGCCGAAGCCGGAGCCAATGGCGGAGCCGTAAAGAGCAGCATCTCCATACATGCCGGGCAGCTACCAGAAGCACTGCGTACGCTGGAACAGTCCATCAAGACCCAAGGCAGCGGTGCCACCAGCGAAGGCGATGACACCAAGCTGCTCTCACTCGCCAAGCAAAGCGACATCCTCATCTCCGAGGTGTTTGCGCACCTGTGCCAACGTCTCACTGCGGCTCTAGCACAGTGCGCACATGTGCGGCTGGCCTCGCCGTGCGCCTCGCCTGCCGCAGAAGAGGCGTGCTCTTCCTCCACCTGGCCAGCGCTCGAAGACGCGTGGGCCACAATGCAGCGCGGAGCGAGTGCGCTGCAGGGCACGCACGTGGCGCGGCTCACTGCGGCGGTGGAGGCGCTACGGGCAGACTTTGCCGACATGGACACCGCGCACAAGGCGTTGCTCACCTCTCTCCAGGAGGCGCAGGCGGAAGTGCTCACTGCGGATGCGGAGCACACCTCCACGCACACCGCACTCCACGTGCACTCCATCGTCATTGTGGACACGCGGTGCAGAGAGGTGGTGAAACGCTTCGCAGAGCAGTGCGCCACGCACGCAGCGACCGCAGCTGCAGACAAGGCGGCGGCTCAGAAGCAGTGCGGCGCGCTGCTGCAAGGGCTGCGGCACGAGGTGCACGCCTTCAAGTCTCGCTTCATTGCGCTGTGGGCGCGGTTCGGCACGGCCAGCGAGTCTGTGGACAAGACGTGCCTCAACTGCGGGAACCTGCGGGTGAGTATTGACTCGGTGTGCGCAAGCTGGCGCACCGCCGCGCGCAGAGGGGAAGGAGAAGAAGAAGCCGCACAGTGCGTGCACGCCATGAAACTACTGTGGGAATACTGGCAGGAGCTTCGCATCGCCGGAGGCGACCTGCGCATCGCCGGAGGCGAGCTTCGCATCGCCGGAGGCGAGCTTCGCATCGCCGGAGGCGACCCGCGCATTGCCGGAGGCGAGCTGCGTATCGCTAAGCCGTGGAAGCCGCTGCTCCTCTTGCTTGACAAAGTGCTGCAGTGTGTTGTGGCGGAAGAGGGGAAGGTTACGCGCGGATGCCAGCAGGCACTGGCCACCGCAGAGGCGCTCATGACGACGACGCGCAACGACTTGTCGCGCTCCGCGACCGCGGAGCTGGATCGCATCAAGCGTGCCTCCGTGCAGGGCACGGCGCGCCAGCGAGAAGTAGACGCGTCCTACCTGCACCGCGTGAGCGAGCTGCACGCCACCATGGCGTACGCGTCGCAGGAGTTGCAGGTACATCGCCCGACCACAAACAAAAGCGTGGCTACGCTGCAGTCTCTCTTCAACGCCCGACTCATCGAGCAGCGCCACGCCAGCGCCACCAACATGCTCTCCACGCTACTCCCCTTCTACAACACCGCGAAGATGTGCTTGTACGGTGCGCGCAAACACTCATTAACTTGATTTTTTTTTATTTGACGTTACGGACAAAATGCACTGCGTGATGATGCCGGAGGCCTTCTGCTGCTATCGCAACCTCTCCCTCGTGTACTGCGTGCTCGATGGTACGCCGGTGAACACAACGATATTTGCGTTTGCAGGCCTAGTGCTCATGCTGGTGCTCACCGAACGCTGCTTTACGCAAAGCATTGAAAACAACATCACACGGGCAAAAAAAAATGCTCCCCTGAAAAAATCAGGGGAGCATTTTGTGAGTGAGAGAGATTAATGGAGGGAGTGTAAAAGCATCGTACCTTTTTCGCGCCGACTTGTCGAAGATGCTCGATATCCTGCGCACACAATGGTGTAAGAGAAGCAAGCGTACCTGTGCTGCTTGTCCGAAGGCTATCCGTAGGCTATCCGAAGGCTATCCGAAGGCTAATCTGCGCGCTGCTTGTCCGAGAGGCTGCTATTCAGGAGGCTATCTGCGCGCTGCTTGTCCGGGAGGCTGCTTGTCCGGGAGGCTATCTGCGCGCTGCTTGTTCGGGAGGCTGTCCGAAGGCTATCCAGGAGGCTTGGTATCCACCGCGCTGGCCTTTCTTCTTTTTTTTACACTATACCCAACAGAATAATTACTCTTTTTTTCAGGAAAATGAACGCGTTGAATGTAAAACAAAAAAAGCAATGGACACTGCAAAGCCCATCTGCGCGCCCGTGGTGGCGCGCGCCCTGCTGAGTACCACCGCGGTCCTCTGCGCCGTCAGTGTGGTGCTGCTGGTGCTGCGCTACACGGTCTCTGTGCCAGCGGTGACACCCGCGCTGCGCGCCTCCGGCGCGGCGCTTTCTGCGCTGACAGTCCTGGTGGGCGTGCACGCCTCCTTCAGCGGGCGGTGCGCGGGCACCCCGGCGCTGGGCGTCTCTGGCGACGTGCTGGCTACCGTGGCGCTGGCGGCGCTAGTGGCGGTGCTGGCTAGGGGCTAGGGGGCTAAGGGCTACCCCCAAAAAATAATGTTAGAGTAGAATGTAAAAAAAACTCAATCTCATGTCTTGCAACGGAGGTGCTGTTATTCAACTTGTTTCGACCGGGGTGCCGGATGCGGTGCTGACGGGAGATCCGACTGTGACGTTTTGGCGGTTCGTGCACAAAATGTACACGAACTTTGCAATGGAAGCGCAGCAGCTGGACTTCTCTTCGGGCACGGCGCAGTTCGGCGCCAACCCCAAGTGCAACCTGGACCGCATCGGCGACATTGTGTACTGGATGTACTTTGTGGCTGACTTGCCAGGAATTGGCCTGGCGTACCCCCGGGCGGCGGCCACCAAGATCCTCAGCAACGACGACGACGTGGCGCACGACCCCGTGGAGCCCTACTGGACGCACGACGTGGGCCACGCCATGCTGGTGAACTCCGCCTTCTACATTGGCGGGCAGCCGGTGGACACCATCCAGAGCGAGTTCATGTTCATCTGGGAGGAGCTGAGCGGGCACCCAGGCAAGCGTTTGGTTGAAATGACGGGCGCGTACAAGAGCGAGGTGGCGCTGCAGATCGCCTCCCGGCAGCCCCGCCGCCTCTACGTGCCGCTGCCCTTCTGGTTTACTGCCAGCTCCGGGTCTGCGTTGCCTATTGTGAGCCTGCAGTTTCACACTGTGGCGGTGAGCGTGCAGATCCGCGCGTACCAGGACCTGCTGCGCCTCACCTGGAAGGCCATGAACGACGTGGCGTACAGCTACGTGCTCTCGGACATTCAGGTGCGCGCGCTGTACCGCCCCTCCACCACCTCCGCGGTGCAACCCCTCGCTGACCTCTCCGCGCTGAGCAACAACTCCCTCTCGGCGCGCATCGAGGTGTGCTACGTGTACCTGGACGAGACGGAGCGCGCGCAGTTCGCCAGCGGCGCCTTCGAGCAGCTCATGGTGGAGCACCAGTACGCCCCCGTGGCGGTGGACCAGTCCGTGAGCGGCACCAACACCTACGGCAGCGACAAGAAGGTGAGCGTGGACATGACCTTCAACCACCCCATCTCCGAGCTCTTCTGGGTGGCCCGCCGCCGCATCTGCGAGAAGTTCTCTCTGGTTACCACCCCGGAGTTCAACAACTGGTTCGACTTCTCCGGCCCTGCAGACGTCATCACCACCATGCCCATCGACCCCGTCAAGGACGCCACCGTGCGCCTCAACGGCGCCTACCGCATGAACATCACGGAGGGCCGCTACTTCCGCCTCGTGCAGCCGTGGCAGCACCACAGCAACATCCCCGAGTCCTTCGTCTATTCGTATTCGTTTTCCCTCGTCCCAGAGATGAGCCAGCCCTCCGGCTCCTGCAACTTCTCCCGCATCGACAACACCACGCTGGACCTCACCATCGACGGGCGTATGTTCCTCGGCCCCCGCGTCACCCTCGCCTCCGCGCCCACCGTCCTCGACCCCTCCGCCAACTCATCCATCACAATCCTCGTCTTCGCCACAGACTGGAACGTCCTCCGGTTTAAATTCGGATTGGCCGGCGTGCGTTTTTCCAGCTAAACCAAATCTAGACAAAGAGTCAATTTGGTTTTGTGTACAATCCCTAAAGAGATGTCTGTGTTGTTTAAAAAATACGCGCGAACAGAGTACATGCCATGTTTTACGGTGGTTTCAAAACTAAATTTGAAAATAAATCTTAAATGCCGCATGCCCTTAAACCACTCATTTTACAATTTCAATGGAAACGCCAGCACCAACCTCAAAATCAACGCCAAAGAAGTCTGTGGAGAACGCGTGCAAGCGCCGCAATTGTGGGCAAATCTTCTGCACGGCATTTGCACTTGCATTGCATATGAAAGAAAAACATCCCGATGTGTACAAGTGCACCCAATGCTCTTTTTCGACGAAGTTGGTGGGAAACTTTAAGAGGCATATGACAACACACAGTGATGCCCACCCCTATGTTTGCTCCACATGTGAATCATCATTCAAGACCGCCAGCGACAAAGGGAAGCATGAGAAGTTGTTTCATTCCGATCAACCACGCCCAAATTTTACCTGCACGCAATGTGAGTACAGCACCTACAACAAGGGCAACCTTGCTGCGCATGAGCTATCACATAGCGAAGTTCGCGATTTTCGCTGCGATCAGTGTGAAAGCTCTTTCAAGACATCTTCGCATTTGAAGAAGCACGTGACGCAAGTGCACTGCAACGAGCGCCCTTACAAGTGTACAGTTGAAGGGTGCACCTACTTGGGCGCGAAGTTTCCAAAAGATTTGGCTACTCACTTGAAGTTCACACATGCTACGGATGACATTATTCCTTGTACATGGGAAGGTTGTGGCCGACTGTTCAAAACTCCCACCGGTCTGCGCGTACACCTGCAAACCCACACCGGGGAACGACCGCACAAGTGTACGCAATGCGACTATTCTGCCAAGACGGCGCATGACTTGAACCAGCACGTCCTCACGCACAGCAGCGAATGCAAGTACAAGTGCGACTTCCCTTTGTGCGACTTCTCTGCACACCAAAAGAGCAATTACCTGCGCCACTTTCGTTCGACCCACTCGGAAGAAGCGGTGCGTCGCCAAAAGGTGGAAGAGGAAAAGATTGCTCGTGTACTGGATGCTGCGGCTATTGAGTACCGCCGTGAGGCGCACATTGTCTTTTGTGAAGGTGGTCATGAAGAGGAGAAGAAATTTGCACGACTCGATTTTACCGTTGAAAAGGCCAACGTTATTATCATCATCAGCGTTGATGAGCATCAACATAATGCGTACCTGCTTTCATGCGAACAGAGACGTATTTCTTCTGTGTGCGCAGCTATACGCACCGCCAACGATTTTCGGCCTATTGTGTGGGTTAGATACAACCCACATACGTTTCGCATCAATGGGAACATCACCAGTGTATGCGGACGAGAGCAGGCACTTGTTGAGTACATTCGGAGTGTGTGCGCCCGCGCTGACGGTGGCCACTCTTACGCGCCTTTGTCTCTGGTCTACATGTTCTACAGCTGCGTGCGAAATCCCGATGGTTCTCTCGTACCTACAATTTCGAAGCATGCGGATTTCAATACGAGTCTGGCGGAGTGCATTATCGGCGCTGTTGTTTCTGGTTCTTCTGTTACGGCAAAGGCTGCGGTTACTATGCGTACAGCCGCTGTGGTGCGCAAGTATGAACTTTTGTGCCGGCTTTGCAAGAAGCCGTTTGACGCTATGTACAAGCTTCGGTGCCATGAAAGTAATGCGCATGGTGAAGATGATGGTACCCAATGGAAATTCAAGTGTCCTTTTGCTTTTTGTTGTGGGCATTTTGAAAAGGAGGTGGATTTTACCGAGCACTTAGGAAACAGTCACAATCTGCATGGTTGCGGTGAATGCGGTTACTTTGCGTCAACTCCTGCGAACCTAAAGATGCATGTGCGGAGTGTGCACCAGCGCATCAACTACCGCGTCTGCGACGAGTGCGGCGTGCAGTGCTCTTCGCATGAGGCGTTCGCGAAGCACGTCAAGACTCACGAGACTGCGTAGAAGTAACTCAATTTATTTTTTTTACGTGCGCGTTCGCAAAGCTTATTGAGTGTTCACACAAAAACAAACACTGGTCACAACAGAAAACAAATGTCTGGCACTTACTACGCGTCAACTGGGTTGTTCCCATCAGTGAGTGTTCCCGCACCAGGAGGTGGCTCGCAGACTGCGTACGTGCGCCAGTCGGTATTGGGCCCCTCCATTCAAGTGCAAACTCCTTCTGGAACGCAGACGGTCTATGGCTCCACGGGCGTATTCGGGAGTACGTTTAATATTCGTTAGACAGAATAAATACTTTTTGTTACTTTGTCTTACTTACCGTCTTTGGGCGCGCCGCCCCACCAGTGCGTCCGAAAGTAGTTGGTGATGTCCTGCGTCTTTTCTTCCAGCGCCGCGCCGCTGTGCTCGTGCACGTAGCGCTTTTGAATCAGCGCCCAGATGTGGCGCAGGTTCACCTCCGAGAGCGCGGGGTCCGTCAGCATGGTAAAGAGGTGCGGGTGCGTGCGTGTGGCCATGTCGCGAAAACGTGGGTCGCGCGCCTGCAACCTCTCGCGGATCACCTCGCGGATCTCTTCCACACTCATTTTCGGCTGCTCGGAGCGCAGTACGCGCTCTGTGTCGCGAGAGTCGCGCAGCACGTCCCGCACCAGCAGCGCCACCGCCTCTGGCGGCGCGACGTCTAAGAGTTTCTCCGGCAGCTCCCACTTGTACGCCACGCTCTCCATGCCCTCTGCGGCGTTCCGCGCTACGGCGGCGCGGATGGCCTCTTCGCTGGCGTACTCGGTGCGCTCGTTGAATTGCATATTGAGTTTTAACTAAAGCAGGTTTTAAGTTTTATGTTGGGATTACTGCCGAACTTATATTGCGGATTTGGTCTGGTAATGCAATTAATGCCGAATATAGTTCCCTGTGTTTGCCCGACGCGGCTACCTTACCGAAAGTTTCTAACACGCGTGCTGACCGGCCATGTGTGAGTGATACGCTTGCTCCCAAACCTGGTACATGTTGCTGAATTACGGGAGTAGCACTTGTTATACCGTTTTTTAAGTCTTCGAGGATTTTTTCCATTTTTACTTGTTTTGCGGTGAGTTTTGCAAGTTTAGCGCTTTTAGCTATAAACAAAGCACTCTCTTGCACTGCTGTAAGTTTACCTTTTTCTTCAGTAAGCAACTGTGCAGCTTTAGTTGCTTTGCTTTGTAGGTTTGCGATCGGTTTAGATAGCGTTGTATACAGTGTGCGTGCTTTTTGTAATACCGGATTGCTTGTTCCTTCTAGGGCAGCGTCTACCGCGTTTTTTGCAACCGTAGCATCTTGAGTTGCTTTTTGTAAAGCTTCGCTTGCACTTGTTAAAGCAGTTGTTGCCTCTTCTATAGTCTTCTCAAGTGAGCCCTTCATTGTTTGGATGGATTGTTTCACTTTTTCTATTTTTGGTAAAAGGCCTTGTAGTTTTGTTTCGGTTATGGCAGCTTGTCCATGCAAAAGCACTTTCGCCTCATGTACGGGTAAATTTCTTACAGATGCGCCAACAGTTGGTGTAGCGTCTTTGTCTATTCTACCTCTTGCGGCGTCTGCTATATTAGAAACTCCTTTTAAACCCGAACTTACCTTGTTAGCAACCGCTGAGCTCACATGTCGCGAGCCTCTCTGTATCATGGCTAATGCTGTTTTCGATGCGACGACAGTGTGTTTTAAAAGGAATGCACTGGGAGTTGTTCCAACTAGCGCAATAGATACTAAATCAACCGGAACAAACACCTCTGGATCGGTCATATAACGCCACGCCCAGTGGCTTCCAAATGACAACGCATCACTGCCCTGTAACATAAGATATCTGATAAAGTCCTTGGATGGTGCTTCGCGAACGGCCGCATCATGGGCATCATTGAGCATCAGCCGTACATGCTCCAATCCATTGCGAAACCTACCTCGAGCGTCATCATCTCCTTCATCATAAGTATTAACCGCTATAGTGTACCACATGCGCTCATCAGGATCTAATTTCGCGACCATAGCTGTTACATTTTTGCCCGCTAGATACATATCTATCACTTTAATAACGCTGAACAATTTCAACGTATCAATGTTGGGCAGTGCGTCAAACCGTAGTGTTACAGGCACTTGTGCGGTCATGATTGAGTCATACATTATCTGAATTGTACCAAGGCAAGCCAGCTCATGAGCATTTCCAGTGGAGGTTTTAAGTATCAGTTCATGCTTACAATGCTTGCTAGCTAATTCCTTAGCCGTACCGCTTAACTGCGCGAACAAATGACGCACGTCGGAAACAAAATGCTGTGCATCAACAGGTAGTTCTTCTATTTGACTCTGCAGAGGAATCTTACCATCAATCACTTCTTCTATGATGGAAAAAAGTGTACTACGTTCGAAGTAATTCATAGAGTCTTTGTCAAAGTATGTCATTGCCGGTATCGGCGCTGTAAATACACTACCACTCTTCACCGCCTGCAGCAGCGTTTTTTGTCGTGCAAGCTCTATATAGTTAGCATTTAAAATTGCTATATTTGCTGAGCTATTATCCTTTAAGCTGTCTATTTTTATCTCAAGGTCATCTATTACATTCACTATTTCTTGTTCAGCTTTTTGTGTTGCTGCTGCACGAGTGAGGCGCTCTACCTTCTTTTTCGCTTTATATGCTTCTATGTGCGCTAATTCAAACACATGCTTCTTTTCTTCAGCTTCATTTGCAGCGGTTCGCTGCCTTTCTATAGCTGATTGTAGTGGTGTATCAAACATTGTATCTACTGTTTCAGTCACCGCTTTAATCGTCTCCTCTACGGGCAGCACCGTTCTGCTTGCGCTGGATGCAAGAAATATAGCCAAATTCATTCTAATATTGATTTGCGCGGCTCCTTTTTTGCTCGCTCCTAGTAATTTATTGTCAATCGCAGCTAATTGCGTTCTAGTAGCCGCTACTAGCAAATCTATTTGGTGCGCTAGAGCCTGCTGTTTGTTATTAGCCTCCACCGTATTTAGTTTAAAGCGACCATCTTTTTCTTTGTGAATTAAATTCAACGAGTCCGCATCTATCGTAGAATAACCTGTCCAACCGCCGCTAGCCTTTTGAAGAACTGCTTCAAAGGTCCTCGTCTCAGCAATAGCTTGTTTACGTAGCTTTTCATAGTCTTTGGCGTACGTTTGCGCTTTTTCTTTGTATTTTGTATGCATTTGCTCTCCTATTTGTTGCGTCATGAGTAAAGCAGCTCGGCTGTCGGCCGCCTTTCCTTTCAGCGCGTCTAGAAGGTTTGATAAGGCCTGCATCGCGCTGTGTGCAATTCGCACATTGCCTGTAGTATGCGCTATTGAATCTACCCATCTAGAAATAGCACTAAGAACAGGCTCAAGCTTTTTCGCGCAGTCGCTCATCCATTTTACCTCGGTCTCTTCATGCTCCACGTTCGTCTTTAACAAATTGTAAGTGTTGCTATACAACGTGTGCATTGCTGGGAGCGACGTTGCCTGTGTAGGCATATTTGGTTCATCCCGCATAAAAGCTGTAGTGGAATCCGAGCTTAGTGGCGGCGGTTTCTTGCCATTGAACAACCACTCATATAGATCGTCGAAATTTGCTGATGGCGCAACCTTATTATCAAACTTCATACTGTTGCTCTGAATTACGGCCAAAATCACGTCTCTAAATTCAGTTTCTACTTCCGGCATTCGAAGTACGTTTTCCTTAGTTAGCCACTCGCGCACATTAACGATGTGACCTATAATCGCATCTTTAAATGTCTGCATCGCATCAGTAACTATTTTACGTCCCGCATGGACTACCGCTTGGCTAATATCGCTTTCGGTCACAGTATTAGAAGTTAAAACTGCGCTGCATACAGCTGCATCGGTTACGTTTGCCACAAATGTACTATTTGTAGTACCTTGTAACCCATCCGTGACGGCGTTTTGAAATACAGGAAGCAGGGCAGTTGCATTCTGGGCGGCAAAGTCGACGAATCCTCTTATTTGTTTTTTAGCGATTTTGTTCAACGTTGACAGTTCTGGTATAGCCTTTGACATAGCTGCTCTAACACGTGGAATGTCTGTAATAAGAGCGGTATTTGCGTTCTGATAAAACCCACGCACTTTTTTTACGATTTTATTCGGTACATGGTTTAATTTGTAGAAACGCCAATCTGAGGGCGCGACGTTTGCAGTAACATTGCGTACAGCAACGCTACTATTAAATTTCTTTTTTGCATCAAGGAATTGTTCTACCGTCGCTACAGATTTTGACGACTGTTTTGCTGCCGTATTATGTAATGCATCAACTCCTATGGCACGTATGTTAGGATTGCCAGGCAGCGCTACCACTGTTACATTTTGGAGCGCCAAGGTACAGTTTTGAATAAGTTCATCGCACTCTGCCATTTTATTGGAAGAAGAGTTATTTATGGTATGGACAAGTGCGTTCGTAGTAGTGTCAATAATTGAAGACGCCACGTTTTCTAAAGGGTCTAAAGATGAACTACCATTAACAATTTCAGATAAATTAGTTGCTAAAGTCGCATAGTCCGACGCAACTTGTAAAACACCAGTTGCATTTACCAAAGTGGCTATGGCAGCATTATATGCGTCACCTATAGGTCTTGTGCGATATTCGCGAGATATGTAACTTCTACCTTGCTTTACCATCATTAACATTGCATCGTACTTTTGTTTTGCTAATTCTACTTCAGCACGCGCTTTACGTTTCGCTATTCTAGCAGCGGCTATGGTAGCCTTATATGCGTCACCTATAACTCTTGTGCGATATTCGCGAGATATGTAACTTCTACTTTGATTTACCTGTAACATCATTAACATTGCATCGTACGCTTGCACAGCAGCTTCCGTTGCGTTTTTTGCATTTGTTTCAGCGGCGTTTGCTGTTTTTAATGCATTATCTACTGTGGTAGTCAATCCATGTTCGATATTAGATACATCTGCTTCATCTAATTTTTTTGAAACGCTCGTTGGCACTGGTGTGTTGGAAATAAAAGCCCCTTCGTCACGTGGTACAGGTGTAGCCCCCGCACTCTGCGATGCACGCAGCCCCAAAGTGGTACTTAGCTCGTCTAGTTTTCTTTGGGTTATTTCGATGGAATATTTTGTTGATAAGAGAAGCGCATCGTTGCCGTGAAATTGCCTTAATAAGGCTGATAAGGCATCTACGCTTTGTTGGCACTTTCCTATCGTTTCTAAAGCATAATCTAAACCTTTGATGTTGTGCAGCGCTGATTTGACAAACAAACCGGCCTCATGTAAATACGTATTATGTATAAATTCTGCCGCACGCAACATTATCAATGGAGTGATTTTTGGATAAACAATTTGCTCGTCTATCTTTAATTTCACAAGCACATGTGGCTCTTCTATTGGTTGTGTAGAAGAATCACCAATAAACAACCCTTGTTTTTGCATTTTTTGTTCAAAATCTCGCATAGGTCTTTTGTCTGAATAAGCGAAGTAGAGCGCGCTTTGCAGCTCATTTGACACATGTATTCCTTTTTCTTCAAGTGTAGAGTCTACAACAAAGCCTCTAGAAGAAGGAGCGAGAAACGATCCGCTCACGACTACAAAAATGGCAAGTAAAATAATCACTAGAATAGCCTTGTTGTGTGATGCCGCTTTTGCTGGTGCACTTGGTGGTTGTGGTTGTACTGGTGTTTGTTGAATTAGTGGTTGTGCTGGTGCTGCTTCTAGTCTGTTATGTGGATCCGCTTTGCTTTCTCCTTCTGGTGGTACTGGTACTACTGCTAATTGTACTGCTGCTGGTGGTGCTCCCCCTGACGCCATTATGTTGTCTTGTGCTTCTAGTACTAAGCGCTTATACTCCTCTATAACATCATACCCACGCGTGTACGCATTATCATTGGGTGCACCGGGTTGAAATTTAGGAGAAATAGCCTGTAAAATCTGCACATTCTGCGGATCCTGCATATCTAGACGTGACGCGCATTCTCTCAAGTCATTGGGCATCCTAAATTTGCGCAGGTCTGCAGGGACTATTGATTTGGTCCTTTCTATTGCACCTAACTTTGCTTGCACATCGTCTATCATCGGTTGGTCGGCCTTTAAAAGAGTAAGCCAGCGGACTTGCAGCTCGTAGCCAAAGCGCCACACCTGCAGCTTTTGTTCATCCGTGAGCTTGCCAACTAAAATAGCACGGAAAGCCATGCGTGCGTGTATGTTCTTTTTTTAATGTAGTCTCCAATAAAAAAAACTACGAATGACACAGCCTGTAGGCAGCCACGCCGTGAACCTCACCGCCATCCGCGCCTCGCGCAAGGGCGCCAGCTTCCTAGCCACGCCCGCATCGCAGCAGCGCTTTGCATACGACTACCTCCCACCCCTCATTCCCAGCATCCTCAACGCCTCGCAGGTGCGCACGAAAGGGGACTCCGCCGTGCTCCTCGCCGCCAAGCCGCCGCCGCCCACCTTCAGCTGGACCAACCCCAAGGACGTGGCGGCGCGGGTGGGCCGCGCCGTAGAGCTGCACGCCCCGCCTAACCAACTCATGTGCGGCTCCTGCTGGGCCGTCTCCGCCGCCGCCGTCCTCTCCGACCGCCACGCCATCGCGACCGGCACCCCCAACCCGCAGCTCTCCCCCACCGCCCTCCTCGGCTGCGACACCACCGCCACGGATGCGCAGGGCAACCGGAACCAGCAGTGCGCCGGCGGCTACCCCGCTCTCGCAGGAAAGTTCTTCGAGACCTCCGGCATCCCGCCCGCCGCCTGCAACAGCTACCAGTGGTGCACCGCGCACGGGTCCTGCAACGGGCAGAACAACACCGGCAGCGGCACAGACACCCTCAACGCCATCATCCCCGCATGCCCCTCCGGGTGCCTGGCCTACGCCTCGCCCACCTCCGCCACAGCCGCGCCGTCAGCCGATCCCAAGCCGCGCATCTTCCGCGCCGTGCCCGGCAGCACCACGGCGCTGGTGGACGCGCCGTCCATACAGGCGGAGATCTACACCAACGGCCCCGTAATAGGCACGTACCGCGTCTTCGAAGACATGATCTCCCGAGACCGCACCGCCACCAACAAGACGGGGTGGGCGGAGACCGGCGGCATCTACGCCAACATGCAGCGGCGCGGGCTGTACCCGCCGTGGAGCTCCACCAACGTCATGGGCTACCACGCCATCGCCATCGTGGGGTGGGGCATAGAGCGCAACCCCATCGGCTTCTCCGCGGAGGTCACCGCCGCACTGGCTGCACGCGGCGGGCTGAAGTACTGGATCATCCGCAACTCCTGGGGTACGGAGTGGAACGCCGGCGGGTTCTGGAACTGCGCCTTCTCCTACCCAGACCTCGGAATCAACACCACCCTGCTGCTGGACGCGCCGGAGACGACGCCAGGCCAACCGCCCTTCGGCGGCGCCACCACCTTCCAGCCGCTGCTCAGCAAGGCAGACGAAAAGGCGTGGGAGGCGGCGAACGCACCGGGCGGCGCAGCGGGCGGCGGCGGCGGGGGCGCAGCGGGCGGCGGCAGCGTTCCAGTGACTACAATCGTGGCAGTGGTGGTGCCGCTCGTGGGCGTGGCGCTCATCCTCCTGGTCACGCTGCTGGTGTTGAAGCGCCAGGGCAAGCTGCGCGGGTGGCGCAGCTGGCGCAGCTACGCGCCGCTGCAGTAGTAGCGTTGCGCGTGGCGCGAGGACTCTCTGGTTAGCAAAAAAAAAGACACGAACTTTTTAAAAAAAATAGATGGAGGAGGGGAGTTTGGTGGGTGGACGTTTCAAGTTGACGGGGCCTATAGGGCGCGGCACGTTTGGGCGCGTGTACGCGGCGCGGGACCTGGAGACGGGCACGGAGGTGGCGGTGAAGCTGGAGCCGCAGGACGCGGAGTTTCCGCAGCTGCGCTTTGAGTGCGCGGTGTACGAGGTGCTGGCGCGGTGCGAGCGTGTGCCGCGGATGCTGTGGTCGGGGCCGCACGGCGGTGCGCACGCGCTGGCGCTGCCGCGCATGGGGCCAACGCTGGAGGAGATGTTTACGCACTGCGGCCGGCGGTTTTCACTGAAGACGGTGCTGGCGCTGGGCCTCCGGATGCTGGAGTGCATCCGGCAGGTGCACGAGGAGGACATTCTGCACCGGGACATCAAGCCGGACAACTTCGTGTTGGGGCGCGGGCTAGCGCGCAACACCGTCTTCCTCATCGACTACGGCCTCAGTAAGTGCTACGTGACGGACTCGGCGTGCACTCGGACGCACATCCCCTTTGCCACCGGGCGCCGACTCGTGGGCACGCTGCGGTACGCCTCCCTCAACTGCCACCGCGGCATCCAGCAGAGCCGGCGCGACGACCTGGAGTCTCTGGCCTACGTGCTGCTCTACTTCTACCTGGGCGCGCTGCCGTGGCAGGGGGTGGAGAGGCGCGCGAAGCAGCGCAGCCACGCGTGCACGGAGGGGGCGCAGCAGCGCGTCATTTCGCGGGAGGTGTGGGACCGCAAGGAGGGCATCAGCGCCGCGCTGCTGTGCGTGAACGCGCCGGCGGTGCTGCAGACGCTGCTGGAGTACGCCCGGAGCATTGGGTTCATAGAGCGTCCGTTGTACGGGAAGATGCAGGAGCTGCTGCGCGGTGCGCTGGCGCTGCGGGGGTGGACGGACGACGGGGTGTTCGACTGGGATGAACCATTAAAATAGTTACTTCTTATACGCTGTGGACAGCTCCTGCCCCGCAAAAAACGACGCCACCGCCGTCTTGCCAAACCGCGCGCTGGGGTTGAAGGAGGAGCCGGCTATGCCGCCGCCGCTGCAGTCCGCGCACTCCAAAAAGCTGGGAGTGTGCACCGCTGGTGCTGGTGCCGCAGGCGCTGCCGCTGGTGGTGCTACTGCAGGCGCAAAGGCCGTGGGCTGATAGGCCGTGGGTGCAAGTTGCTGTTGGCGGCCTCCGCGCACGGCGGTGGCGCCGGTGCCCGCGCTGGCAATGAGCTGCTGCACCACGGCGGCGCCGCGGAAGATGGCGGTGTCGTGCAGGTAGAGCAGTGGGACGCAGTCCAGCCACTGCGGGCGGGTGAGGAGGTTCCCGGCGTCGTACACATGAAACTTGGAGGCGATGTCTGGGTAGCGCTGCAGAAACTGCACCACGTTGGCGCAGTTGGGGTCGTGCGGTAAAATAAACACGCTCATGGTTTCTTTTTAAGATCAACTTTTCTCTCTCTCCCGTTTTTTCTCTCTAGACGAAGGCCTCGTGGATGATGAGCGTCACCATCTTGTTTGGAGGAGACACCGCCACCACGCGCAGCACGTTCTCCTCAAAGTTCCCGTAGTACGTGCACTGCACATCCTCGCTGCCCAGCAGCGCCGCCGCCGCCTTCTGCGCATCCACCAGATGCACCGAGTGCAGCTCGTGGTACGGCGGGCAGAGCGTTTCCACTGCGTGCGGCTCCAAGCTAATTACATCAAACTCTGACTCCCCGCACAGCACGCCCTGCTGCACCCCACGTAGCCGCGCGTTGAGTTGCGCAAAGTTGCTCATGTTTCTTTAATACAACGCCACTTCATATAGCAACTTTTTTCTCTCTCTCTAGACGAAGGCCTCGTGGATGGTGAGCGTCACCGCCTTGTCTGGAGGGGACACCGCCACCACGCGCAGCACGTTCTCCTCAAAGTTCACGTAGTACGCGCACTGCACATCCTCGCTGCCCAGCAGCGCCGCCGCCGCCTCCGGCGCATCCACCAGCTGCACCGTGGTGGAGAAGTGCAGCTTGCGGTACGGCGGGCAGGGCGTTTCCACTGCGTAATGCTTACACTCAATTCCATCAAACTCCGACTCCCCGCACAGCACGCCCTGCCGCACCCCACGTAGCCGCGCGTTGAGTTGGGCAAAGTTGCTCATGTTTTCTTTAATTACAACACCACTTAATATAGCTGGTACAAATATGCCTTCTTTGCCGCAGAAGCCGCCTCCTTGGCTTGCGCGTAGGTGTCGCTGAGTTTGACGGACTTTTGTTTGGCATCCTCCACCGCCTCCTGCAGCGCGCGCTGGCGTCCAACCAGCGTGTGCAGCTCCGCAAGCACCTGTGGGGGTAGTGGGGTTTCGTCGTAATCCATGAGGGGTGTATTTCCTTCTAATTCAACTTTTTTTAAGGCGCTTCAAGGTAAAAACCCCCGCAATGAACACCCTCGTAAGCCTCTTTGTAAACTCCGTGGCTCGGCAAGTCACAGGCAGCTGGGATCCCGACAAGTACGCGCTCTGCGCGCCGGCATTTACGCCGGCATTCACGCCACTGGCCATGGCCACGACGACCACTGCCACATCGCCGGCGCCACTCCCGCTCACTCCCCTCACCACACCGCTGGCGCTCTCGGCTGCGCCGTTGGCGAGCACGCCGTTGGCGAGCGTGGCGACGCAGCTGCAGGTGCCTGCGGCGCAGCTGCCGGCGGTGCAGGAGGAGGTGGGCGCGGAGTGGGTGGAGGCGCGCAGGCAGTGGCCGCTGGGGGGAGGGATGAGCCTGGCGAACCGTCTCAACCGCCGGACGCCGCGAAGCACGCTGCAGAAGAACCAGGTGGACCCAGAGCTGTACCACGCCTCCACCTTTGCCGGCGTGCCGCAGACGTACCTCGGTGCAGTGACGGACGAACTCACCGGACAGCGCTTCGACACCTACGAGTCCGGGCTACCACCACCAGACGGAGACTTCTACAACACCACCTTCAACCCGGCCACCCGCGGGAAGTCGCTGGCGCGGCTGCAGGGCGGGGCGCCGAACACCGCGCCGCCGCGGCTCCGCCGGGATGTGGAGGACGACACGCCGCTCGCCGCAGACCGGCCCATCGGCACCTTTGGAGGAGAAGGCGCCTACGGCCTTGCGGTGCGAGACATGCACGCACGCCAGACGGAGAAGGCGCTCGCATTCAACCGCGACGGCTTCCTCCCCGCAGAACCCGTGGACGCCGTGCCGTACTTCAACGGTGACGTGCACACCGCACGCTACGTGCCCAAGCTGAGCGCCACCAACCGAGAGACGGCGCCCGCGGGCTCCGTACGCGGCGCCGCACGGAGCGAGGGCAACGCTGCGGGGCGTCTCGCCTCTGCATACACCCACGACGCACAGCCTCGCGCGGCTGCGCCGTACTTTGTGGGCGGCGCGTCCACCCTCTCCGCCACCCGCGCGCCCAGCACGCACACCCACGCCCCGCAGCCCCGTGCCGACGTGTCGTACTTTGTAGGGGGTGCGCGCGCCGACGTGTCCAGCACCGCACTGCGCGCGCAGGAGTTTGCGCCCGCCAACCGCCTCCGAGACCTGCAAGAGTACGAGGCGCTCGGCGCCCGCGGCGCGGTGCAGGGTACGCCCGCATCTGCATCCGCGGCGCGCGCGGCGGAGAGCGGCGGGCCAGCGCGCTCCCAGCGGGACGCACGGGAGCTACCCCATCGTGCACGTACCACGGAAGCCGCTGGAGCCGGCGGCGGGTCGCTGCGCGCACCCGTGACTGCCATCCCCCGCAGCACCCGCGGACGCGGCGCCGCCGCGCAGGGCCGCGCCGCCAAGAGCAGCATCCACGTTGCAGGTGCCTCTCGACGCCAGCACCTCCCACAGGCCGTGCGCAGCCGCCGAGGGTTGCGCGCCTCCTCGCACCTCGCCGCCCCCGGCGGGAGCACGGCGGGCACGGCGACGAGTGCCGCGGGCCCGCGAGGCAGGTCTTGGAGAGTAGGACGCAGCGAGAGCCATCCCCGGTTATCCACCACCGGCGGCGGCGGCGGCAATGCGCACTCCTCGCTCCGCAAAACTGGCACCCGCATAGCCGGCGCGCATGAGGTGGTGAACACCTACGGCCCAAAGAACGGCGGGTTCGCCACCGCGGCGTGGCTCCCCAAGTCACCGCGGGCGCAGCAACGCATGCCCGCGCGCGCAGAACGGCCGCTGGCGGCGCGCGTTCCCGTGGGTGCGGCGCCCACTGTGGCGCCCAGCGGCGCCAGTATACGTGCTGCGACACGGAGCAAAGACCGGTTCGGCCATCCGGCGTCTTTCGGGGGAGCCGATGCGGACACCCGGCCCGTCTTTCCGGCGGTGCCTGCGCCGCGGCGGCGTGCGGTGGCGGCTGCGAGCCCGGTGATGTACTAAACTAAAATCTTTTCGCCACATTAAACAGACGGCAATGCAGCAGCGGCTGTACAGCAAGGAGCACGTGTACGAGCGCTACGAGCGCATGCTGCCGGCGGTGCGGCGTGCGCACGGTATTTTGACGGATGCTGCGCAGTTTATGCGCCAGGGCGGGCGGAAGTGCTTCATTGCGGTGTTTGACGTGGACGACACGGTGCTGCTCGCGGATGGGCGGCCGTGTGTGTCGGGCATGGAGCTGTACGAGGCGTGCCGGCGGCACGGCATCCCCGTGTACTTTGTGACGGCGCGCGAGGAGGACCCGGAGACGCGGACGTGGACGGAGCGGCAGCTGCGCGCTATCGGCGCGACCGGTTACGCGGAGCTCATCATGCAGAAAACAGGGAGCAGCAGCGGCGGCGGCGCACGCAGTGCTCGTGGCGCGCCCGTTTTTTCAGAGACGTCTTCTTTTAAGACGCGGACGCGCGCGGAGCTGGTGGCGCGCACCGGGTGCGCCATCATTCTTAACGTAGGGGACCAGTGGACGGACGTGGTGGAGTTTGGGAGTGAAAAAGAGATAGATCTTATGTTACTACGCGACGACGGCGCGCGCCTCCTCTTCCAGCCGCGCGAGACCAACGTGGTATGGGCGCTGAAGCTCTAATATTTCCGTTCGGCAAAGTCCGTTCGGCAAAGTCCGTTCGGCAAAGTCCGTTCGGCATGCAGCATTTTGTTGGGAATAAATTAAACGCTTTTTTTTTATTATAAAAACATAGCATGGAATCGTGGAAAAGCATCACGTCTCCATCTGAAGAGGCGGTCGTGCGCCAGCTGGCTCTGGATTCCCGGGTCTTGTCTGCGCTGTACGATGCGGGGTGCCAGACGCGCCTGCAAAATGTCGTCTCCGTGGTGGCGGAGTGCACGCAGACGCAGCTGGACTACATACTGGACAGCATGTGGGAGATCCACACCCTCTTGTACTTTTGTGCGTTTTTCCAGCGGACAGAGGGCGTGCTGGAAAAGGTGTGCCAGTGGGTGAAGGAGGCTTCTCCGGGCGCGGTGCACTTTGCGCTGAATGTGGTGATTAACACCGAGATTGCGAGTCTCTTCAGCGCGTGTTTGGTGGAGGCGTGCGACGGAGTAATAGCTAAGGCATAAGTGTTTGTTTTTAATGTAAGAACTACGTACGACTACGTACGACTACGTACGACTACGTACGACTACGTACGACTACGTACGACTACGTACGACTACGTACGACTACGTACGACTACGTACGA